>Ga0302325_10000284_pt1 | contig 145228 bp, 127 predicted proteins | sample Palsa_T0_2_FD_201948 | JGI IMG/M metagenome (GOLD analysis project Ga0302325, IMG submission 201948) | Peat permafrost microbial communities from Stordalen Mire near Abisko, Sweden - Palsa_T0_2 | ecosystem: Environmental > Terrestrial > Soil > Palsa > Peat permafrost | place: Sweden: Abisko...
CGCACTTCACGCCCTTACACCCCAGCCCAACCAAAGCATCAAATCCCCATAACTCCCGCCTTGCACACCGCGGGTTCGTTCCTCGGGGACTTTCGGACGCCAAACGGCATCCGAAACTCTTCACGATACCGGAAGGGCAGTTTCCCGGCAATATGATGCGAAAGCGGACGTTCTGTGGGCACGAAGAAATGCCATAGCTCGGCCCAAGGCAGACGTTCGTCGCTGGACGGCCAATGGCTCAATTCCCCCGCTTTCGCCGCCGATCGGCTTCGTGACCCTCCACCACAAGTTGAGCCGCCGTCCCTCATACAACCGATCGTTCTACGAGCGCGCCCAGCGCCGCTCGAACTCCCAAACCTCCTCGAAACCGATCAGCGAATTAAATTCGTTGAAGTCGAAAAACTTGACGTTCGGCGAAACACTCACTCCCTCGGCCTTCAGATGCCGGAGCGCGTTTTCCACCGCCGCGGCGGCCGCAAGGCCGGTCATCGAGGGAAAGATCGCAAGTTTGTAGCCGATCTCGGCCAATTCCGCTTTCGAGCGGATCGGCGTTTTGCCACCGTCCGCCATGTTCGCCATCATCGGCCGCGCGATGCGCGCGCAGGCCTCGCGCATCTCGGCTTCGCTCTCGAGCGCTTCGAGAAAGACGATGTCGGCCCCGGCCTCGCCATAGGCGAGGCCGCGCTCGATGGCCCCTGCGAGACCATTCGTCTGGCGCGCATCGGTGCGCGCTATAATGAGCGTCTCCGTCGGGTTTAGCCGCGCCGCGCAGGCGACCTTGACCTTTTCGACCATGTCGACCATCGGCACGACGCGCTTGTTGGGCGTATGGCCGCATTTCTTGGGAAACTCCTGATCCTCGATCTGGATCGCGGCGACTCCCGCCGCTTCATATCCGCGCACCGTGTGATGCACGTTCAGCAGCCCGCCATAGCCCGTGTCGGCGTCGGCAATCACCCCAGCCTTCACCGTCCGCGTCAGGGTTGCAACGCGATCGAGCATCTGGGTGAACGTCGCAATACCGGCGTCGGGGAGACCGTAGGTCGAGGCGGTCATCCAGAAGCCGGAGGCGTAGACGAAATCGAAGCCGATCTTGTTGCTGATCACGGCGGCGATCATGTCGTGGACGCCGGGAGCGACGACGAATTCCCCGGCGTGCAAAGCGGCGCGCAGACTGGGTTTGGGCATTGCGATAGCTCCGTTATATTGGGCGAAAGGTCGTCTTGCGGCCTGCTCTTCGTCGCTTGGGCTCAGTCCATCGCCTGGCGCTTGCGCACGAGCTGGGAGATCGACACCGCGATGACCAATCCTCCGCCGTAGAATAGATTTTGGACGAAGCTGTCGGCGCCGAGGAAATTGAGGCCGAGAATGCCGGTCGACAGGAAGAACACTGCGACGAAGGCGCCCCATGGGTTGAAGCGTCCGGGATAGATCGTCGTCGACCCTAAGAACGCCGCGGCGAAGGCCGGCAGCAAGAAGGCGAGCCCCGAGTTTGGATCGGCGGAGCCGCGCATTCCCGTGTAGAGGACGCCGGCCCAGGCTGCGACGAGGCCCGAGGCGATCAGCGATCCCGCGCGAACGCGCTCGACATTGACGCCCGAAAGGCGAGCGACTTCCCGCCCGCGCCCAACGAACAACAAGCGACGGCCGAGGCTTGTGAATTCGAACACGTACCAAAGAACGATCGTCAGGATCAATGCGTACCAGAAGAGCAGAGATATCCCGAGGAACTTGGTGGAAAACACCACGGCCGTCAGCGGTGACAGCGATTGCCCGTACACCACCGCCGAATTCGAGATCCAGAGGATGACGCCATTGACGAAATAGCCGACGCCGAGCGTGACGATCAGCGAATGAATGCGGAAGTAGATGATGAAATACGCGTTGATCGCCCCGATCAGAGCGCCGGCAGCCATCGCGACGACAACCCCGACGACGACTGGCGCCCCGAGTCTGACGTTGAGGATCGCAACCACCATCGCCGACAGGGTCAATGTGCTGGCTACCGAAAGGTCGAAATCGCCAGCGGTCAGGGGAATTATGAGGCCGAGCGTGAGCACCACGACGATGGAGTTGAAGCCGAACATCGAAGCGTAGGGCGACCAGGTGAACATGGTCGGGTTGAGGATGCCGAACGCGATGATCAGCACGGCCCATGCCGCCAGCAAGCCATATTTCTCGGCCGACTTCGCCAGATCGAAGCGTGAGGGCGTCCGCGCCTCGCGCTCTATCTGTGTCTCGAAGGACTGGATGCGAGCTTCGAGCGCCGCAATTCTCGCCTCGTAACCATCGTAAAGATCGTCGGGCCTGGGATTCATCGGAGCGGTCCCGCGAGACAAAATCCTGTCGCCACATTCACCGAACGCCGCCCGTCATGCGCGGGCGTAACGCCCCGCGACATCAGCAGGATCAAATGCTCTTGGACGCCGACGACGTGCATGGACGCCTCACGCAATTCGAGCCATGGAATTGTAGCAATGTTCCGCAATCGTCGCCTTGTTGAGCCGAGCGCCGGTTAGTTCGGCCGTCGCTTGCCCACGTGCGAAAACGATCACGCGATGGCAGATTTGCGCGAGTTGGTCGTAGTCTGTGGAGGCGAGCAGCACCGCGGCGCCCCTCTTGGCCGCGGCGTCGAGACTCGCCAGCAGTTGCTGGCGCGCGCCGACGTCGACGCCCTGGGTAGGCTCTTCCAGCAGTATGAGGCGCGGCTTCGTCTGCAGCCATTTGGCCATCAGCGCCTTTTGCTGGTTGCCGCCTGAAAGCGACGACAAAGGCATTGATGGCGAGTTGGGCTTGACCTGGAACGCGGCGCCAAGTTCGCTCGCCGCCCGCATCATTCGCCCAACGTCCAAGCCGAACCGATTTTGCATCTGGTCCAGCACCGGCAGCATCAGGTTGTCGAGCACCGACAGGCCGCCGACGCCCGCCGCGCCGAGTCGGTCAGCCGGCAGGTAGACAATGCCGGCCGCCAACGAATAGGCGGGCTTGGTCTTCGACAGTTCGATCTCCGTTCCGGTCTCGAACGCCAGCCGGCCGGCGCTTGCGCGCACGTCGCCATAGAGAGCCGAGCAGACGCGGTCGAAACCCGAACCGATCAGACCGGTCATCCCGATGATTTCCCCCTCGCCGATCTCCAGCGAAATCGGTCCGAGTCCGGGCGCCAGAAGCCCGTCGACTCGGGCGGCGGGACGCTTCTGTGCGCCGACCCGAGCATGAACATGGAACGGGACGACCGACCGGCCGACGATCCGCTCAACGAACGCGTCGTGCGAGGCCGTGCGCGTCTCCAGCGTGCCGACGACGTTGCCGTCACGCAGCACGGTCGCGCGGTCGGTGATCTCCATCACCTCGGCGACGTCATGGCTGACGAAGATGACGCTGGCTCCGTCCGCGACGACCTGGCGGACCAGCGTGAACAACTGATCGACGCCGACGCGCGGCAAAAACGGCGTCGGCTCGTCGAGAATGAGCAACCCGTGCGCCGCGCCCGAGGAGCGCAGGTCTTCAACCGCCCGCACGATCGCGAACAATGCTTGTTCGACGGAGGAAAGACTACCAGTCGCCGCGCGCGGATCGAGCGCGAGCCCGTAGCGGCGGAACACTTCGGCGGCGGCCTCGTGCTCTCTTCGCCAGGAAATCCGCCAGTCTGCGGCGGTGGCCAATCTCGAGATGCGCAGATTTTCGGTGAGCGACAGGGTCGGGATCAGGCCGAGATGCTGGTGGACGAAAGCAAGGCCCAGTTCGCGCGCGCTGTGACCGGAGATCGGAAGGTCGAGTTCGCGCCCGAAGAGACGCACCCGCCCGCCAGGCTCGGGGGCGTGGAAGCCCGCGAGGATTTTGATCAGCGTCGATTTGCCTGAGCCGTTGCTGCCGAGGAGACCATGCACCTCGCGCCGCCGGACCGACAGATCGACGTTGTTGAGAGCGAGCGCCCCGCCAAACCGCTTCGACACATTTTCCACGACGAGCGCATCGTCTTGCGATGCGCTCGCCGGTGAAGCGACGAGCGAGGCGCTCGAGATCACTTAAGACCCCAGAGCTTCTTGAACCCGGTGATATGGGCGTCGCCGTAGCCGTCATTGAAGTTCGCCGGCTTGCCCGCGGTCGCCACATTGGCTTTCGTGAAGATGTAGGCGGGCGTGTTCAACTTGGTCACCGCCGGCTGACCGCAGAGAATGCGCATGTCGGCGTCGACGCCGGCCATGCCGACCCAACCCAGCGACTCGCCGACATCCATCTCGACCATGTCGGCGTCACGCATCATGTCGAGAACGAACGGCGTGCCGTTATACGAGACGATCTTGGCGCTGGATCCGGCGGATTGAATGGCCGGAACAATGAACTGCGCCTCCGAATCGTAGATCGGCAGCACGTAGTTGACGGTAGGATCGGCCAGCAGTGCGTCCTGCGTCGCAGGCTGGATCTTGGTCGTCCATTCCGCCGCCGGCGTGTTGATGTAGCGGTATTTGCAGGCCGGGCAGTTCTCTTTGAAATAATCAAAGATCGCGTTCTTCAGCGGCACTGTGGGGCTGATTTCGTCGGGTCCGAGGATCACGGCGTTCACTTTTCCACCCGTCTTGGCGATCGTCCAGGCGGCGATCAGCTTGCCGACCGTCACATAGTCGGTGTTCGCCGAGCCATCCAGAAACGGCGCCGGCTTCTGCGTCGAGGCGTCATAATCGTGCGTCGTGGTGAATTTGACGCCCTTCTTCTGCGCCTCCTGGATTTGCGGCGCGATATATTCGGGCGGCAGACCCCCGATCAAGTCGACCAGATTGTATTTCGACTCGACGGCCTTGTTGATGCCCTGGGTCCATTGATCGGGGGAGAGTTCGGTTTGCCAGTGGGTCAGCGTGAAGCCAACCATGCCGGCGGCCTGTTCCATGCCCTTGACGATGGCGACCTCGAACGGATTGGAGTCAGTCAGGGGTATGGCGAATATCTTCTTGTCGGCCATGCAGGCCTTGGCGTCGAACACCGGTCCCGGCGGATCGAAGCTCGGAAGCTTCGAATATTTTTCGATTAGCGCCTTAGCCTCGTCGACTCCGGCGAAGGCGGGAGTAGCGAAGCCTGCGATAGCAACGGCGCCAAGGCATGCAGCGACAAGCGTTTTCATGATCGTGTTCCCTCTGTTTAATCGACCCATGGATTGTGAGGCATGGCGGACGCTCTTCCCCTAGCGGTCGAGCGGAGATAGCCGGCGGCCTCAGTCGCCGGCACAACGTCGGCATATTTGGCGTTCATGTCGTAGAGATTGGCTTCATGGGGACGCTGATCGCGATCTCCGACAGCTTCGCGCGCCACGAGCGTGATAAAGCCATGGCTCATGCTGTCGACGCAGGTCGCACGCACGCAGCCCGATGTCGTCAGGCCGGCTATGATCAGCGTATCGATCCCGGCGGCCGTGAGCGACGGCGCCAGGCTCGTGCCGAAGAAGGCGCTCGGATATTGCTTGGAAATGATCAGTTCGTCCTCGCGCGGCGTCAACCCTTGCGCGATGCGCTGGGTCGTCGCTCCGGCGACGAAACATGAGAGAACCGGCGCCTTGCGGAAGAAGATCCCGCCGTCGGCGCCGCCCTTGCGATAGACGACCTCGGTCAGGATGACGGGATGGCCCGCCTCATGGGCGACTTCGCGCAACGCGAGCGCCGATTGCAGCGCCGTGCGGCAACCCTCGCCGCCAAACAGCGGGGACGCCAGATCGAAATAGGCCTCCGCGAAATCGACCAGGATCAGCGCCGGCCGGCGGCCCCATTGCTGCCTGGCGTGGTAGCCGGCGCGGGCATAATTCTGGTCCAGGGTCTCCGGCGCGCCCATTGTCTTCTCCGATCGTTCAGCCCCTACTCCGCCGCAGTCCTATAGGTCGTCCTGAAGTGCGGCTCGCGCGGCGCCTCGAAGCCCGTTTCCGCTTTGCAACGCGCGCGCAGCTCGGCGATCGACTTGAAGCCGCGATCGAACAGCGGCGCCGGCCCGCGCGCCGCGCTCTTTTCTTCGCGAAGCCGCTCCGTTGCACGCTTGTCGACATTGCCGTCGGCGCCGATCACCACGCCATAGCGCGCGGCGCCCTTGACAGTGACCAGCCCGCGCCGCACGTCCACCGCCACGATTTCAGCGTCGCGTTTGAACGGATCGCCCCAGCCGCCGCCGCCCCAGGTGTTGAAATGCAGGACGTCGCCCGGCTCGACATGGACGCGGTCGCATTTGGAGGGGATGTTCTCCGTCCTGCCGTCCTTGCGCACGAGCGTCTTGGTCGACCGAAGGCCCGGCTCGCCGCCATTGACGCCCCAGGGATAGGTGAACCAGCGGTCGTCGTGGATCGATATCTCGCCCGCCTCGAGCAATTCGTAGGCGATAGTGATGCCATTTCCGCCGCGGTGCAGGCCGGCGCCCCCGGAATCCGGAATCGTCGCATAGACGAGGATGCGCAGCGGAAAATACGCCTCCAGGAATTCGTTCGGCACGTTGGTGAAGGCCGGCCATAGCGAATGCCCGTCCGGCCCGTCGCCCGCCGGCCTGCCGGGGATGCCGCCAAATCCGATCTGGAACAGCTGGTACCATTCGCCGCTCTTGTTGAAGCCGGAATACATGAAGTGCGGGCTGTCGGAGAACCCGGCCGCATTCAGCGCCTCGGGCGCGCCCTGCCCGAGCAGGCCGCCCATCAGATCGAAGATGCGGCCGAGCATGTGGGTGCGACAGGAAAGCGCCGCCGGCTTCTTTGGCTTGAGGATGGAGCCGGCCGGAATGCGCACCTCGACGAGATCGTAGAAGCCGTCGTTGAACAGGATCTGCGGGTCGAACAGGTTGATGGTGAAGGCGCCGAAGAACATCTTGAACATTTCCTCGTTCAGCAGGAAGTTGATCGAGGAGAGCGACTGCGGGTCGCAGCCGTTGAAATCGAAGATCGCCTTTTCGCCGTCGCGCCACAAAGTACAGGCGATCTTGTAAGGACCGTTGCCCATGCCGTCGTCGTCAATCCAATCTTCGAAGGTCGCCTTGTGGCTGCCTTCGGGAATGATCATTTGGATGATCGCCGACATTGCGCGACGATTACGCTCGAGCATCTCCCACATCGCGGAGATGTAAGTGTCGGCGCCGAAGCGTGCGATATTCTCGCGCACGCGCCGCTCGGCGAGGCGCAAGGCCGCGATGATCGCGAAGAAGTCCGAGCGATTCCATTGCGGCATGCGGCTGTTGCTGAGCAGGATGTTAAACACTTCCTGGTTCAGTTCGCTGTTGCGGTAGATCTTGGTCGGCGGAACGATCATGCCTTCCTCGTAGATCATCTTGGCGTCGGTCGGCAGCGAGCCAGGCACCTTGCCGCCAACATCGGTCATATGGCCGAACATCGCCGCCCAGGAGATGAGGCGGCCGTCGAGGAAGATCGGCATCATCAGCAGCCAGTCGTTGAGATGGCTGATCGCGCCCTCGCAGGAATAGGGATCGTTGGTGAAGAAGATGTCGCCGTCTTCGATGGCGCCGTCGTAGCCTCGCATGAAGCCGTGGAGGAAGGAGCCGAACTGGCCGACGACCATCTTGCCTTCCTGATTGGCTATTAGCGGGAAGGCGTCGTGCTGCTCGCGGATGCCGGGGCTCATCGCCGTTCTGAACAAGACGGCATCCATCTCGACGCGGGCGTTGCGCAGCGCGTTCTCGACGATGTCGAGCGTGATCGGATCGACGGGCACGCGCCTGAACGGCGCCGGATTGGCCTCTACGATCTTCGCCGGCATAAGCTGTCTCCCAGAAAAATCGCGCCAAAAGAGTGAAATTCAAAGGGCCTTGCTCTGCCGGCCGACCTGGCCTTCTTTGCCATTGGGCCAGATCAGAATGTTGCCGACTTCGTCGACGACGCCGGTATGATCAGGCAGGATCAGCGTCGTGGCGTCCATTTCGACGACGATCGCCGGACCCGCGATGCGGTTGCCCGCCTCCAGCTTGCCGCGCGCATAGATCGTGGCGTTTTCCCAGCGCTCGGCGACATAGACGCGGCTGCGTTCGATTGCCGCGCGGCCGGGATCCGCGCTCCCGCGGCGCAGATCGCCGGCGATGAACGGCTTTTGCGGACCCTGCACCACAGCGCGCAGGCCGACGAGTTCGTGCCCGGCGTCGAGCGCGAAGGTGAAGAGCTGCTCGTGCATGCGATCAAAGCGTTGGGCGATGCCCGCCATGCCGCCGGCGCGGAAATCGGCGGGCGTCGCATCGACGGTGAGCTTCATGCCCTGCCCCGCGTAGCGCATGTCGATCTGGTAGAATGTCTCCTGCTCGGCGCGATGGACGCCGTCGGAGGCCAAGGATTTAGCGGCGTCCTCCTCGAGATCGTTGAGCATGCCGCCGATCTGATGGTCGGACAATGTCTCGAAGCGCTGCACGAGCGTGCGCGAGGCTTCGTCGCGCAGCCGCGTCGTGGCGTCGCCGTAGGCGCAGAGCACGCCAGGCCCGGGCGGGATGATGACCGGCCAGGAATTGATCAACTTGGCCAACGCGTTCGCGTGCAGAGGTCCGGCGCCGCCAAAGCCGATCAGCGCGAAATCGCGCGGGTCATAGCCCTGTTCCACCGATACGAGGCGCAGCGCGCCGCACATGTTCTCGTTGACGATATTGACGATGCCCTCGGCCGCCTTCTCGACGCTCATGCCGAGCGCGTCGGCGATTTTGCGCACCGCCTTCTCGGCGAGTTCGCGATCGATGGTCATGTCGCCGCCAAGCTTGGCGTTGGAGGGGAGATAGCCGAGGACGACATTGGCGTCCGTGACAGTCGGCAGCTCGCCGCCCTTGCGGTAGGCGGCCGGCCCCGGCGCGGCGCCGGCCGATTGCGGCCCGACGCGCAAAGCGCGCGTCAATTCGGGCACATAGGCGATCGAGCCGCCGCCCGCGCCGACCGTCCGCACGTCGATCGAGGGCGCCCGGACAGTGACATGGCCGACACGCGTCTCGCGGCGCGTCTGCGCGACGCCGTTTTCGATGAGCGCGACGTCCGTGGATGTGCCGCCCATGTCGAAGGTGAGGAGGTTCTTGAAGCCTGCCCTGCGCGCGATCCACAGGGCCCCGGCGACGCCGCCCGCTGGCCCCGACATCAGCAGATTGACCGGGCTTCCCATCGCCGATTGCGCGGACGAAAGTCCGCCGTCGGAGCGCAGGATGTGCAGCTTGACGCCTTCCATCTTGCGCAACAATTCCCTCTCGAGATTGCGGATGTATTTCGACACTACGGGACGGATGTAGGAATTGACGACCGTCGTCTCCGTGCGCTCGTATTCGTACATTTCCGGGATGACGCTCGACGAGATCGACACTGGAATGTTCGGCATGATTTCGGCGGCGATCTCGGCGATCCGGCGCTCGTGCTTGCCGTCGACATAGGCGTTGAACAGCGAGACGGTCAGCGCCTCGATCCCCTTGCGCGCGAGATCGGCAAGATCGCGGCGCAGCGTCGCCTCATCGAGCGGGATTAGAACCTTGCCGTCGGCCGCGATCCGCTCGACCGCCTCGATCGTCGTCTCCAGCGGCGCGAGCGGCGGCGCCTTGTTGTAGATCACCCAGCCGCCGAGGCCGCCCGGCACGTACGAGCGCGCGATCTGCAGCACATCGCGAAAGCCTTTGGTAGTGACGAGCCCGACGCGCGCGCCGGCGTTGGTGAGCACGGTATTGGTGGCGACCGTCGTCCCATGCATCACGTCGGCGATGTCGAGGGGATCGATGCCCGCTTCGCGGCAGATCTTGTCGATGCCGGCAAGCACGCCGATCGAAGAATCGCCAGGGGTCGAGGGAACCTTCGCGGTGAAGGTGCGCGAATTCTTTTCGTCTAGCAGCAGAAGATCGGTGAAGGTGCCCCCGACATCGACGCCGAGCCGATATCCAGCGGCGGCGCGGATGCGAGGCGCGCCTGTCGCGGCCGGCGCTGCGCGCTTATCGCGCTCGCGTTCGATAGCGACCAGGCGCGCCTCGAAATCGGCGAGGCGCCGCTCGTAGGTCACTATGAGATCGTCCGCTTCGGACATTCAAGACCCCCTGGCAACGGATATTGTATACATTCAAATGCCCGCACGATGGCAAGTCAATGAGTTTTTCGCGCCACTTTGGCGATTTTCCAGTCACCTGGGTCTGCTATAGTATACAAAGGCGATGCGGACGGTCAGCCCCCGCCGCCACGATTTCCGCTCAGGCGATCGCGCAAACGAACCAGCAGCCCGCGTCCGCGCGCCTCCGATCCGGCAAAACGCTCCAGGCTCGCATTGGCGAGTACGAAAAGCCGTTCCAACAGGCCCTTCTGCCGTTCGGCGACTTCGCTTTGGCGCTTCAGCTCCGCCTCGAGGCCCCCCATGGTCGTCAGCGCGCGATCGATAATTTCCGTCAGCTTTGCGATGTCGCCGTCGCGGCCGGCCAGCTTGTCGAGCGCCGTTTCGATCAACGCGGACGAGCGTTCGTTGAGCGCAGCCAACCGCGCGCCGTCGAGGCGCGTCTCGGCGGGCGCCGGCGTCTCCGCCACCGACAGCGCGCGCGCGAGCATCTCCTGCTGGCGGGCGGCGACCGAATTCAACCGCTCGAGGCTCGCGTCGCGCTCGGCGATATGGAGGTTCATCTCATCGATCTCGTCGAACAGCAATTCGACCAGCGCCTCGGGCGGTGCGCGCGCCGCCTGGATCTTTCCCGCCATTTCGGCGGCTTCACCGGCCAGCAGCACATGCCAAAAGCCGCGATTGTCGCGGCGTCCCTTAAGCAATCCGGCCGCGATCGCCTCGCGCAGCCGCAGCCGGCTGACGACTAGCCGCGCGGCTGCTTCGTCGAGGGTCAGCCAGGTCTCGTTCGGCGCATTCGACATCGTCGGGGCCCTCGTTGCGGGGTCAGATGATGCCGCGCGCCGCGTAATCGGCCAAGGTCGCATCCGACATTTTGAGAAGACCCCTGAAGACGTCGTCGTTATGTTCGCCGAGCGCGGGACCGGCGTGGCGAATGGCGCCGGGCGTCGCGGAGAATTTCGGCGCGACGTTCTGCATGCGCAGCGCGCCGAAATCCGGATGCGGAATGGCGACGATCGCCTCGCGCGCCTGGAAATGCGGGTCGGCGAGCATGTCGGGGGTCCGATAGATCAGGCCGCAAGGCACGGAATGGGCGTTGAGGATTTCCTCGACCTCCTCCAGCCGCCGGGTTCGCGTCCAGTCGGCGATCAGGTCGTCGAGTTCCTTTTGCGCGCGCCCACGCGCCGAATGCTTGGCGTAACGCGGGTCGGCGGCAAGTTCGGGCTGGCCCATCGCGAGCGCGAGCCGCTTGAACACGGTGTCCTGGTTCGCCGCGATGAGGATCATGCGATCGTCATTGGTCGGATAGACGTTGGATGGCGAGACGTTAGGCAGAATCGCCCCTGTGCGCTCCCTGATATAGCCGGCCTGATCATATTCCGTGACGAGCGATTCCATCATCGCCAGCACCGCCTCATAGATAGCACTGTCGACCACCTGCCCGCGGCCAAGCCACGCGCGCGCATGGATCGCCGCCATGGCGCCCATCGCGGCGTAGACGGCTGCGAGTTCGTCGCCGATCGATATGCCCATGCGGCTCGGCGGGCTCGAGGGGTCGCCGACGACAAAGCGCATGCCTCCCATCGCTTCTCCGATGGCGCCGTAGCCCGCGCGCTCGGCATACGGCCCCGTCTGCCCATAGCCGGTGACGCGCACCATCACGAGCTGCGGATTGATCGTCGACAGCACGTCATAGCCGAGGCCCCAGCTCTCCAACGTGCCTGGGCGGAAATTCTCGATCAGCACGTCGGAGGTCGCGACAAGCGATTTGACGATCGCCTGCCCCTCAGGCGTGCGCAGATTAAGCGTCACCGACTTCTTGTTGCGCGCGACAACCGGCCACCACAGCGACTTGCCGTGCGGCTTCTCCCGGCCCCATTCGCGCATGGGATCACCGACGCCCGGCTGCTCGCATTTGATCACCTCGGCGCCGTAGTCGGCGAGCATCTGGCCACAGAAGGGACCCGCCAGCAATTGACCCATTTCGATGACGCGGATATCGCGAAGCGGGCCCTGACGGGCGGCGCCCGGCGCCTCGGCGGGCGCTTGATCGATCGTGCTCGGCATTCTCTTCCTGCCCTTAGGATTGTCGCCGGCGCGTCGCCGGACTTTCCCGGACCCTAGCGGCGCACCCCGATAATGTATACAATAGATTACAAATTAGTCCGGAACTAGGAGGAATTGCCGTGCACTCGGTGGAAATCGTCGAAGTTTCTCCAAGGGACGGTATACAAAACGAGGCTAAGCTGCTCACCACCGACGCCAAACTGGCGCTCGTCGAGAAGGCTGTCGCGGCGGGCGTGCGGCGCATCGAAGTCACCAGCTTCGTCAATCCGGCTCGCGTCCCGCAGATGTTCGACTCGGACGCGCTCGCCGCCGCACTGCCGCGCAGCGAAGGCGTCGTCCATATCGGCCTCGTGCTCAACCGCAAGGGGTTCGAACGGGCGCGCGCGGCGAGCGTCGACGAGATCAATATGGTCGTCGTCGCGAGCGACACCTTCAATCGCCGCAATCAGGGCGTCGGCACTTTCGAAACGATCTCGGCCTGGCGCGACATCGCCGAAGCGGCGCGTGGGACGATGCCGGCGGGCGTCACTATCGGCGCGGCCTTCGGCTGCCCGTACGAGGGCGAGATTCCGCTGGACCGGCTGTTGGCGATCGTCGAGGCGGTCGCCCGCGGCGACCCGCGCGAGATTGCGCTCGCCGACACGATCGGGGCGGCAGGCCCGCGCGATATCGCGACGCGCGTCGGCGCGGTGCGTGCGCGGTTCCCTGAAATTCCGCTGCGCTGCCATTTCCACAACACGCGCAACACTGGCTACGCCAACGCCTGGGCGGCGATCGAGGCGGGCGTTGCGACGCTCGATTCGAGCTTCGGCGGCGCCGGCGGCTGCCCATTCGCGCCGCGCGCCACCGGGAACATCGCCACCGAGGATCTTGTTTATATGTTGCACCGCTCAGGCGTCGCGACCGGGCTCGACCTTGTCCGTTGCATCGAAGCGGCGCAATGGTTGGAGACGGCGCTTGAAATACCGCTGCCGGGACAACTGATGAAGGCGGGCGGCTTTCCGCCGGCTTAGAGCATGGGACAAGAGCGATGACGCTCCGCGCGGAACCTCAGGACATCGCCGTCGCCTCGCCGCCGACCGCTGCCGAACGCGCTTATGCGGAAGTCCGCCAGCGCATCCTCGATGGGCGATTTCCCGCCGGCCATCGGCTGAAGGAGGTCGAACTGGCGACGGAATTCGGCCTCAGCCGAACGCCGGTGCGCGACGCCTTGAGCCGGCTGAGCGTCGAGGGGCTGCTCGAATTCCGCCCCAATCTAGGCGCCACGGTGTCGGTATGGTCGGAAGCGCAGATTGAGCAGATGTTCAAGATCCGCGCGCTGCTGGAGCCCTTCGCGACCGAGATCGCCGCCACCGTGATCACCGAGGCGGAGATCGAGGCGCTCAAGGGCCTTTGCGAGGTGATGGAGCAAGCGGCGCGGCGCGAGAACCAGCGCGATCTTGAGACGCTGGTTTCCGCCAATGCGCGCTTCCACCGCATCGTGATCGACGCGGCCCAATCGGAGCACCTCGCCAAGCTGATTTCGCTGGCGGTCGACGCGCCGCTGTCGCTGCGCACATTCAGCCACTTTTCGCTCGAAGAGATCGACCGCAGCATGCGCCACCACCGCGATCTCGTCGACGCGCTTTCGCACCGCGATCCAGCATGGGCGGCGAGCGTCATGCGCACGCATATCCTCGCCGCGATCGGCACGGCGCGAAAGTCCCGCCAGTTGCGCCAGCCGGGCGCGAACGAGAATAAGGGCTGACGGCACCGGCGCACCACTCCAAGTTTAGGGCGGCGCTGCGAGCCTCATTTCGACCTCGTCTATCAAATTTTCCGTAGAGCGGCTTTAGTCGCAGCCCGCGTTCCTGCGACGCGCCTGAAGGGTTCTGTCACATTGTCGAACGAAGAACGCGAGTGGGTTGCGGCTCGTTAGTTATCAGGCGGCTGCAACGGCCGCACGCCACGTTTTCACCACCGCAGCGCGAAAGCTTCGGTGCGTTCCGGCTGATGTGAGATGGCGTTGGGCATTGACAATGTTTTAGACGGCAGCCTGCGTCGAAAAGAATTTCTGGGCTGAGCCGGCGCTCTTGAAGCGCTGCATCTTGCGCTCTCATCGTCGGGTTGGCCGATGCGAATTCTCGGCGCCCAAGCAGAAATCGCGAGAGTTCTAGTGCAATATTTGGCTCAAGAACAGCTTCGTACGCTCATGTCGCGGGGCGCTGAAGAATTCCTTCGGGGCATTGATCTCAACGATCTCGCCGTTGTCCATGAACACGACGCGATCGGCTACCTGTCGAGCAAAGCCCATCTCGTGGCTGACGACGATCATCGTCATGCCGTCCTGCGCAAGGCCGACCATCGTGTCGAGGACCTCCTTGACCATCTCCGGATCGAGCGCCGAAGTCGGCTCGTCGAACAGCATAATCTTCGGATTCATACATAGAGCGCGGGCGATAGCGACGCGCTGCTGCTGGCCGCCGGAGAGTTGACCTGGATATTTGCCGGCTTGCTCGGGAATTTTGACGCGCTCGAGGAGGCGCATCGCGAGTTCTCCCGCCTCGCTTTTGGGCATCTTCTTCACCCAGATCGGAGCCAGCGTGCAATTTTCGAGGATCGTCAGATGCGGGAACAGATTGAACTGCTGAAACACCATGCCGACGTTGCGGCGCACTTCATCGATCCGCTTTGTATCGTGCGTGAGCTCGATTTCATCGACGACGATACGCCCGCGCTGATGTTCTTCCAAGTGATTTACGCAGCGGATGAGTGTCGATTTTCCTGAGCCGGATGGACCGCAGACCACGATGCGCTCGCCGCGCGCGACAGTCAGATTGATGTTCCGCAGCACATGGAACGCGCCGTACCACTTATGCACGCACTCCATTTCCATCGCCGCGCTAGGCAGCGCGTCTGACGGCGGCCCCATCTTCATGGCCGCCCTACGTTCTGACAATTTGATGGAGAACTCGTGCGCAACTTTCCGTTGAATGTAGAGAGGGTTCGCCGCGGTACGGGCCTCGCCGCCATTGCGTCAAGGAGCAGGTCGACCTGCAACTGCGCGCGCCCATCGGGGATGCCGGCCCATCGACAAGCGTTCAAAGAAACGGAGCGGACAGTCTGATGGTCGACCCGCAGGGGGATCATCGCGCGAAATGGCGCGGCGCCGGGAGCAGAAGATACTTGAACAGGCGCCATTTCGATCTCCGGCACGCTGAGAGGAATTCTGCGTTTTCTGCACAGATTCGTTGGCGTGGAATTAATCTTGACTTGCCGTGAGCGCGAGCACACAGGCGACCAGGGCTTGCGCGCCTACCGCAAGGTCTTCGCTACTCGCATATTCGTCTTCATGATGACTAATGCCGCCCTTGCACCGCACAAACACCATCGTGGTCGGACAAAAGCCGGCAAGATGATGAGCATCGTGCATCGCGCCGGACACTAGCGTCAGACTGCTGCCAGTCATTGCCGTAACCGTTTGTCCGACCAATTCCGTTAGAGCGCCATCAAAGGCGACTGGGTCAACCTTGCTCGATTGGCTTATCCGGATCGCTGGGTGGGAGCCGGAAAGCCCAGTCAACACGTCCGGAATGGTTTCAAGAACGCACCTATTCGGGTGACGCACGTCGATCGTGAATTGCACCCTTCCTGGAATGACGCTTGGAGAACCAGGTTCGACCGCCAATTTCCCCACTGTCAGACGGATTTGCTCATCGCTCGCAGCCAGCCGATAGAGCCCATGAAGAAAGCCCACGGCCCGCTCAAGCGCATCCTCGCGCAAATGGTGAGGGACCGTTCCCGCGTGGCCGGTGCGGCCTTCGACCTCGACCGATAGAACGAGCCGACCTTGGATGCCGCTAACCGCCGCAGCGGGGACCGCCAGTTTGTCGAGCAAAGGACCCTGCTCGATATGCGCTTCGAGAAATGCTAGAAACGGTTGACCCAGCGATCGGCGTCCGAGATTGGCGAAGGCGAGTTCATGATCCGCCAAAGCCTCCGCCACTGACAAGCCATCGGCTGCGCGCGCGGATAGAATCAGGTCCAAGACCGAAGGATAGACATACGCGAGCGACCCCATGCACCCAGGTTGAAAGCGACAGCCTTCCTCGTTGGCCCAGGCTACGAGCTCAACGGGATGCTTGGTCGAAATGCTGTTCTCCTCCAGCAAGTCGAGAATCTCCATCGCAACCACGACGCCATAGGCTCCGTCGAAACGCCCCCCCGAGGGCTCGGTATCGAGATGGCTGCCGACGACGAGAGGAATTGCGCCTGGACTTGACCCGGGACGACGGACAAAAAGATTTCCGATCGCGTCAGTCTCAGCGGCAAAACCCTGCCTGCGCGCCCAGTCGACGACAAACCGTTTCGCCTCAAGGTCGCCATCCGTGAAAGCCTGTCGGTCGACTCCGGTCCTGCCAAAGCATCCGATGTCGCCAAGATGCATCAGCCGCGACCAGACTCGGCCTTCGTTGACCCGCGGCATGGGCGTTTTCATCGAAAGCTCCGGCGCTGATAGTAGCGTTCGGCCTGTTTGATGAGGGCCGCACTCACGAGGCTCATGATGAGGAAGAAGACAGCGACCAACGACAAGGGTTCGACGTAGCGAAACGTTTCCGACCCAATTATCTTCGCCGTCTGCATGAGCTCCATGATGGAGATCGCAGACAATAGAGGCGTATCTTTGAACATAAGGATGAGATAATTTCCGAACGCGGGGATCAGTGGCGGCACGATCTGCGGCAGGATGACAAGCCGGTAGCACTGCCACCGTCGCAGCCCAAGCCCGAGCGCGGCCTCCCATTGGCCGGCTTTGACGCTTTGGAAGCCATCCCGGAACACCTCAGCCAGATAGGAGCCATAGTGCAGTCCGAGAGCGAGAACACCGGTTTCAAAGGCCGGAAGGCGAATTCCAAAGCGTGGCATCACGAAATAGAGGAAGAACACCTGCACAAGAATCGGCGTGCTGCGGACAAACTCTAGAGCGAAGGCGATGAAGCCGCGGACAAAAGCCGGCGCATGAATCCTGCCCAACGAAAGGATCAAACCGATCGTCACCGCGAGGCAGTAGCCACAGACCGTCGCATAGATCGTGACAAGCGCCGCCTTCGCCAGGACCGGCATGATCGACCACGCGAAGGCGAAGTCATAAGTCATGTCGTGGGCCTCACCAAGATGAGGCCGCGGCCAGCGCGTTTTTCCGCTTGTCGAAACACGAACGCAATCAATTGTGCGATCGCGAAATAAAAAATGAGCACGAGCGAGAAGATTCTGAGCGTATCGAAGGTCGTTTGATTGATCTGATAGGCGACGAACGTCAGGTCACTGATGGTAATGAACGAGACGATCGATGTGAGCTTGAGCAGATCAATGCTCATATTGCCGAGCGGCGGAAGGGCGCGAAACACCGCCTGCGGCAGGATCACGAGTCGAAATGCGGACCAGCGCGATAGACCTAACGCATGAGCCGCCTCGCGCTGCTCACGCGGCACCGCGAGAATTGCGCCGCGCACAAATTCGGCGCAATAGGCGCCGCTATTGAGTCCCAGCCCCACTACGGCGACAAACGTCGGTTCCAAAAAGATGCCGGCTCGCGGAAGGATGAAATAGAGAAGGAAAAGCTGAACCAAGGCTGACGTGCCACGAAAGAGTTCGACGTAAGTCTGGCAAACGAAGCGCAAAAGCCCGGGGCCGACCGCGAGCGCAATCCCGACCGAAAAGCCGACGAGGAGAGAGACGCATTCTGACATGGCGGTGAGTTTAAGGGTGGTCAGCGCGCCGGTGATCAACGGGCCTGCGTAGTCGAGAAAGTAGTTCGCATGCATGGGGCGCCTCGATATCAAGCGATGAGTTGAAGCGCCTTCGTAGCTCCGGGAAGGCGCCAAAGCGGCTCGGTATTGAACGCGTCCCGCATTGTCTGAGTGTCAACATTCGCTCCCGTCACGATCAAGACAATGCGCTTCTCTTTCCACAGAGCGCGCTCCTTCCAAGCCGCAGCAAGCGTCGCGGCGCCAGACGGCTCCGCTAGAATATGACCAGCCACCGCGAGCGTATGAACAGCCGCCAAGAGCTCCGCCTCGCTGACCAACGAGAAGCGATCGACCAAAGCCATCATGGCGGCGAGCGCAAATGCGGTTGGGGCCCGTGTGGCAAGCCCGTCCGCAATTGTGTCAGGCATATGTTCGACAATCCTACCACCTCGCCGACTAAGCGCGTATGCTGGCGCGCGTTCGGCCTGGACCCCGACAATTTCCGTGCCCGGCATCATGGCCTTCAGTACGCATGCGCTTCCATTGATGAGCGCCGCATCGCCAACGGGGACAAAAGTCACATCGATGTTGTTCAACCGTTGCGCGATTTCCAACCCAACAGTCCCTGCCCCTTCGGCGAGATCCACAGAGCTCCCGTCATCGACGAAATAGAACCCGTGGGCTTCTGCAAATTGTTGTGCAATCGCCTTGGCGCCGAAGCTGTCGGACGATACGAACCGTACATCTGCGCCCAGCAGTGTAATCATGGCTGCCTTTACGGCGTTGGCGCCTTCCGGCAGAAATACCGTCACCGGCAGTTTCAACAAGCGCCCGGCATAAGCGACCCCCTGCCCATGATTGCCGCTCGATGAGGTCACAAGCGGCCGTCGAGCGCCGCCGGTGATCATTCTTGAGATATCCGTCAGAGCTCCCCGCAACTTGAAGCAACCAATGGGCGAAACGGTCTCGTTCTTCAACCAGACATCCGCACTGAATGCCTGCGACAGCAATTCCGAGTGAACCAAGGGGGTTTCCGGCAGATAAGGACGAACCTCGTCGAGCGCCCGCTTGACGCCTTCGATTGTTGGCAGTCGCATGTCGATCCCTGTGCAAAGAAAGCGATTGTAGGATTAAGATCTGCGCTACCGAGTGATCACCGGCAATTCGCGTGGAGCGCGGCGCGTCAAGAGAGTGATGCCGGAATCGGTTATCACGGCATCCTCTTCGTGAAGCATCAGTTGCCGTGGGCCATAAAACATGCCCGGCTCAATGGTGAGGACCATGCCGACTTCGAGAATTGTGTCGTCGCCGATGCGATTGGATGGGGTTTCGGTCATCTGGACACCCAGCCCGTGGCCCATTCGGGTGCCGAGCCAACCGGACGAGGCCATCTCCAACACTTTGGCTTGCGCTAAGAACAAGTCGCTTGCCTTGGCGCCTGGACGGAGGGCGGCTAGACCCGCTTCTGTCGCTTGCCAGCAAAGCTCATAGGCTCGCTTCGCCTCGTCCGAAGCATGCCCGAAAGCCCAATTGCGATTGAAATCGCAATAATATCCATCAAAAACACTGCCGGTGTCGATGATCATGACGTCGCCGGCTTCGACGCGTTTGTCGGTAGGTCCCATGATCCCATCTGGGTAACCGCCTGGGCCGGAGCAGCCGATGAGATAGGGCGCCTTATCCAAGCCGCGCCGAATAAGATCGACTTGAAGGGCGCGGATGATTTCATCTTCTCGCTGTCCGATCCGCGCATAATCCACGACGGCGTCATAAGCATCGCCGGCCAACGCGCACGCTCGCGCGATTTTGGCGATCTCTGCCGGTGACTTTATCTGGCGAGCCCTCCGCAACAGCCCCTCCGCGTCAGCAACAATCGCAGGCGAAATGCGCGCGGCGATGCGCTGGAAATCAGCGATCGTGATTCCGATGCGGGACTCGGGTCCAATCTCAAAGCCTATGCGACCAAACACGCCGCTGCTGCTTCGGAGGGCATCGACAACGAGGTCGATTCCCTCATTATCCGGGTTTGGAGAAGGAAAGGTGAACACGGAATCGACCCAAGATGTCCGCACGGTGTTTTCGACGCCTTGACTTGGCACGATAAGTCGTGGCGCGCCGACGCGGGGGAGTACGAAATACCATGGTCGCGTCGGGCTACGCCAAAACTGGGTTGTAAAGCCGGAAAGATAACGATGATTGAATTCGGACGTCACCAGGATCGCGTCAAGACGCTCCTCGGTCATCAACCGACGGACGCGCTCAATTCGGCCCTCGTACTCTGTAAGTTCGAAGTCGAAATGCTTTAAGGCACTCGTCGGTTGATTGGTCATTATACGATCTCGATGCTCAATCTTCACGATTTTCCGGCTGAAACGGCCCGCTATTTCGCTCCGCATATCTTGTCGGCGGTCGCGTCCTTTGCAGGTATCTCCTCTTCGCTCACGCCGAACGGCTTGACGAGATCGAGATGCGCCTGCGTGCCGATAAAGCTGGCCAATTGCTTATTGAGAGCGTTCAACAGATCTCCATCTTCCTTGCGGACCGCGAACGCTCCGTAGCCGGTCGTGCTTGCTGTTTTCGGAAATGGAAGGGCTCGCTCGAATTCGCCGTTGGTTCGGTCGAGCAACAGTTGAACGGTTGGGCCGGTTCCTGAGATCGCGTCCGCGCGTCCCGATCGCAACGCTTCCAGTTCCGATGCATTGTCGCCCACTTGAACAATGCGGTCATCCGAGACACCGGCGTCATGCGCGTATTGGAGGTCCGTGGTGCCTGTCACAAGAGCGATGCGGGCAGCGCCTTTGTGCGCTATATCCTCATAGGAATGCAGACCAAGGGGATTTCCCTTTTGCACCAGCAATCCCATTCCCACCGCGACTGTCGGATTGGTGAAGGCGACTTGCGTGCACCGCGCCGGTCGGATGTATAGCGCGGTGGCGATCACGTCAAAGCGCTGCGCCTGCAACCCGGGGATGAGAGAACCGAACTCGACCAAGACCCCTTCGATTCTCTTGACGCCGAGACTTCCGGCGAGCGCCTTTAAGATTTCTGGCGATTCACCGGTCAGCGTGCCATCCGGCTTCATAAAGCCCCATGGCGGCTCGTTGGCGAATCCGATGCGCAGGACGCCCTCGCGTTGGGCGCGCTGAAGCGTCGTCTCCGCATAGGCGCTCGTCGGGATAGCCAATCCAACGAGTGCGGCAAAACAAATTACCGCGGCCGCCGCTTTGCGAGACAAAGGACGATTTGGCTGCATTAGAAATCTCCTCAAACATCAGGTACCGCCCGAACGCTCCCGGGAATGTTTCCTACTATGCACCAATGTTTCGTATTGTAAACGTCAGCTGGACGAATTATCCAATAAACAGTGCACAGATTGTGGGCGCCGCTTTTTTGGCCGCCATTTGCCTCGACATAGATTTCGTATTAGAAACGCAGCACTCTTGAATCCTTTAGCAGTTTCGTCGCTATTCAACGGCCAATCAAAGGTGATGACGTGACGTCAAACACGAGCCTCGGCAAAAAAGTGCGCTTCCTGCGGCAGAGGCAAAAAATTTCGCTCGACCGCCTCAGCGAATTGTCCGGCGTGTCGAAAGCCAGCCTTTCAAAGGTCGAGAATGGAAAAATGTCGCTGACATTCGCCAAATTGCAACAGCTCGGGAACGGCCTAGGCGTCGCCGTATCTGAACTGTTTCACGAAACAAGCCCCGGCGGAGCGAATGTCCCCTTGCCCAGCGACCGGCGCAGCATTGGGCGAGCGGGGGAGCCGAGCAGTTTTTCGACTCATCATTATACGTACACCTATCTGCACACCGATCTATTGAGACGAGTGATGACGCCATTCCGCATGGTTCTGCGGTCACGATCAATGCAAGAGTTCGGCGAGCTAATTCGGCATGCCGGCGAGGAGTTCATCGTGGTTCTCGACGGTGACATCGTAGTGCACACGGATCACTATGCCCCGGTCAAACTCGGCTCGGGGGACAGCCTCTATATTGATAGCACTATGGGCCATGCCTACCTCTCGACCGGAGAAAAAGACGCCACGATCATCTGCGTGTGCGCCGGCGATGGCCATCTTAATCACGCAGAGACCGACGGACATCATCACGCGACACGCCCTGATCGCCCGTAGGCGCCAAGGTGGAAGTCGCCGCTCTCGTTCTTATCCAGCGAAGTCCTCTACGCCGCGCTGCGTCTATCCAACCGTACACGCAATCGCGTTCGACGCTGTTTGGGATGCCAAATGGTTTATTTCGATAATTCACGACCCGGAAGGCGACGATGGCGCTCGTCGGCTTCCGGTTGCGGCCATCGGGCGAGAGTCAAACGGCATCGCGAGCTGGCGAAACGTGACACGATGTAGAAGGAGAGATGTTGGTATGAGCGACAAACGAGTGAGTTTCGACTTCGAGGTCGATTTCTCTAACGGCGGCGGGATTCAGGGCCAGGGCTTTCGCCTCGATATCGAAGGCGAGAATATCTCCGATGAAATGCTCGCCGCTTACATCGTCAAGGACATGCGCCTCTTGATGGTAGGGACCGTGCGTATTCTCAACAAGACGATTTTCGAAGAACAGCACAAGAGGGCCCCATTGCGCGAGGCAGTCGAGGGCAGCCCAACCCGCTTAGTCGATCTCAGTCATATAATTGAAGATGGCATGATAACGTACAAGGGGCTTCCCGCGCCCCTCGTTTGCGACCACATTTCGTTCATGCAGTCGCGGTCGTCCTACGATACGGGAACCGAGTTTCAAATTGGCAAGGTTGAAATGGTGGCCAATACCGGGACCTACCTGGATACTCCCTATCATCGATATTGCGACGGGGTCGATCTCGCAGGCCTACCGTTGGATTGGACCTCTGACCTGCCGGGCGTCGTAGTTCGGGTAACTGGCCTATCAGGGAGGCCAATCGATTGGACGCATTTTGCGCCGATTCCGGTGGGCGATCGCGCGGTATTGGTGCAGACAGGATGGGACGCGCATTGGCGCACGGACCGTTACTTCGAAGGCCATCCGTTTCTTACTGAAGCAGCAGCGATTTACTTGCGCGACAATGGCGCCAGATTGGTTGGAATCGATTCGCTGAATATCGACGACACGACCGGAGGATCGCGGCCGGTGCACTCAGTGCTGCTTCGGGCAAACATACCTATTGTTGAGCATCTCACCAACCTTGGCGCGCTACCTCTTGAGGGTTTTCGATTCAATGCGTCTCCGCCAAAAATTGCACGGATGGGGACTTTTCCAGTTCGAGCGCACGCGTGTATTCGCCCATGATTGGCGAGGCGCGGAACGTTTAGTCGCCCCACACCCTATTCTTGAGCGTTCATCATGGCGGCTATCTTGGCGCTCAGGCTCGACTGGACAACACCTGACCGATGCCGGTCAAACCGGCGCGTGCACCGCATTTTCCACCGCTCCGCCGCCTGGCGACCAAGGGCCGATATCGACCGCAAGGAATGAATCATGACCGACAAGCTCATCCCGACGACCGTCGTCGGCAGCTATCCCCAGCCCGACTGGCTCGTCGACCGCGCGATGCTGAAGGCGCATATCGTTCCCCGCGTGCGCCTCGCGGCGATGTGGCGCATCCCCGAGACGCACCTCGAACAGGCTCAGGACGACGCGACTCTGCTCGCCATCCGCGATATGGAACGGGCTGGAATCGATATCGTCACCGATGGGGAGATGCGACGCGAGAGTTATTCCAACCGCTTCGCCACCGCGCTCGAAGGAATCGACACCGACAATCCCGGCAAAGTCGCGACGGCAGGCGGCGGTGAAAGGCTTGTCCCGCGGGTTACGGGCCGAATCCGACATAGGGGACCCGTCGAAGTCCGCGACATGGAATTCTTGCGCCGCAACACCGACCGCAAAGCCAAGATCACTTTGCCGGGTCCTTTCACCATGGCGCAACAGGCGCAGAACGACTTCTACCGCGATCCCGACGAGATGGTGATGGACTTCGCCGTCGCGCTCAATGAGGAAGCTCATCTGCTTCAGGCCGCCGGCGCCGACGTGATCCAGCTCGACGATCCGTGGCTGCGCACCAATCCGGACGCCGCCAAGCGCATCGCCGTCCGAGCCATCAACCGGGCGCTGCAGGGATTGAGCGTGACGACGGCGGTCCACCTGTGTTTTGGATACGCCGCCGTCGTGAACCAGAAGCCCACCGGATATTCCTTCCTGCCACAACTCGCCGAGTGCACGGCGCAGCAGATCTCCATCGAGGCCGCTCAGCCGAAACTCGACCTCGGCGTTCTCGCCGACCTTTCCGCGAAGACGATCATCCTCGGCGTGATCGATCTTGGCGACCAAAGAGTGGAGTCGGCGGGCGAGGTCGGGGCGCGGTTGCGCGTGGCGCTTGGCTACGTCTCGCCTGAACGTCTGATCGCCGCGCCCGATTGCGGCATGAAATATCTGCCGCGCGACGTTGCTTTCGGAAAGCTCAAGGCGCTCGCCGAAGGCGCTTCGATCCTGCGACAGGAGCTTTCCTGAAGGCCGATCAATGGCCGAGATAAGCGGCCACGATTTCGCCGTCGGCCTGAAGCTGCGCCGGCGCGCCGCTCGCCACCAGCCTGCCGCAATCCAGGACGCACGCCCGTTGGGCGATTTCCAGCGCCCGCGAGGCGTTCTGCTCGATCAGGAGAATCGAGACGCCGCCGGCGTGGATCCTCGCAATGGTCTCAAATACTTCGTTGATGATGATCGGCGCGAGGCCGAGCGAGGGTTCGTCGATGAGCAGCAGTTTGGGCCGCGCCATCAACGCACGGGCGATCGCCACCATTTGCTGCTGCCCGCCCGACAAGGTTCCAGCGATCTGCCGGCGACGTTGCGCGAGAATTGGGAATATTTCGTAGACGCGCCGCAACCCCTCCTCGCGCGAGCGTCGGACGGACTTGCGATAGCAGCCCATTTCGAGATTCTCCTCGACGCTCATCCCGGCAAACAGCCGCCGGCCCTCCGGAATCAGCGCCACCCCGCGTTCGGCGAGATCGCGCGGCGACAGGCGCCCGACGTCTTCGCCCATCAGGCGTATGCTTCCGCCGCGGATCGGCAGAAGGCGCGCCAGGGCGTTCACGAGCGTCGTCTTGCCTGCGCCGTTGGGGCCGATTACCGCCAGCAACTCGCCGTCGCCGACGGCGAGCGTCACGTCGGTCAGCGCGACAGCGTCGCCATAGGAGACGCAGAGCCCGTCAACCCTCAGCATGCGGCGCTCCAAGATAAGCCGCAACGACGGCGGGATCTCTCACGACATCGTGCGGCGGCCCGTCGGCGATCAACCTGCCTCGATTCATCACGATGAGGCGGTCCGTCAGTTCCAACACGGCGCGCATATTGTGTTCGACAAAAAGGATCGTCGCGCCGCGCGCGTGAATCCGGCGCACCATATCAACGGCGTCGGCGATTTCGCGCGGCGTGAGCCCCGCGAGAACCTCGTCGAGCATGATGAGCTTGGCGTCGGAGGCCAAGGCGCGCGCCAGTTCGAGGAATTTGCGCTGATGCAGGTTGAGCATCGCCGGCATGGCGTCGGCGCGTTCAGCGAGGCCGACGAAGCGAAGCGCCTCCATGGCGCCTTTGCGCGCGGCGGCTGAGTCGAGCGCGCTCGCGCCGAACATCGCGGGAATCATCGCGTTGTCGAGAACGGATTGGCGCGCGAATGGGCGCGGTATCTGGAATGTGCGGGCGACGCCAAGGCGCGCGCGCAAATGCCCGGGCGTCAGCGAAAGATCCCTTCCCTCCAGGATCACCTGGCCGGAATCGGCTTTGTAGAGGCCGCTGAGGACATTGATGAGCGTCGATTTACCCGATCCGTTCGGGCCGACAAGGCCGAGGATCTCGCCCTGCCGAATGATCAAATCGACCCCATCCAGCGCTTGCACCCCACGGAACGCAAGACGGACATTGCGCGCCTCGAGAAGCGCCGGAGTTTTCGTATCGAGGCGGGCGGGATCGGGGCGCAGCGCGGCGATCCTCGGCTCGGCCGCCGGGGCCTGGCTCGCCGCCGTGGGTCTCCACGCTCGCCGCGCCTTCTCGACAAGGCCTGCGACGCCCTCGGGGAGGAACAAGCTCGCGAGCACCAGCGTCAGTCCAATCAGCGCGCGCGCCGCCAACGCGAAATCGCCGCTCACGAAGGAGTAGCTAAGCGTGGTGACAAGAATCGCGCCGATGGCGGGACCCCACCAGCGCCGCGCGCCGCCCAGCACGCTCATCATCAGGACGAACAGCGGCACGCTGATCGAAAATGTTTCGCCGACAGTGACATAGCTGACGAACACCGCGTGAACCGCGCCTATGACGCCTGCGATAAAGGACGAAATGGCGATCGCAGCCAGTTTGGACGCGAACGTCGGCACGCCGAGAATCTCTGCGACGTCCTCGTCGTCGCTGATGGCGAACAGGCCGCGGCCGAACTTCGAGCGCTGGATGAGCCATGCGACGGCGAGCGAGGCTATCGCCACGCTTGCGCCCGCCAGATAGATGGTCGAGGACGCATTGCTGTAGATTTTAGGCGGCCTCACGTCCGACAGGAACACGCCGGGACCTCCGTCGATCGGCGTGTTAAGTACAATCGTTGCGAGAACGATGGCGAGCGCCAGGGTCAACAGGGCGAACAACTCGCCGCGCAGCCGCCTCACGCGAAAAACGACAGCGCCGATGCAGATTCCCAGCAGCGCCGCGAGCGCGCCGCCGGCGAGCAAGGCGACCGGCAGCGGCAGACGCGGACCCAGATCGGCCATCGCATACATGCCGACCCCATAGAAGGCGCCATGGCCGAACGAGACATAGCCCGTGAAGCCGCTAAGAATGGCCCATGAAGTCGCGAGCGCGATCCAGAAGAAGATCAGATAGAGAAACGACTCGAAAAACAGCGGCGGATGCGCCAGCGGCAAGGCGGCGAAGAGAACCAGCGCCGCGGCGAGCCACAGGAGCGTGGAATATTTCGCAGCGAGTGTTGTCGCTATCGACGCCCCACCCGCGGCCATCTCAAATCCGCTCCGGCCACAGCACGAGGACGGCGATCAACAGGCTGAATGGCGCGATCGGCGCCCATGCCGGCTCGACGAGCGCCATCGTCACGGCTTCGGCGACGCCGACCAGAAGGCCGGCGGCGAGCACGCCGAGCGGACGGCCGAGGCCGCCAAGCAGCACGACGGCGATCACCACGCCGAGCCACGAATAGATCTGCGAGGGCGTCAACGTGTAGAGCAGCGCGACGAAGACGCCGCCCATCGCCGCGAAAGCGGCGGCAGCTCCAGAAACGACCAGAGCGAGCCGGCGGTTCGGCACGCCGAAAGCGGCGGCGATGTCCGGATCGTCGAGGCTGGCGCGCAACGCCTTTCCGGCCCAGGTGAAATTCAGATAGGCCCATACGGCGACGCACGACGCGACAGCGAAGCCGCCCATGATCAGTTCGTCCCAAGGGGCGAGCAGCGATCCGATCTTGAGGCTTCCGCGAACCAGATGCGTCTCGAGCCGGACGAAGTCCGCCGACCATATCCATTGGATGAGTGCTTCGATGATGATCGTCAGTCCGAACGTCACGATGACCGAGGGCAGTTCGCTGACCCGAAAGCGGATGAACAGCCATTGTTGCGCGACCCCCAGGCCAAAAAACAGCGGAACCAGCCCGGCGCCGGCGAGCAACGGGGAAACGCCACGCGATTGGACAAAATGATAGGTCAGATAGGCCGCAAGAAAAATCAGCCCGAAATGCGCGAGGTTGATGATACGCAGGAATCGCCAGGAGAGGGTCAGCCCGAGGCCGAGCAGACCGTAGAGGCAACCCGAAAAGAGGCCCGACAGAACGGACTGGCCAAATAAGGTCGCGCTCATTTTCGCGCTCGACCGGCTGTCGCTCCGTGGTTCACTTGCCGAGGATCGTCTTGCCCGGCGTCGCCAGCTCCTTCGGCCAGACGATGTCCCAGGCCGCGTCCTGCACCTGTTTCACCTTCATCAGGTCCGGACCATAATTGTTTGGCCCATCGAAGCGATATTTGCCGACGATCGTGTCGGCGCCGTTTTTCTTGAGATAATCGGCGAGCGCCTGGTCGTCGAGCGACTTCGTAGCGTTGACCGCCTCGGTCAGCATCTGCCAGGCCGCGTAGCTGGTCCCGGCCTGCGTGTCGGGCGCGACATAGGGCAGGTTGGCTTTGGCCGCCGCGGCGTGGAAGAGCTTGGAGAATTCCATCGCGACCGGACTGGCGTTCAGCGGCGCCAGATCTTCGTAAGCCGTCGCCGCCAGCGCATTGGCGCCGAGCGGCGAGGACGCCAGCGGTCCCGGCGTCGGATACACGTAATAATGGTTTTTCGGGGCATGGTTGAGCTGGTCGAGCGCCTCGAGCAATTGACTGCCGACGAGCCCGATCGCGCCGACGAACAGAAGATCCGCGTCGGCCTCGCGCACGCGGGCCGCGATGGGCCCGAAATCGCGATTGCCGAATTCAAATTCGAGATAGAGCGCCTCGGCGACGCCGCGTTGCTTGGCGATCTCGCGCGCGCCGGCGGCGATGAACTGCACCGACGGGAATTTGCTGGTGACGATCGCGACGGTTTTCGGCGTCTTGCCGACGGAAGCCAGCGCATCGAAAACGGCGGCGGGCATGGTCTTTTCCGGCTCCGGCCCCAGCGGCCATGCCGGAAAATGCTTGTCGTAATTGGCGAGTTTCGGGATGCCGAAAGTGTGATGAACGAGAATTTTGTTGAAGCGCTGCGCCACCGCCATGGCGGACAGGATGTTGGCGGTCGCATAAGGCCCCATCAGCAAGTCGACCTTGTCGACGGTGATCAGGCGTTCATAGAACGTGCGCGCAAGGTCCGGCTTTGACTGATCGTCCAGCAGAACCCATTCGATCGGGCGACCCAACATGCCGCCGGCCTGGTTCGTCTGTTCAATGAATATTTCGCCGACGACTTTGTGAATCGCGCCGGTTTGAGCAAGCGGCCCTGTCAGAGCGAGCGTGCCTCCCACACGGACCGGCGCTCCGGCGGTTTGCCCTGCGACCGTGCCGATTCCGGCGGCGGCCAGGGCGAAGCCCGCTCCCGCGGCAAACGCCTCGCGGCGCGTGACGCCCACGGCAGTGCAATCGCCCGTACCCATGGCGCCCCCCAAAATGAGCCGCGAGGTCGAACCGCGCGGATTTTATTCATGCTAGCGGACGACCGGCGCCGCGGCTAGCCCTCCAGGCTTCCGCCATGAATAAACCAAGACAGAAAAGCCGTGCGCTCGCCACGAACGGTGGAATGTCCGCCTTTTCGGTAGCCCTCATCTTGTATATACCGCCAGACAATCAACGCTCCGATCCCGCTGGGACGCGGCGGAAATGAGCGAAGCCTCGCCATAGCCGGACGCCCGCTACGCAAGGGCGGCCAACCCGAGATGAACCGCGGTAAGCTGCTTGCCCGAAAAGGACGATAGACTATGACTCGTAAGCGCCCGGAAGAGCTTCGCAGTCACCGATGGTATGGCGTGAATGACCTGCGCTCTTTCGGTCATCGCTCGCGCACGGCCCAGATGGGTTATGGCCGCTCCGACTATGCGGGAAAGCCAGTCATTGCGATCATCAACACCTGGAGCGACATCAATCCCTGCCACACGCACTTCAAGCAGCGCGTCGAGGAGGTAAAGCGCGGCGTATGGGAGGCTGGAGGCTTCCCCGTCGAGTTGCCGGCGATGACATTATCGGAGCCGTTCCAGAAGCCGACGACGATGATGTATCGCAACTTCCTCGCCATGGAGACCGAAGAGGCTTTGCGGTCCTATCCCGCCGATGGCGCGGTGCTGATGGGAGGCTGCGACAAGACGACGCCCGCGATGCTGATGGGCGCGATATCGATGAATTTACCGGCGATCTTCATGCCTGCGGGCCCGATGCTGCGCGGCGCGTGGCGCGGAGCACCGCTCGGTTCGGGCAGCGACGTCTGGAAATATTGGGCCGAACTGCGCGCCGGCTCGATAACTCCGGAGGACTGGGAGGAAATCGAGCAGGGCATCGCTCGCTCCCCCGGTCATTGCATGACGATGGGCACCGCCTCGACGATGACCAGCGCCGCCGAGGCGCTGGGAATGACGCTGCCGGGCGCCGCCTCGATCCCGGCGGCGGATTCCCGGCACGCGATCATGGCGACGCAGACCGGCAAGCGCGTCGTCGAGATGGTGTGGCAGGACCTAAAGCCATCGGATCTGCTCACCGAGAACTCGATTCACAACGCTGTCGTCACGGTGCTGGCGATTGGCGGTTCGACGAACGCCGTGGTGCATCTCATCGCGCTCGCGCGCCGCGCCGGACTGACGCTTGATCTTGGAAAATTCGACGCGCTCGCGCGCTCGACGCCGCTGCTGGCCAATATTCGACCCTCGGGCTCATATCTTATGGAGGATTTCTACTACGCAGGAGGCTTGCCCGCTGTGCTGAAACAATTGGCGGTCGGCGGCATGCTCCGAGCCGACGCCCGCACTGTCAACGGCTCGACGATTGGCGAGAACGTCGAGCTCGCCAAAACCTATAATGAGGATGTCATTCGGCCGCTCAACAATCCGCTGGTCGCATGCGACAGCCTCGCAGTCCTGCGCGGCAATCTGGCCCCGGACGGCGCGGTCATCAAGCCGCCTGCCGCCGAGCCGAGACTGCACCAGCATAAGGGAAAGGCGGTCGTTTTCGAAGATTACAATGACATGTCGGCTCGGGTCGACGATCCCGATCTCGACGTCGACGAAAATTCGGTTCTTGTGTTGAAGAACGCCGGGCCGCTCGGCGCGCCCGGCATGCCGGAGTGGGGACAGTTGCCGATTCCCAAGAAGCTGCTGGCCAAAGGCGTGCGGGACATGGTTCGCGTATCGGATGCGCGCATGAGCGGCACGGCCTATGGCGCTTGCGTGCTGCATGTCGCGCCGGAATCTTATGTCGGCGGCCCTCTCGCTCTGGTGCTGGACGGCGACGTCATCGAACTCGACATTCCCGGCCGTCGCTTGAGCCTGAACGTCCCTGACGAGGAGCTGGCGCGCCGACGCGCATCCTGGCGGGCGCCGCCGCCTCGCTACGCCAGGGGCTATGGTCGCCTGTTCTCGAAATGCGTAACTCAGGCTAACGAAGGCTGCGACTTCGATTTTCTCGAGGGAACCACGCCGATCCCCGATCCCGAAATCCACTAGGCGAGCATCGCGCGATGGGGGCTGGGCCAGCGCTCGACGCTGCCCGCCCGCTCGCCCATTGCCGTTTTCTTCGGAAAGCACGACGGCGACCGCAGAACGATCGCGCGCTTGGAGAGCGTGAGCGAAGACGTTGCCGCTCGCCAATCCAGGCGCCGCTCGCTCAGAGGCGTTCGGGTGAAAATTTGCAAGTGATGGAAAAGCTCTGGTCCGATTGAAGAATCTTCAGCCCATTGGCTTCGGGGCCGCCGGCGCGATTATGCGCATCGACAAGGTGGGTCACCGGTTCGAAGCAAAAAAACTCCGCGTCGGCGGCTGGCGAATAGAGGAGATAGCTGGTCAGGCTTGGATCGCCCTCGGTGTCGATCTCCAGCGAGAGTGACCGCTCCGGCCACACAATGCGCGCCGTTCCCGGCCAAGGCGAGAAGTCATTGTTGATCCAGGCGTCGGGGAGGCGGCGAGCGCGATTGAAATTCCAGCTCTCGCGCGACGCCACGTCTACTTGCCCGGCGGGCAAATGCTGGTGATCTTCGAGCGTCGCCCGCTCGGCAGGCGCCTGTAGCCGGGTTGCTGGCGTTCGTGGCAACCATGGGTGCAGGCCAAGGCCATAGGGCATTGGCGCTTCCCCGCGATGAGTAACGCACAAGCGTATCGATAGCGCGCCTCTCCGCAGACGATAGCCTACCTCCGCGTCGTAAAGGTAAGGTCCTGGACCGTCTGAGCGAAGCGTCAACCGCGCCTCGGATGGCGTCTTCTCCGACAAAGTCCAGATCGAAGAAAAGCCGCCGCCGTGAATCGGCAAGAGTTCGCCTTCGACGTTCGGCGCGAGGGGGTGAAATCGGCCGGCGAAGCGAAACCCGCCGCCGGAAATGCGCCCCGACCATGGCACGAGGTTGATAAGGGCAAGATCGAACGGTCGCGACCGATCAAGCGACCTCGCGGGCCAGAAGATATTCTCTTTCCGGCCGTCCTGGATCAGGTCGTAGGAGGCAAGCCCGCCGCCAATCGCGGGCGCTATCGTGGCTTCGGCCAGATCGTCGCCAATCGTCACCAATTCGGTCACGGGATCCTTCGCCCTCTCCGCCATCGGTTGTGCAGCGATATTGGAGTTCGCCGCCACGATTGCAGTCTCCCGCGGCCGGACAAGCGCTCCCTTGACATCTCTCTTTGATGGGCTTTATCTATCATAATTATACGATAAATAAACAAGCCCGTTCAAACCGGCATAGATCAGCTTAGCCGCTCAGGGAGGCAATCGGTTGAAAATCGTGTCGGTCACGACGCGCGTCGTCAACGCCGAGATGCGCAACTGGGTCTTCGTGCGGGTCGAGACCGACCAACCGGGGCTCCATGGTTGGGGCGAGGCGACGCTCGAGTGGAAGACGCGCGCCGTGGCGGGCGCGATCGAGGATATCGCGCCGCTGGTGATCGGGCGCGACCCGCGCGACATCGAACAACTCGTCCGCATCATGAAGAAGCACAGCTTCTGGCGCCTTGGCGTCATCGGAATGAGCGCCGTATCGGGCATCGAAATCGCCCTCTGGGATATTTTCGGCAAATCCCTGGGCGTCCCCGTGTGGCGGCTGCTCGGCGGCAAGGTGCGCGACAAGGTGCGCGTCTACACCCATCTTGGCCTTGGCGACATGCGCTCCGTCTACGAAACAGTGGAAGTCGAACCGCTCATCGAGCGGGCGCGCGAGGTTATCGACAAAGGTTATCGCGCTTTCAAGGCGGTGTTCATCCCCTATACGCATTTTCACGCGCCATTGCCCGATGTCGACAAGGTCGGGCGCATGATGGAGCGGCTTCGCGCGGCGGTCGGGCCCAGCGTCGAAATCATGATCGATTTTCATGGCCGGCCGGCCTCGGTGGGCGCCGCGCTCGCCTATATCCAAGCGCTGGAGCCGGGGCGCCCCATGTTCGTGGAGGAAATCCTGCCGCCCGGCGACACGGCCGGCCTTGCGGCGGTTGCCGCCAAGACTCGCGTGCCGATCGCCGCCGGCGAGCGCCTCGTCGACCGGCTCGAATTTGATGAATTGTTCCGCTCGCGCGCCATCGATATCGCCCAGCCCGACATCTGCCATTGCGGCGGCCTCCTCGAGGCCAAGAAAATTGCCGCCATGGCGGAGGCTGTTTCGATCGGCGTCGCCCCGCATAATCCGCTGGGGCCGATCGCCGGCGTCGCCGCGCTGCATTTTGCCGTTTCGACCCCGAGCCACGTGATCCAGGAGGAAATGGTCGGCGCGGCGCCTTGGTATTTCGAGGTCGTGCAAGGACCGATCCGCATGGTCGACGGGTTTTGGCAAGTGCCGGAAGCGCCGGGCCTCGGGATCGAAGTCAATGAAGCGGCTTGTGCGGCTCATCCGTTCGCGCCGGAAATCATGCAGGCCACCCATGCCGTGCTCGACGACGGCACGATCGTCGATTGGTGAAGCCATGACCGACCGCCTGAAGGGCAAGATCGCGATCGTCACCGGCGCCGGGCAGGGAATCGGCGCGTCGATCGCTTCGGTATTCGCTGACGAGGGCGCCACGGTCGTAATTGCCGAGCGCAATGGGGCGACCGGCGCGGCGATGGCGCAAGCCATCAAGGCTCGTGGCGGCGCCAGTCTTTTCGTCGAAACCGACGTCGCCGATTCGAGTTCCGTCGAATCCATGGTCGCGCAAGCGATTGCCGCGTTCGGCCGAATCGACATCCTCGTCAACAATGCCGGCGTCAACGTGTTCCACGAGCCGCTGGAGACGAGCGACGAAGATTGGCGCCGATGCCTGGCGGTCGATCTGGAAGGCGCCTGGTTCGCCTCGCGCGCGGTTCTGCCCTCCATGCGGGCAAAATCGGCCGGCGCCATCGTCAATATCGCTTCCTCGCATTCCTTCAGCATCATACCCAATACGTTCCCCTATCCCGTCGCCAAACACGGCCTGTTGGGGCTGACCCGCGCGCTGGGGATCCAATATGCCGCCGAAGGCATACGCGTGAACGCGATCGCGCCCGGCTATATCGAGACGCCGATCGCCCAGGCCTATTGGGACAGCTTTCCCGACCCTGCCGCCGAACGCCAGCGCGCCTATGATCTGCATCCGCCCAAGCGCATCGGCAAGCCCGAAGAGGTCGCGATGACCGCTCTCTTCCTTGCCTCCGATGAGGCGCCCTTCATCAACGCCGCCTGTATCGTCATCGATGGCGGCCGGTCGGTTCTCTATCACGAGTAAAGGAATCGGGGCGCCCGCCCCAGATGAGACTTGGAGCACGCTGGAACGTGCACAAGAAAGCGGATCAGAGGGATCCCAGGAGGAGACGATATGCTACGAATCACCAGAAGACTCGCGCTCGCCGCGCTTGCGTTGAATGCGCTGACCGTCGGGGCCTATGCCGCCGACGTGAAGATCGGCTTTGTGGTCAAGCAGCCTGAGGAGCCGTGGTTCCAGGACGAGTGGAAATTCGCCGGCCAGGCGGCCAAGGAAAAGGGCTTCACGCTCGTCAAGATCGGCGCCGTCGATGGCGAGAAGGCGATGGCGGCCATCGACAATCTGGGCGCGCAGGGCGCGCAGGGTTTCATCATCTGCACGCCCGACGTGAAGCTCGGGCCCGCCATCGTGGCGCGCTCGGCGGCCAACAACCTCAAGCTGATGACCGTCGACGATCAACTGCTGGACGGTTCGGGCAAGCCGCTCAGCGACGTGCCGCATATGGGCATTTCGGCGACCAAGATCGGCGAGCAGGTCGGCAAGGCGATCTTCGAGGAAGCCAAGGCGCGCGGCTGGGACATGAAGGACGTCGGGGCGATCCGCGTTTCCTACGATCAATTGCCGACCGCCAAAGACCGCGTCGAAGGCGCGATCTCGGTGCTCGTCGCCGATGGTTTCCCCAAGGCCAACATATTCGACGCGCCGCAGGCCAAGACCGACACCGAAGCGGCGCTGAATGCGGCGACCACCGTCCTCAACGCCCATGCCGGCTTCAAGCATTGGGTCGCGTTCGGACTCAACGACGAGGCGGCGCTGGGCGCGGTGCGCGCAACCGAATCGGTCGGCATCAAGCCGGCGGACGTCGTCGCCGTCGGCATCGGCGGCGCCGATTCGGCGATCAACGAGTTCAAGAAGGGGGCGCCGACCGGCTTTTTCGCCACCGTGATCATCTCGCCCAAACGTCACGGCTACGAGACCGCGCTCAACATGTATGATTGGATCTCCGCCAACAAGGCGCCGGAGAAACTGATCCAGACCGCCGGCATGCTCGCCAAGCGCAGCGATTATGTCGAAGTGCGCAAGGGTCTCGGCATCGAATAGACCCATGAAAGGAGGGAGCCGCGCCCCGGCCCCCTCCTTTCCATCGGGCGTCCCTCGGCGATGGCGGCTTCCATGACGGCGTTTCTGCGTTTTGCGGATATTTCCAAAGGGTTTCCCGGCGTTCAGGCGCTGTCGGAGATCACCTTCGGCGTCGCGCAAGGCAAGGTCCACGGCCTGCTCGGCGAAAACGGCGCGGGCAAATCGACGCTCATAAAGATTCTTGGCGGCGACATCAGCGCGGACGCCGGCGCGCTATTCCTTGGCGACCAGCAATGCCGCTTTGGCTCAGTCCATGAGGCGATGAACGCCGGCGTTGCGGTCGTTCACCAGGAGCTGCAACTGGTGCCCGAACTCACCGTCGGGGAGAATTTGACGCTTGGCAGGTTTCCCAATCGGGCCGGCGTCATCGCGTTCAACGCCTTGCACGCCCGCGCGGCGGCGGCGCTTGCCGAGATCGGCGGCGGCATCGATACGCGCGCCAAGATCGTCGATCTGTCTTTGGGCCAACGCCAGATGGTCGAGATCGCCAAGGCGATCATGTTCGATGCGCGCGTCATCGCGCTCGACGAACCGACTTCGTCGCTGTCGGCCGCCGAGAGCGACGTGCTGTTTGGCCTGATCGACCGGCTGCGCAAGCAGGGCAAGGTGATCCTCTATGTCTCGCACCGGCTCGACGAGGTGTTCCGCATTTGCGACGGCGCGACGGTGTTGCGCGACGGCCGCGTGGCGGCGCATTTCGACGCTATGGCGGATGTCACCCGCGACCAGATCGTGCAGCATATGGTCGGGCGGGAGATTCGCGACATCTGGGGCTGGCGGCCTCGCGATCTTGGCGCCGTACGCCTTCGGGTCGAGGGCCTGGCGGGCCCCCGATTGCCCAATCCGGCAAGTTTTGCGATCCGTTCGGCCGAGATCCTGGGCTTCTTCGGCCTGGTCGGCGCCGGGCGCAGCGAATTGTTTCGCCTTGTCTATGGCGCGGATGCGGCGGACCGGGGTTCGTCGGCGATCGATGGCGAAGCGGTCGAAAAACGCCCCGATCGATCCATCGAGGCCGGCCTTGTTATGTGTCCGGAAGATCGCAAGGCGGACGGCATCGTGCAGGGGCGTTCGGTCGGCGAGAATATCGTGATCTCGACCCGGCGCCATTTTTCGCCCTACGGTCTGATCTCGCCGAGGCGCGAGGCGTCCGTCGCTGACGAATTCATCGCCCGCTTGCGGGTGAGGACGCCCTCGCGCAACCAGGACATCGTCAACCTGTCGGGCGGCAATCAGCAGAAGACCATTCTGGCGCGCTGGCTCGCCGAGCCGTATTTGCGCGTCCTGCTCGTGGACGAGCCGACGCGCGGCATCGATGTCGGCGCCAAGAGCGAGATTTATTCGATCCTTTACGACCTTGCCGAAAAGGGCCTGGCGATCGGCGTGGTGTCGAGCGACCTGCCGGAGGCGATGGGAATCTGCGATCGCATTTTGGTGATGTGCGAGGGGCGCATCGTCAAGGAGTTTTTGCGCGCCCAATTCAACGAGAGCGCCATATTGGCGGCCGCCTTGCCGGTGCGTGAGGTCGAGGCCGCCGCGAGGGAATTTGCAGGATGATTCGACTTCGCCGCTTGATCCTCGGCGACCAGGGACTGGTCGTGATTTTCGTCGTCGCTTTCGCGATCGTGGCGTTATTGGTGCCCAATTTCTTCACCGAGCGCAACATGCTCGGCCTTCTGCAATCGGTCGTCACCATCGGCGTCGTGTCGGGAAGCATGATGCTGTGTCTGGCCTCGCGCGACTTCGATCTGTCGGTCGGCTCCATCGTCGCCTTTTCCGGGATGATGGCGGTGATGGGATCAAACTGGACCGGGAGCGTCGCCGCGGGTCTCGCTCTCGCGCTTATCAGCGGCGTCGCGGTCGGCGCCGTCAACGGCCTGGTCATCGCCCGATTGCGCATCAACGCGCTCATCACGACGCTCGCCACAATGCAGATCGTGCGCGGCCTTGCGCTGATTTCCTCGGATGGCCGCGCCATCGGCGTCAACGATCCGGTCTTTTACGCGATCGCGCTGACGCCGCTGTTCGGAATCCCGGCGCCCGTCTGGGTGATGGCGGCGAGCTTCGTGATCTTCGGTTTTATCCTGAATCGCACCGTGTTCGGCCGCAACGTCCTGGCCATCGGCGGCAATCCCGACGCATCGCGGCTCGCCGGCGTCAATGTCGCGAGCACGCGTATCTGGATTTTCGCGATCCAGGGGCTGATGTGCGGCATCGCGGGAATATTGCTCGCCTCGCGCATAACCTCCGGCCAGCCAAATTCGGCGACCGGCCTCGAACTTTCCGTCATCTCGGCATGCGTTCTTGGCGGAGTTTCGTTGTCCGGCGGACGCGCGACGATCTCGGGCGTCGTCGTCGGCGTGCTCATTCTCGGGATCGCCGAGAATGCGATGAATCTCTTGAATATCCAGGCCTTCTTTCAATATCTGGTGCGCGGTCTGATTTTGCTTGTCGCCGTCTTGCTCGATAACATCAGAAGTCGCGCCTTGCGACGCGGCGCGTAGCCGAGGTTGAGAGATCGCGATCATGGACCAATGCTGGTGACCATTCTGATCGAACCGCACGTGCTGTTGCCGGCCGCGCTCGACGTCCAGTTGGATGGCGGCAAGGTGCTCGATTCGATTGTCCGCACCGTCGGTGGCTGGATCCTGGGCGGGCGCTACGGTCCAGGCGCGACGCTTCCTCGCGAAGAAGATCTGGCCGCATCCTTCGCGGTAAGCCGAACCTCGGTGCGCGAAGCGATCAAATTTCTATCGGCCAAAGGGCTGGTCGAGACGCGCCCGCGCATCGGCGTGCGGGTGCGGGCGCGCGACCACTGGCGCATGCTCGATCCTGCCGTGTTGTCATGGCACCCCAGCCTATCGGATGATACCGAACTTGTGGCGAGCCTGATCGAGGCGCGTCGGATCATCGAGCCGGCCGCCGCCGAACTTGCCGCCCAACGGGGGACAGCCGCGGACCTGGCCGCCATAGAGGCGGCCTATCTGGGAATGGAGCGGGCGATTCCGTTGAATCTCGACGCCTGTTGCGATGCGGACCTCGCTTTCCACCGAGGCATTATCGCCGCCAGCCGCAATATCGTGCTGCAGAGCCTTATCGGCGCCATCGAGACGGCGCTCAGGGCTTCATTCCTGCTCACCACGAGCCTCATGGAAAACCAGTCCCGGACATTGGCCGTTCATAAGAACGTGATGGACTGCATCCGGTTTCGCGATACCGCCGGCGCGCGCGCCTCAATGAACCATCTGCTCGACCTCGCGCAGCAGGATCTCGGCAGAGTCGAAAAAAGACCTTAGATACGAGCCGGCCTGAAGGCGGCGGCTCCTCGTCGATCACGCCACGTCAGACGCCAAACAGCCTATCTGGCCTGTCGCTCGGCAACGTCGGGCTACCCATGTCCGGCGCAAGTCACTTTTCCGTTAGAATCAGACGCTGCACCGCAAAACCGGCCCCATGAGTAGGATCTTTAGGATAATATAATATAGTCTATGGAAATTGTTTGGATCGATCTGCGGGTTGTCGGATAAAGGCTTTGTCGGCTGTCCTCATTGAGGTGGCTGCGGTCGAAATCAAGCGGCGCGATCGCCGCCCACGAGGCGCGACGGCAAGGCCGCGGAATATTGGAGACCGGGGATGACTTCGACACGTCAATTGCGCCTCGGCGCCTTCATGCGGCCGGTGAGCATTCACACCGGCGCCTGGCGCTATCCCGGCGCCTATCCCGACGCGAATTTCAATCTCGGCCATCTCCAGCGCTTCGCGCAAACGCTGGAGCGCGGCAAGTTCGACGCCTTCTTCATGGCCGATCACCTCGCCGTGCTGAACATGCCGCTCGATGCGCTAAAGCACAGCCATACCGTCACCTCGTTCGATCCCATCACCCTGCTGCCGGCGCTCGCCATGTCGACGCGTCATCTTGGGCTCATCGCGACCGCCTCCACGACATTCGAGCAGCCCTATCTCATCGCCAGGCGGTTCGCCTCGCTGGACCATATCAGCAACGGGCGCGCCGGATGGAACATCGTGACAACCTCCAATCCCGACGCCGCGCTCAACTTCGGCCTCGAGGAACACCTCGAGCACGGCGAACGCTATCGCCGCGCCCGAGAGTCCTACGAAGTGGTCACCGGCCTGTGGGACTCCTGGGCCGACGACGCCTTTGTCCGCGACGTCGAGAGCGGCGTCTACTTCGATCCCGCCAGACTGCATGTACTCAATCACCAGGGGCGATATCTCTCCGTGCGCGGCCCGCTCAATATCGCCCGGCCGATTCAGGGATGGCCCGTCATCGTGCAGGCGGGCGCTTCGGAGGCCGGACGTCAGTTGGCGGCGGAGACCGCCGAAGTGGTGTTTGCCGCGACGTCGCGGCTGGAGGACGGGCAGGCCTTCTACAAGGACGTGAAGGGCCGGATGGCGGCGCTCGGCCGCAATCCCGATCATCTGAAAATCCTGCCGGGCGCCTTTGTGGTCGTCGGCGAAACGTTGGACCAGGCGCGGGAAAAGCGCGCCCGTCTCGACAGCCTCGTCCATTATGAGAGCGCGATCGCCTCGCTGTCGATCGCCCTCGGCCATGACGTTTCGCGCCTCGACCCCGACGCGTTGCTGCCGGAGATTCCCGAAACCAACGACAGCAAGAGCGGACGCGAACGGGTGGTCGCGCTCGCAAAGCGCGAACGCCTCACCGTCCGTCAGCTCGCGCAGCGCCTCGGCGGCTTCTCGGGCCTCGCCTTCGTCGGCACGCCGAAGACGATCGCCGACGAAATGGAGCGATGGCTCGTCGACGAGGGGAGCGACGGCTTCAATGTCATGTTCCCTTACCTGCCGGGCGGGCTGGACGATTTCGTCGACCAGGTCGTACCCGAGTTGCAACGACGGGGCATTTTCAGACGCGAATATGAAGGCAAGACGCTCCGGGATAATCTAGGATTGCCGCGACCCGACAATCGTTTTTTTCCGCGGAGCCGGTCGATATGACGCCCAGAATTGATCCGGCAATTGGAAATCGAGAAGCTTCATGACCGCGCAGAGAGAATCGAAACGGCTGGGCTTCTTCACCAGGCTCCTTGACGAGGCTAGCGCCGCGGAACGCTATCGTCTGGCCACCGAGCAGATCGTTCATGCCGAAAAGCACGGCTTTGACAGCGCCTGGGTCGCGCAGCATCATTTCCATGAGGACGAAGGCGGGCTTCCCGCGCCATTCGTGTTTCTCGCGCAGGCCGCGGCGCGGACATCCAGAATTCGCCTCGGCACCGGGATCGTGACGCTGCCGCTGGAGAACCCCATCCGGGTCGCCGAGGACGCGTCGGTGTTCGATCTGCTTTCGGGCGGCCGGCTCGAATTGGGGCTCGGTTCCGGCGGCACGCCGTCGGCCTTCGCCGCTTTCGGTCAAGATAGCGCGAACCGAGGGGCGATTTTCGAGAGGCATCTTGCGACCGTTCGCGACGCCTTTGCCGGCAGGCCGTTCGGCGACCAAGACACGCTATATCCCGCTGCGCCGCAACTGCTCGATCGGATCTGGCAAGCGACTTTCTCGGTCGGCGGCGGCATACGCGCCGGCAAGGCCGGCGACGGTCTCATGCTCTCTCGAACCCAGCCCAGAAGTCGCGAAGCGCCGAAAGCTTCGCTCGCCGATCTCCAGCACCCGATCATCGACGCCTATCTCGCCGCTTTGCCGGCTGGCCGCGCGCCGCGCATTCTGGGTTCGCGAACTGTCTTCGTCGCCGACAGCCGAGAGGAAGCGCTGAAATTCGCCGATATCGGCCTGCGCCGGATCGTCGATCATTTTGTCATGGCGGGACATATCGTTTCCGGGGGATCCCTTGCGGAGCTGATCGCCACATTCGACGTGCATATCGGCACGCCCAGCGACGTGATCGCCTCGCTTCGCGCCGACAGCACGCTGGCGCGCGTGACCGATCTGGTGTTCCAGGTGCATTCGATCGATCCGCCCCATGCTTACATTCTGCGCTCGCTCGAACTGATCGCCGAGAAAGTGGCGCCGGCTCTCGGATGGAAGCGCCAGGATGTCGGCAGGTCCGACCGCCATGCGCTGGCGGGCTGATCAAACAATCCGTTTTGAAGGGATAGAGCATGAGCGAGGCCGACCCGGATGTCATCGATTTTCTGGCCGGCGTGGAGCCAGGCTCCCGCCTCGACGCCATCCGCGCGCAACGTCCGCAGGCGCGCGAGAATTCGCAAAGAAGCTATTTGGCGCTGTTCGCGCCGAAATTTCCGAGCGGCGTAAGCGGACAGGAGCGCCACGCGCTGGCAACCTTCGTCGCCGGCCTGCATGGCGAGCCGGCGATCGCCGGCTTCTATCGAGCCGGTATCGTCAACCACAATGGGGGTCCCGGCATTGTCGCGGCGGTCGATGGAGAAATCGCGCGCGGCGCCACCGAGGGCCCCTATGGGAGCTATCCAAAGGGACCGCTGAGCGGCGAGGACAGAGCGGGTCCGATCTATCGCGTGTCTGAGGCGAATCGGACCGCCCTCGGCGCGCGCCTCTCATCCGCTTTCGAACACGCTCACCTGTTGATATTCCGTCCCCGCGACGCGAGTCCGGCGGCTTTGCAATCTCTGCTGGACGCCGGCTGGTCGACGACAGATATCGTGACGCTTTCGCAGTTGGTCGCGTTTCTCTCTTTTCAGATCCGAGTGATCGCTGGGCTGCACGCCTTGGCCGCCGACCCAACAGCAACGCCTGACAGGGAGTTATCGAGATGAGCGAAGCCGTAATCGCCCCCTCGCATGCGGATCGTCCGGTGTCCTTCACCCAGGAGGAGATCGGCTGGACGCCCTGGCTCGAACCGCTTGCCGCCGATCAATTGACCGATCGGCATTGGGCCGGGCTTGTCGACGCCTCGCGCGCCAAATCGCCTTATTTCATGCTGCTGGCGCGCGATCCGGAAATTCTCGAGGCGCGCACGAAGACCGACAAGGATATTTTCTACAATCCGGCCGCCGGCCTTCCCAGGGCCGAACGCGAACTCTCCGCCGCCGCCACATCGCGCGACAACGGCTGCATTTTCTGCGCCTCGGTCCATGCGCGTTTCGCTGCGGCCCATTCGAAGCGCCGGGAAGACGTCCAGCGCCTGCTCGACGAGGGTGTAGCGGTCGACATCGACGAGCGCTGGAACGCCGTCATTGCGGCCTCCGTCGCGCTCACCGCGACGCCCCCCGCTTTCGGCGAAGCCGAGATCGAACGCCTGCGCGCGATTGGCCTTGATGATCTTGCCATCGCGGACGTCATTTACGGCGCCGCCTTCTTCAACTGGGCCAATCGGCTTATGCTTTCGCTCGGCGAACCCACAGCCGCGGAGAAAAGCTGATGAGAGACTCCGCGACCAACGTGCGCTCGACAATCTCTTGCGACACGGGAGCCTAGAGCATGCCGCTTTCCGTGACGGGCATCGATCATTTCGTCATACGCGTGGCCGATCTCGACGCCGGCCAGAGGCTGTTTGCAAAGCTAGGCTTCACGCTGACGCCGCGCGGCTTCCATGTCGGGGGCGGCAGCGCCAACCATACGGCGCCCTTGTCGGGCGGCAATTATTTCGAACTGATCCATTTGACCCCGGGCGCGGAAGCGGCCCATTTCTTCAATCTGCCCGCCGGGCCCGTGGCGCTGGCGGTTGCCCCGCGCGACAGCCAAACGATCTATGCCGAATTCAAAGCCCTCGGCTACGAGGTCGAACCGCCGCGCGACCTCTCGCGTCCCGTCCATCTGCCGGGCGGAACGCGCGATGCGCGTTTTCTCAACATGAGCTTCCCGCCCATCCCCCCGCAATCGGTGCGCTTCTTCGCCTGCCAGCATCTGACGCGCGATCTTGTCTGGCGACCGGAATGGGAAGCGCATGCGAACGGCGCCGAGCGCGTGGGCGAAATCATCATCGTGCATTCCTCGCCCGCCGATCTCGCCGCGACTTATGTCAAGCTTTACGGAGAAGCGGCGACCCGTGTTGACGGGGATGGTTTGGCCGTCGCGCTGGGCGAGGACAGGATTTGCTTTGCGACGCCGCAGGCGTTCAAGGCGCGCTTCCCGGCGGTTCCGATCCCCTCAGATTTGTCGAAAGGCTGGTTTGCGGGCGCGACGTTGCGCGTCCGTTCGCTCGACCAAGTCGCGTCGATCCTTTCTAAGGCCGGCATCGCCGCCGCGCGCACGCCGTCGGGCTCGCTTGTCGTTGCGCCGTCGGAAGCCGCCAACACCCTGCTCGAATTCAAAGCGGCGTGAGAAAGCGCAAGGCGAGAAGGGCTCAGGCCGCGACCGGCCCGCCCAGATAGGCTTCGCGAATGCGGGGGTCGTTGCGCAGAAGCGCGGCCGACCCCTGCAGGACGATTCGGCCGGTTTGCAGCACGTAACCCTGATGGGCGATTTGCAGGGCAAGATTGGCGTTCTGCTCCACCATGAAGACGGTGACGCCCTGGCGGTTGATCTCGGCGATCCGTTCCAGCACGCGGTCGACGAACAGCGGCGACAGACCCATGGTCGGCTCGTCCATGCAGATCAGACGCGGGCGACCCATGAGCGCGCGCGCCATCGCGACCATCTGCTGCTCGCCGCCCGACAGCGTGCCGGCGCGCTGGTCGAGCCGTTCGGCGACGCGCGGGAACAGTTCCAGCATGCGGGCGAGATCGTCGGCGACGGCCCGCCGGTCGCTTCTGACATAGGCGCCCATCATCAGATTCTCGCGCACGGTCATCAGGGGAAAAATCCGGCGCGCCTCGGGCACGGAGGCGACGCCGGCGCGAATGATCTCGTGCGTCGGCAAGCCGCTGATGCGGGCGCCGTCCAGCGTCACGGTTCCCGATCGCGGCGAGACGAGGCCGAGTATGACCTTCATGGTTGTCGACTTGCCGCTGGCATTGCCGCCCAGGAGGCAGACGATGCGGCCGCGGCCGACTTCGAGCGACAGGTCGAAATGCGCCTGCACCGCGCCGTAAAACGTGTTGATGCGATCGAGACGCAGCAGCGGTTCGGTCATGCCACGGATTCCGCCTGCGACGGCGCGCCGACGTCGGAATGGCCGAGATAGGCCTCGACAACCGCCGGATCGCGACGCACGTCCTGCGGCGCGCCTTCGGCGATCTTTGTTCCATTGTCGAGCACGCAGACGCGATCCGATAGAGCCATCACCATGTCGAGCTTGTGCTCGATCAGCAGGATCGTCAGGCCGCCGGCCTTCAGCGTCGCGATCAGCGCCTGCATTTCGGCGGTCTCGGTCGGATTCATGCCCGCGGTCGGTTCGTCCAATAGCAAGAGGCGCGGTTTCAGCGCCAAAGCGCGGGCGATCTCGAGACGGCGCCGATTGGCGTAGGAGAGGCTATAGGCGGGATGATCGAGGCGTGGCGTCAATCGGTCGCCGAACAGCGCCAGAATTTCGCGCGCCTCGGCGCGCAAGGCCTCCTCCTCGCGTTGGACCGAAGCGGGGCGCGTCAAAGCGAGGGCGAGCTCGACGAGCGGCCCGATCACCGGCCATGGCGGGCGCACGGCGCGAAGCCGCGTATGCGCGCCGACCAGCACATTGTCCTCGACGCTGAGATTGGCGAAGACGCGGCCGTGCTGGAAGGTTCGCGCCAGCCCCAGCGCCGCTATCGCTTCGGGCCCAAGGCCGCCGATTGAGCGGTCAGCAAAGGCGATCGAGCCGGCGTCGGGACGATCGAGACCGCTGATGAGGTTGAACGAAGTGGTCTTGCCCGCGCCGTTGGGGCCGATGAGGCCGATCAGTTCGCCCTCCGCGATCGTCAGATCGAAGTCCTTCACGGCGGTCACGCCGTCGAACCGACGCGTCAGCCCCTTGATTTCAAGCAGGACGGACATCGGGCTCACACGGTTCCCATGAGGCCCTGCGGGCGAAAGCGGATGAGCAAAAGGAGCACGATTCCATAGATGAGGATGCGGTATTCGGCCGTCACGCGGAAAATTTCCGGCAGGCCGACCAGCACGATCGCTCCGATGACGGCGCCGACCACATTCCCCATGCCCCCCAGGATCACCATCGTCAAGGCGAGCAGCGAGACCTGGGAGTCGAAGGTCTGGTGGTTGATGTAGGAATAGAGATGGGCGGTGATGGCGCCGCTTACGCCGGCCCCAAAGCCGCCGAACGCAAAGGCGAGCGCCTTGTACCGCTCGAGGCCAATCCCATAAGAACGCGCGGCGACGTCGTCGTCGCGAATGGCGCGCAAAGTGCGGCCGAAATGCGAGGCCAGCAACCGCGTCTGCAAAAGCGCGAGCCCGACGACAATGGCCAGACAAAGCCAATAGACCTCTCGGATGGCGTAAATTTCATGGCCGAAAATCGACAGCGGCGGAATGCTGGTGATGCCCATCGCGCCGCGCGTCAGGCTTTCCCAGTTGAGAATCACCAGGCTGACCACCTCGCCGATCGCCAGCGTCGCAATGGCGATATAATGGCCGCGCAGTCGAAAGGCGGGAAAGATCAGCAGCGTGCCGAGCGCACTGGTGATGAGGCCCGCGGCGGGGACCGTCAGATAGGCCGGCGCGCCAAGATCGACGGCCAATAGCGCGGAAGCATAGGCGCCAATCGCCAGCAGCCCGGCATGGCCGAACGAAATCTGTCCCGCCGTGCCCGCCATCAACGTGAGGCTGAGCGCGAGCATGGCCGCGAGCCAGGCGTTGGTCAGCGTCTGCAACAGATAAGGCGCGCCGATGACGAGGGGCAAGGCGAAGGCCGCTCCGGTCAGAGCCCACAAGGCCCATCGCGGCAAGCGTATCGGTTTGCTCGGCGCGATGAAGGCGCCGGCGAGCGGCTCGCTCTGTAACACGGAGCGTCCGCCAAACAGCCCGTTGGGCAGAAAGTGCAGGAACAGGATCAGCAGCGCGAAGGCGAACAGATTGCGATAGGTCGTCCCCAGCAAGGCAATGCCATAACTTTCGATGAGCCCCAGCATCAAGCTGCCGACGATCGCGCCGGGCACATTGCCGACGCCGCCGATAACCTGCGCGACAATGCCCTTCAGCGTCGCCTGAAAGCTCATCGCGGGATCGATATGGTTGTAATACATGCCGACCAGCAGCCCGCTCAATCCGCCGAGCGCCGAGGCGATCGCAAACACCGCGCTGTTGACGGCGTTGACATTGACGCCCATTTGCAGCGCCGCTTCGCGATCCTGCGCCGTCGCGCGCACGGCATAGCCGAGCTTGGTGAAACGCAGGAAGACGAACAGCATCGCCGCGCTGCCGACGCCGACGCCGGCGATCAGCAGGTCGAGCGCGCCGATCGAACCGCCGCCGATGTCGATGCGCCAGTCGGGGAGGTCATTCGGCAGGGCGCGCGGATTAGGCGAGAAGACGAGTTGGACGACCTGGTCGAGCACGAAGCTGATGCCGATCGTCGCCAGCAGCGGCGCGATGCGCGCGGACCCCTGCAGGGGCCGCAGACCGACGCGTTCGATCAACATGCCGACCAAGGCGCTGGCGATAAAGACGATCGCCATGGTTATCGGCAAGGGCGTATGCAGAAAGGTAATCGCCGCCCAGCCTACATAGGCGCCGATCGTATAGACTGATCCATGCGCGAAATTGATGAGATTGGAGACGCCGAAAATCAACGCCAGCCCGACGGCGAGCAGCGCGTATATGTTGCCGATAACCAGACCGTTGACGGTGTAGTCGATAAATGAACTCAAGCCGCGGCATCCTCAATCGCGAAAGCATCCTGCGGCCCGGGGCGTCGATGGCCGACCGGCGGCCATCGACTTGGCAAGCAAGAAAGCCAGCTTAGCTCGCGGTCGGCTTCTTGCCATCCCACAGGACGAACTGGCCGTTCTTCACCACCAGATAGACGGCGCGCGCTCCAGCGACCCGCCGAGTCTGCGTGTCGAAACTCGCCTTGCCATAAATCACGCTCGGCACGTTCTTTTTCTGGGCAAGTCCGTCGCGGATCGCGGTGCGATCGTCGCCATATTTGTCGATGACGTCGGCCAGCAGGATGATCGTGTCATAGGCGACCGCGTTGAAATCGTCCGGCTCTTCGTTGTATTTGGCTTTGAACTTGGTCACGAAGGATTGCACTTCGGGGCGCGGGTCGTTCGGAAAGAAGTTCGATTCGGTGAAGACCCCGTTGCCGGCGTCGCCGGCGAGCTCGATGAACTTGGGCGAATAGATCGACCCGCTCGCCACGATGGACTGCGTCAGGCCCACCGAGCGGGTCTGGCGCGTAATCAACGCGCCGTCCGCATAATAGGAGATCAGGATAATCGCATCGGGCTTGGCGTCGCGCACGCGCACCAGCGTGGAGCGAAAATCCTTCTCATCGGGCTGGTAGCCTTCCGACGCCACGACTTCGACGCCCAGATTCTTGGCCGATTCGGTGAAAATCGCCTGGCTGCTGCGGCCCCAGTCGGTGTTGAGAAAGAGAACGGCGACGCGCTTGAAGCCGAGGTCCGCCGCATATTTGGCGAGCCGCGGCTGCTCGTCGGCCTGGCTGACCGAATTGCTCCACATATAATCGCCGCCCTTGGTGAAATTGGGATGCGAATTGGTGAAGCCGAACTGGACGAGGCCGGCCCGCTGATAGATCGAGGAGGCGGCCATCGAAGCGGTGCTGGAGAAATCGCCGACTTCGACGACGATCTTCGGATCGCTGACGAATTTCTGGGCGATGGCGACCGATTGGCGGGGATCGGCCTGGCTGTCCTCGAACACATATTGCAGCGGGCGCCCCTTGACGCCCTTCTGATTGACCTCTTCGAGCGCCAGATCAAAGCCCTTCTTCCACTGCGCGCCATATTGGGCGTTCTGCCCCGTCAAGGGGCCGCTGACGCCGATTGTCACGGGTTCGCCGCTGGTCTGCGCGACGACCGCCGAAGCGCCGACGCCGACCGCGATCAGAACGGCGGCGCGATTGAGCCAGCTTGTGAAACGGCGATTGAAAGTTGCGGACATGTTGTTTCCCTCTTTGAAGGCGCGATGGGGATTCCCCGATAGGAAGCGCCTGGACGCTCCGAGAGGAGTCGATCCGGCGGCCGGTTATCAACCGTGGCTTCGTCGCTCCGATGACGATAGCACACAGGCTTGACCATGCAGGCTTGAAAAAGGACTTTAGAGCAATAAAATACATTGTCTATATATTTTATGTTAAGATAAGGTTTGCGGCCCAGCATGGGCTTCTTGGCTGGCGCCTGCGCGCCAATGCGGGGAATTAGTCTCAAAGCGCCGAATTGCCTCGCAGGAGACTGTGATCGCGCGCTCGGTCAGCGGCGGACTCCGCCATCACTATGTTCGGATCTGATTTTCCGACAGGGACGCCGCCGATACGTCATGCTGTCCCACGCGCGGCACAGCGCCATAGCGTCGCGGATCGCCAACCACGATCGCCGCAGGGGCGGGATAGGCGACCGCGCCCGCTTCGGTCTCCACCTCGATCCGGCGCAGATGCGGATGGCGCGACAAGGCCGCCATGTCGTTGAGTTCGGCGAAGGCGATATCCGCGCCGGTCAGTATCGCGATCAACGCGTCTCGGCTCGATCGCGCGAAAGCCGCCGCAACGAGGTCGTCGGTCTCCTTGCGATTGCGCACCCGAGCGACATTGCTCAAAAAGCGTGGATCGGAAGCAAGATCGGCCTCGCCCAGCAGATCCTTGCAGAGCCTGGCCCACTCGCGCTCGCTCTGGATTGAGATGAGAATTTGGCCGCCGTCCCCCGTCGTGAAGACGCCGTAAGGCGAAATCGAGGGATGCGCGAGGCCCATCCGCTTTGGCGGCTTGCCCGCCTCGGCGTTTAGCAGCGGAACGGTCAGCCAATCCGCCATCACGTCGAACATCGAGACTTGAAGGCGCGCGCCACGACCCGTTCGGCCCCGCGCGATGAGGGCCTCCAGCAGGGCGCCATAGGCGGTCGCGCCGGTCGCGATATCGACGATCGAGACGCCCACCCGCGCCGGCTCGCTGGGGCCCCCGGTTACCGAGCAGAGACCCGATTCGGCCTGGATCAACAGATCATAGGCCTTGCGGGAGGCAAGCGGGCCCTCTTCGCCATAGCCGCTGATCGAACATTGGATCAGTCTAGGGTATTTTTCCGCGAGCCTGTCCACGCCAAAGCCGAGCCTTTCCAACGCGCCGGGCTTCAGGTTTTGAACCAGAATGTCGGCGCGGGCGATCAGGGCGGCGAGCTCCGCGCGACCGCTCTCTTTCCTGAGGTCCAGCGCCACGGATTGCTTGCCGCGATTGAGCCAGACGAAATAGCTGCTCTGGCCCTTGGCCGCATCGTCGTAGCCCCGCGCAAAATCGCCTTCGGGACGCTCGATCTTGATGACGGTCGCACCCGCATCCGCAAGCCGCGACGTGCAGAAGGGCGCGGCTACCGCCTGCTCGACCGCGACCACGAATAGGCCCTCAAGCGGAAGCGGCATCAGTAGGACCTCGGCATGCCGAGCACGTGCTCGGCGATATAGCTCAGGATGAGATTGGTCGAGATCGGCGCGACCTGGTAGAGGCGCGTCTCGCGGAACTTGCGCTCGACGTCGTATTCCTCGGCGAAGCCAAAGCCGCCGTGGGTCTGCACGCAAGCCTCGGCGGCCGCCCATGAGGCGTCGGCAGCGAGCAATTTGGCCATATTGGCTTCGGCGCCGCAATCGGCGCCGGCTTCAAAAAGCCGGGCCGCCTCGCGTACCATCAGTTCGCCCGCGCGCATTTGCGCATAGGCCTTGGCGATCGGGAACTGGACACCCTGGTTCTGCCCAATGGGCCGGCCGAACACGACGCGCTCGCGGCTATAGGCCGAGGCTTTGTCTATGAACCATTTGGCGTCGCCGACACATTCGGCCGCGATCAGGATGCGCTCGGCATTCATGCCCGAAAGCACGTAACGAAACCCTTTGCCCTCTTCACCGACCAGGTTCTCGGCGGGCACGCGCACATTGTCGAAGAACACCTCGGTCGTCGAATGATTCATCATCGTTCGGATCGGCCGAATGGTCATGCCGGCCTGCCGCGCCTCGCGCATATCGAGGAGGAAGACCGACAAGCCCTCCGTGCGCTTGGCGACTTGCTCCTTCGGCGTCGTGCGCGCAAGCAGCAGCATGAGGTCGGAGTGCTCGGCCCGCGAGGTCCAGATCTTCTGGCCGTTGACGACGTAATGGTCGCCGTCTCGCACCGCCGTCGTCTGAAGGGAGCTGGTGTCGGTGCCGCTGGTCGGCTCGGTCACGCCGAAGGCCTGAAGCCGCAATTCTCCGGACGCGATCTTGGGCAGATAGGCCCGCCTCTGCTTGTCGCTGCCGTGCCGCAGCAGCGCGCCCATGATGTACATCTGCGCGTGGCATGCGCCGCCGTTGCAGCCCGCCTGCTGGACCTCCTCCAGAATCGCCGCCGCCGCCGACAGCGGCAAGCCCGCCCCGCCATATTCCTCCGGGATGAGGGCGGCAAGATAGCCGGCTTCGCTCAGGGCTTTGACGAACGCGCTGGGATAGGCCATCTCGCGATCGAGCTGGCGCCAATATTCGCCGGGGAATTGCGCGCAGAGTTTGCGAACCTCGTCGCGGATGTCCTGATATTCGAGGGATGCGGCGGCCGCCATCAGGACACGCCGAGGCCGAGATGCGCGCGCATACGGTTCTTGATGTGCACGCCGTCGCGCGGCGGCAACGAACGCTGTGGGTTGTCCGCCGTGATCTTCACGGCGTAGAGGCGCGGTCCCGAGGCGGGCTCCTTAATCGCTTGGGCGAGCGCCTCCACCCCGGCTTGATCGGTCACCGTCAGGGCTTGCGCAAAACCGGCCGCCTCAGCGATGGAAGCCAGATCGAGGCCGAGGCCGGTGTGGCTCCTTTGCATGCCGGTCTCGCCGTAATGGCCGTTGTCGAGGACGACGATCACCAGATTGGCGGGTTTGGCGATCGCAATCGTCGCGAGACCGCCCAGGCCCATCAATTGTTCGCCGTCGCCGGTCACAACCAGCACGGTCCGATCGCGCCTCGCCTGCGCGAGGCCGAGGCCGACCAGCGCGGCGGCGCCCATCGCGCCCCAGAGATAATAATTGCCGGGGTGATCGCCGGCGGCATGAACGTCGTAGGTCGGCGAACCGAGCCCGGTAACGACGAGCAGGTCTTGGCGATCGCGCAGCAATCGCGCGACGACGGCGCGGCGGTCGAGGATTCCAACCCCGGGGTTCACCATTGTTTCACCCCCAACAGGCGCTGCGAAATGATGACGGCGATCTGTTGATCGGCGCCATACGCCAGCACTGCCGCCGAGCCGACGATCGCCACCAGATCCTCCGGCGTATCGGCGCGCAGCGTGCGCACACCGATGGCGGCCAGGGCCGGCTCCGTCGCCAATCCCATCGGGACCTGCCACGGATTGAACTCCGCCCACTCGCCTCGCATCGTTACGATCATCAGCAGCGGGAAGCGCGCGATCGTCGCGAGGGACAGCATGTTGATGCAATTGCCGACCCCGCTCGACTGCATGAGCAGCACGCTGCGCTGGCCGCCGAGCCACGCGCCGGCGGAAATGGCGACGCCTTCCTCTTCGCTCGTCAGCAGATTGGCGACGACGTCGGGGTCCTTCCGGAACAATTCGATCAGCCTGGAATGGCCGGCGTCCGGGACATAGGACATCTGGCGGACGTCATGCTGCTTCAGCACACGGTAGATCGCATTTGGCCAGTCCAGAGGGTCGGCCTCTTCCAGGGAATCGCTGGCTGCGACGGTAATCTTGCTCACGATTTCGACCTCCGCGACGTCTCCGGACTTGAAGTTTAGATGTCAGCGACCTAGCGCGGTTAGATAATCAAGGGCGTCTGGCGCAGCATCCGGCTACCGGAGTCTATGTGTGCGAGGTCGCCCGTGCAAACCACATCGGGGCCTATCGCAAGCCGTCCCGCGGCGCCTTAGGGTCGATCTGGCCTGTCGCTCGGCGCCGTCCAACCACCACGGCCAGCGCGAGTGTGGGAATCAGAGGCCCCGTCACAAACCGCCCCCTTGAATCGAACCCTCAGGTTAGTAATATTGTGCGGGCGGGTCTTGGGTCAGGTTCGAAAATCGCGGCTTCGGGCATGGATCGGTCGCCGGCCGGATTCTTGGGCGCACGAACGGCATATTTCTCGTTCTCGGAGCGGCGGCGCAATGAACCGCATGCGATTTCTGGCGCTAGCGATGCTGGTCGCCTCCCTGGCGGGCTGCAGACAAACGCAGCCGGCCGCGCCGCCGACGCCGCCGCCCGCCGTCGGCGTGCAACTGGCGCAAATGAAAGGCGTGACCCCTTCTTTTGACTTTGTCGGCCGCATCAAGGCCGTCAGCACCGTGCAGTTGCGGGCGCGGGTCGAGGGCTTCCTCGAGAAGATTCTCTTCACCGAGGGCCAACAGGTCAAGACCGGCGACCTGCTCTATCAGATCGAGAAGACGCAATATCAGGCGGCTGTCGATCAAACGACCGCCAATCTCGCGGCCGCCGAGGCGCAGGAACTCAACGCTCAGCTCCAGTACAATCGCAGCGCCGAATTGGTGAAGACGCAAGCGGTCTCGCAATCGACGCTGGATCAGGCCCGCGCCAACCTGGAGACCACCAAGGCGAGCGTCCTCCAGAACAAGGCGGCGCTGGCGGTGGCGGAGGAGAACCTTGGCTACACCGACATCCGGTCGCCCATCGACGGACGCATCGGTCTGACGACTTATACGTTAGGCAATCTCGTCAATCCGGCCAGCGGCGTTCTGGCGACGATCGTCAGCGACGATCCGATCTATGTCGAATTTCCGGTGAGCATGCGCCAGATCGCCGACATCACCGCCGCGCATAAGCAGGACGCCGGCCAACCGATCAACATCAAAGTTCTTGTTCGGCTTGCGAACAGGCAGGAATACGGCCATCCCGGCGTATGGAACTTCATCGGCAACCAGGTCGATCCGCAAACCGATAGTCTGCTTGTGCGCGCCACTCTGCCCAACCCGGAGCGGCAATTGGTGGACGGCGCGTTCGTCACCGTGGAGGTCAAGGAGAGCGAGGAGCAGCCGCGACTGGTGATTCCCCGGTCGGCGCTGCAACTCGACCAGGCGGGCGTCTATGTGCTCGTCGTCGACAAGGAGCACAAGGTCGAGATCAAGCGCGTGACGACGGGAGAGGCGGTGAACACCGAAATCGCCATCGCTTCGGGGCTAGCGGCGGGCGATGCGGTGATTGTCGACGGCGTGCAAAAGGTGCGGCCAGGGCAGGTCGTGGCGGAGACGGTGGTTCCGGCCGGCCCCGGAGCGGAGAAATGATTTCCGCGGTCTTCGTCGACCGGCCGCGTCTGGCCTTCGTCATCTCGATCGTCATCACGCTCGCCGGGCTGATCGCCATCTTCTCGATTCCGGTCGCGCAATTCCCGGAGATCGTGCCGCCGCAAGTGACGCTGACGGCGAACTATCCCGGCGCGGACGCGGAGGTCGTGGAGACGACGGTCGCCCAGCCGATCGAGGAGCAGGTCAACGGCGTCGATAACGCGCTCTACTATCAATCGACGAGCGGGGCCGACGGCAGTTACACGCTCAACGTCACCTTCGCGCTTGGCACGGATCCGGACATCGACACGGTCAACGTGCAAAATCGCGCCACCCTCGCGGAGGCGCAATTGCCCGACGAGGTGACGCGGCAAGGCCTGTCGATTCGAAAGAAATCCGCGGCGCTGTTGCAGGTGCTGCTGGTCTACTCGCCGAAGGGCTCATACGATCAGCTCTTTCTGAGCAATTACGCGACCATCAACGTCATCGACGCTTTGTCTCGCCTCAAGGGCGTCGGCCAGGCAAGCCTGTTTGGCCCCCTCGACTATTCCTTACGCATCTGGCTCGATCCCAACCAGCTCACGGCGCTCAACCTTACGCCGAGCGATGTCGTCGCCGCGGTGCAAGGACAGAACGTCCCCGCCGCGCTTGGGCGTATCGGCGCCGCTCCGGTCTCGCAGGATCAGCGCAGCCAATTCACGATCAAGACGCAGGGCCGACTGACCAGCCCTGAGGAGTTCGCGAACATCGTGCTGCGAACCAATCCCAGCGGCTCGGTGGTCCGCGTCAAGGACGTGGCGCGGGTCGAAATGTCGGCCAATTCACCCGATCGCTATACGCGCTTCAACGGCGCGCCGTCCGCGGCGATCGGCATCTATCAGTCACCCGGCGCCAATGCGGTCGAGGTGACGAAGGCGGTGCGCGACACGATGGACGCCTTGGCCAAGCGCTTCCCGAACGATCTGACCTATTCGGTGTTCTTCGACACGACGGTGTTCGTCAAGGCCACAATCGAGGAAGTGGTGCGCACGCTGGGGGAGGCGTTCGTTCTGGTCGGCCTGGTGGTGTTCCTCTTCCTCGGCAAGCTGCGCACGACGCTTATTCCCTTGATCGCCGTGCCGGTTTCGATCATCGGCGCGTTCGCGGTCATGCTGGCGGTCGGCTACACCGCCAACACAGTCTCGCTTCTGGCGTTGGTGCTCGCCATCGGCATCGTCGTCGACGACGCGATCGTCGTTATCGAGAACGTCGAGCGCGTCGTCGAGGAGGAGCCGGATCTGTCGGTGCCCGAAGCCACCAAGAAGGCGATGACCGAGATCACCGCGCCGATCATCGCCATCACGCTCGTCCTTCTGTCGGTCTTTGTGCCGGTCGCCTTCATTCCGGGGATCAGCGGGCAATTGTTTCGGCAGTTCGCCGTGGCCGTTTCGGTCTCGATGCTGATTTCGGCGCTCAACGCGCTGACGCTCAGTCCGGCGCTGTGCTCGGTGCTGATAAAGCGCGGCAAGACGAGCCGCGGGCCCATGCGCTACGTGCTTGGCGGCATAGACCGGGTCCGCGACGGCTATGCGTCGATCGTGACCCGTCTCGTCCGCGTCGCGGCGATCGGCCTCGTCGTCACCATCGGGGTCTTGGCGGCTACGGCGTTTCTGTTCACCAAGACGCCGCAAAGCTTTTTGCCCGAGGAGGATCAGGGCGCCTTGTTCGCCGCAATGCGATTGCCGGAGGGCGCCTCGATCAACCGAACTCAGTCGGTCGTCGAGCAGGCCGAAAGCGTCATTGGCGGCATAGCGGGCGTTGAGGGCGTTCTGTCGGTCGTCGGGTTCGACTTCATCGACGGCCTCACGTCGTCGAACCAGGCGTTCTTCGTCATCCGTCTCAAGCCTTACGAGCAACGCACGGACCCCTCGCAAGGCGCCGCCGCCATCGTCGCCCAATTGCGTCCCAAACTCGCGGCCATCCAGCAAGCGGTGGTCTTCCCGTTCAATTTGCCGCCCATTCTGGGACTCGGCAACACCGGCGGATTCCAATATGTGCTGGAAGGTTTGCAAGGCCAGTCGCCGGCCGATATCGCCGCGACTTTGCGCGGCATGCTTGTCGCGTCAAACCAGCAGCCGGAGCTCGCGGGCGTGTTCAGCACGTTCGCCGCCGATACGCCGCAAGTGTATCTGGACATCGACCGCAACAAGGCGCAGGTGCTCGGCGTCAAGATCGCCGACCTGTTCAATGCGCTGCAGTCGACTATCGGTCGATTTTACGTAAACAACTTCAACGTGTTCGGCCGCACCTGGCAGGTCAATGTCCAGGCCGACACGCCGTTCCGTCACGAGATCGACGACATCTTCAACGTTTACGTGCGCAACAGCGCGGGCGCGATGGTGCCCGTGCGCGTGCTGGCGCAGCCGGAAATCGTTCAGGGTCCGCAATTGGTGGTGCGCTATAACGGCTTTCGCGCCGCCCTGATCAACGGCGCCCCCAAGCCCGGCTTCAGTTCTGGCCAGGCGCTCGACGCGATGGAGCGCGTCTCCGCCACGACGCTCCCCGCCGGCTATGGCTACGAATGGACGGGGACCGCCCTGCAGGAGAAAGCGGCCGCCGGCGGCACGTCTGTGGTGCTCGGGCTTGCGGTGATGTTCGCCTACCTCTTTCTCGTCGCGTTATATGAGAGTTGGAACATTCCCATTCCGGTCCTCTTGTCGGTCGGCGTGGGCGTCTTGGGCGGCGTGGCGGCGGTCGTCGTCTCGGGCCGAAGTTTTGACGTCTACTCGCAGATCGGTTTGGTGGTGCTGATCGCGCTTGCGGCCAAGAACGGCATCCTCATCGTCGAGTTCGCGGTGGATCAGCGGCGTCTGGGAAAATCGATCCAAGAGGCCGCCGCCATCGGCGCGCGGCTGCGATTCCGCCCCGTGATGATGACGAGCTTTGCGTTCATTCTGGGCCTTTTGCCGCTTGTCATCGCGGTCGGCGCCGGCGCGACCAGTCGCCGCGCGGTCGGCACCCCGGTGTTCGGCGGCATGCTGGCGGCCTCCGTTTTCGGCATCTTCATCATCCCCATGCTCTACGTCGTCTTCCAGCAGTTGCGCGAGCGCGCGGCGGGCTCCCCCAAGAACTGATCGTCCCACAGCCTGTCATTGAGCGTCCTCTAATATGGCTTTGGCATCTTTTCGGTCCCATCCGGGCCATCGATCCGACGCAAATCCGAAGTGGGCAACCGCCCATTAACCTGCCCACTCGGCCAGTGGGACCGAATGTGGTTGACGCCTGGCGGGCGAGGGCTAGTTTTGACGCCTAAGCCTTCTCAGAGGTGACGATTCGCCAATGCGCGCGCGGGCCGGAAACGACGGGCTGCTAACGGAAATATCGGCGTTCTGCCGGACGCAGGCGATGGCCGAGACGACCTTCGGACGCGCCGCGATCAACGATGGCAAGCTGGTTTCGCGCCTCAGAGACGGCGGGCGCATCACCACTGAGACCCTGGAGCGCCTGCGAGCATTCATGTCGCGCGCCGGCGCGGCGCCGCTCAAGCTCAATGGCGTCGCCGCCCTCGCGACCCGCGCCCTTCCGAGCAACGCCGTGCTCGAAGCGGAGGGCAAGGACCCGCTGCGAAACTTCCGGTTCTTCGACAACCGGCAGAAATATCTGCTGTTCGTGAACACCTGCAGCGAGAAATGGGTTGTCGCCAATCGCGTCACGATGGAGCTGGCGAACATCCATCCGCATCCTCCCGCCGTGCGCGTGTTCGACGCCGGCATCGGCGACGGCACGGTTCTATCGCGCGTGATGCGCGCGATGCACCACAAATTCCCGACCATGCCGTTCTATATCGCGGGCAAGGAAATCAGTCTCGAGGATGTGCGCCTCGCGCTCCAGCGGATGGCGGACCGGTTCTTCGAACACCCTGCGACCACGCTGGTCCTCACCAACCTCCCCTATGCCGAGGCGCCGTGGCTGGCGGTGCAGTCGGTCAGCGCGGCGTCGAGTCTGATCTGGCACGAGCTGCGTCTGACGGGCAATTCCTCGTATGAATTCGAGGAGCAGATCGGCGACCTTGAGCCGTTCCTGGCCAAGAATTGGAAGGCCGGCGTCAGCCCGCGGACCGGCAACCCGGTCTATGAACGGCCCGTCATACTCGTCATCTATCGCGAGGATCATCGCTTCCTGCTCGACTCGGTGATCCCAAAGCCCGGCGGCACGCGCGCCGATTTTGATCTCGTCATCGCCTCGCAGCCCTATCGCGCCCGCGCCCCGCTCGAATTCAAGACGAACCGCGTCGTCGCCCCGCTGGCGCGCGCGCTGGGGCCCGGCGGCCGACTTATCGGGATTCACTCGCACGGGGAAGATCCGGGCGCGGAGATTGTCCAGAGCGTCTGGCGCGGCGACAATCCGTTCACGACCAACCGCCACGATCTCCTAAGGAAGGTGAAGAGCGAATTGGGCGCGGCGGGGCGCATGCTCAATTTCAACGCCTATTCCGACGAGCGCGCGCTGTTTCGCTACCACATGCACACGCTTCCCTCCGAAGTCGCCGGCTCAATCGGCACCTCCACGCTGTTCGCCGCCTGGAACGCCGCCATCTATGTCTCCCAGGTCGAAGACGATCGCCTGACCCAGATCGTCGCCGCCAACGACTATCTCAACGCCACCGCCGAAGTGCTGCGCAAGCATGGCGGCCTTTGGTTCAACGACGAATCTTTCGTGATCTCGCGGCGCCGTGATTGAGCGCCTAACCGAGGAATACCCGATGCTTGCACAGGCTGCACTGCAAATGCGTGAAACCGATGCGTCGACGAGCCTCCATATCCGCGCCTTCATGGCGGCCTGTTCGTTCGAGGCGACGCGGCCAGACGCCGGGGACGCCGCCACGCTCAAGCAATTTCTGAACCCGGGCGCGCAAATCTACATCAGCGCGGTTCCCCATCGGCCGGTCGCCGAGTCGATCGAATCCGCGCGCGCGATACGCTTGGCGGGGCTCGAACCGGTCCCCCATATCGCGGCGCGACATTTCGCCTCGCTCGGCGATTGCGCCATTGCGTTGGAGCGCTTGTCGGGAGAAGCGGGCGTGAACACGATCATGCTGATCGGCGGGGACGCCGACAGGCCGGCTGGGGACGTGACCAGCGCGCAGGACATCATCGACAGCGGATTGCTGACAAAATACGGCATCGGCGCGATCGGTCTTGCCGGCTATCCGGAAGCCCATCCCAGGATCGGCGGCGACGAGCTCGAAGCCGCGCTTGTCACCAAGCTCGCTTCGGCGCAATCCCAGGGCCTCGCCGTTCACATCGTCACGCAATTCAGCTTGGACGCCAAACCGATCCTCCTGTGGATCGACTGGCTTCGCGAGCGCGGCATCAATCTGCCGGTCAAGGTCGGCCTCGCCGGCCCCACGTCGATGTCGACCTGGCTGAGCTATGCGAGGCGCTGTGGCGTGAAGACCTCCGTCTCGGCCTTGGCGAGCCGCACGGGTCTCGTCAACCATCTCTTCCGGGCGATATCGCCCGACCCGATCATTTCGCAGCTCGCCGAACAGGCCGCCCAGAAAAAGATCGCCGACGTCTCCGCGCATATGTTCTCTTTCGGCGGCATCGCCGCCAGCGCGCGCTGGCTGCACGGCGTCCAGGCCGGCCGCCTCGCGCTCGAACGCGACGGCGGATTCCATGTCAACATGAGCTGACGCCGCCGCCAGATTGCCGATTGGGCGGCGCCTTTGCGACCCCTCGAACGACGCCAGTCCTGCTGACTTCGACCCGCAACATCGATAGGGTCGTCCTTATGAAAAAGATCGGCTTCCTCTCGTTCGGGCATTGGACGCCCTCGCCGCAGTCGCAGACGCGCACGGCGGCCGATGCGCTGCTGCAGTCCATCGACCTCGCCGTTGCGGCCGAGGAGCTGGGCGCGGACGGCGCCTATTTCCGCGTCCATCACTTCGCCCGCCAGCTCGCTTCGCCGTTTCCGCTCCTGGCGGCGGTGGGCGCCAAGACCCGCCGCATCGAGATCGGCACGGCGGTCATCGACATGCGTTACGAGAATTCGCTTTACATGGCCGAGGACGCCGGCGCGGCCGATCTCATCGCGGGCGGCCGCCTGCAATTGGGGATCAGCCGAGGCTCCCCCGAGCAGGTGATCGACGGGTGGCGCTATTTCGGCTACGGCCCAGCCGAGGGAGAAAGCGACGCCGATATGGGCCGGCGCCACGCGAAGGTGTTCCTCGACGTGTTGCGCGGCGAGGGCTTCGCGCAGCCAAGCCCGCGGCCGATGTTCCCAAATCCGCCGGGCCTGTTGCGCCCAGAGCCCTATGCGGAGGGCCTGCGCGAGCGCATCTGGTGGGGCGCCGGCTCCAACGCCACGGCGGTCTGGGCGGCCAAGCTTGGGTTGAACCTGCAAAGCTCGACGCTGAAGGACGACGAGACGGGAGAGCCGTTCCACATCCAGCAGGCCACGCAGATCCGCGCTTTCCGCGCCGCCTGGAAGGAGGCCGGCCATACGCGCCAACCGCGCGTCTCGGTCAGCCGCAGCATCTTTGCGCTGATGGACGATCTCGATCGCGCCTATTTCGGTCGCGGGCGCGAGGAGGCGGACCAGATCGGCCTGATCGACGAGAAGACTCGCGCCATCTTCGGTCGCAGCTACGCCGCCGAGCCGGACGTTCTCGTTGAGCAGTTGAAGAGCGACGAGGCCATCGCCGAGGCCGACACGTTGCTGCTGACGGTCCCCAATCAACTGGGCGTCGCCTACAACGCCCACGTTATCGAGGCGATTCTCACCCATGTCGCGCCCGCCCTCGGCTGGCGCTGAGCAGGGCCGGCCGGAACTGGAATTTGAAGCGGCGCGGCAAGACGCCATGCCGTCCGGGGCGACTGCCGCTGCGCCCAGCTACGACAGTTGAAAACCGTGCGCCAGCGGGTCCCGGCCGTCGACGAAGATCGTGTTATGGCCGATTATGCGCGCCCAGCCGGCGACGCTTGGCAGGATGGCTGGAAGATTTCCGACCGTCGCCGCCGCTTCGACGCGGCAGTGAAACAACGTCCCGATGAGGCTCTCGTGGACGAATTCCTCCCCCACCGCCAGGCGGCCTCTGGCGACGAGTTGCGCCATTCGGGCCGAAGACCCGGTGCCGCAGGGCGAGCGATCGATCGCCTTTTCGCCGTAGAAGACCGCATTGCGCGCATGAGCCTCGGCGGCGCGCGGCGCATCGCACCACATCACGTGGCTGACGCCGTGGATTCTTCCATCCTCGGGATGGACCGGCGCAAGCTTCTTCTGGGCGGCCTCGCGGACGAGCGGGCTCAGCGCGACGATGCGGCTTGCCGACATTGCCGCCAGCCCGGCCCAATTGGCCTGCGGCTCGATGATGACGTAATAGTTGCCGCCGTAAGCGACATCGACGTTAAGGGCGCCGAGGCCAGGCACATCGAGGCTGACGTCCGCAGCGTGCAGGTAGCTGGCGACATTGAACAGGCGCACCTGATCGATAAAGGCGCCGTTCCTGACATATTCGATGGCCACTCTCCCCGCCGGCGCCTCGATCGCCAGGCGCCCCTCCTGTTGCGGGACGACGAGCCCTTCCTCGAGCGCGGCGGTGACCGTGCCGATCGCGCCATGCCCGCACATCGGCAGGCATCCGCTCACTTCGATGAACAGCACGCCGATGTCGCAATCGGCGCGCGAGGGCGGGTAGAGGATCGATCCCGACATGATGTCATGACCGCGTGGCTCGAACATCAGCGCCCGACGCACCCAATCGTGATCGCGCAGGAAGATTTCGCGCTTCTCCGCCATCGATACGTTCGGAAGAATAGGCGCGCCGCCGGCGACCACGCGAACCGGATTGCCGCAGGTGTGCGCGTCGATGCAGAAAAACGTGTGGCGGGCCATGGCGATTTCCCCTGCAAGCCTAATGGAACCTGGCGATCGTATAGGGCGCGAGCGAGATCGCCGGAGGCTTTCCGCAAATCAGATCGGCGATAAGGCGTGCGGTGGTTGCAGCCTGGGTCAGGCCAAGATGGCCATGGCCGAAGGCATAGAAGACATTGGGATGGCGAGGAGAGGCGCCGATCACCGGCAGGCTGTCGGGCGTCGCCGGACGGTGGCCGGCCCAGTTCGTTCCACCCGCCGTCTGCAGAGCCGGCAGGTAGCGCGAGGCGAGCTTGAGGAGGGCGCGACAGCGCTCGAAATTCGCCGGCGTGTGCAATCCCGCGAATTCGGCCGCCCCGCCGATGCGCAATCCACACCGCAGCGGGGTCGCGACAAACTTTCGTTCCGCGAAAATCACCTCGCGGCCGAGGTCGACGCCGGGATCGGCGAGCGTCGCATTGTATCCCCGCTCGCTCTCGAGAAGCACAGGGTCGCCAAGGCCGCGCGCCAGCGCCCCCGACCAGGCGCCGGCGGCCACCACGACCTTGGCGGCGCGGATTCGACGGCCGTCCTCCAACTCGACGGTTGCGCCGTCGCCGCCGGAAGCGGCGATGTTGCCGACATTGCCGGCGAGCATCGCGACGCCGTGGTTCTCAAGCCAATTTCGCAGGCCGTCGACAAGATGCTTGGGGTCGCTGACGTGCGACCATTGCGGCGTGAAGACCGCACAATGCACGATCTCCCCGAGCGCCGGCTCCAAGGCTCTGGCGTCGTGTCCGCTAAGAGTCTCCATCTCAATTTCGTGGGAGCGCTTGAGCGCCCATTCGGCGGCGTCTTTAAGAAAACCGCGCTCGGTCTCGTAGACCGTCAGAGCGCCTCGCCGAATCAATTCGCCGGCTAGGCCAACATCGGCGAGCAGCGGCAGAAGGTCCTCGTAGACGCGGCCGTTGAGGGCGGCCAGCGCCGTCGAGATCCCGGCGAATGCCGCCGGGCGTCCGGCCTGCCAGAAGCGCCACAGCCAGGGAGCCAGGCTCGGCGCGTGGGAAGGTTTGATCGAAAGCGGTCCAAGCGGATCAAGCAGCCAACGGGGCGCGCGCCAGGCGAGGCCCGGAGCGCTGGCCGGGACGACTTCGCTGACCGCGATGCCGCCGGCATTGCCGAACGAGGCCTTGTCGCCCTCCGGGTCCCGATCGACGACGACGACCTCGGCCCCCTCTCGAACCAGACGATGCGCGATGGCAAGCCCGACGATTCCCGCGCCGATGACCGCAACCGCCTTCCCGCTCACCGCCATTTCGCCATCTCAGCGCCGGAACATTGACGAATTCAGTAATTGCAGTTTGAATGCAAGGATGACTGTTTGGAAAGGGGTTTTCCCCGCCGTCACGACAAAGTTGACGCCGGACGCCAGGGTTGACTTGCGCGCCACGCAGCTCAGCCTCAATCGTCTGGTCGAAAACGGCGTGTCGGGGGTCATCGTTCTGCCGATGCTTGGCGAGAACGCCTCACTCACGCCGGCCGAACGCGAATCCGTCATTCGCGCGGCTGTGGAAGTCGTCGCGGGTCGCGTCCCCGTACTTTCCGGCCTTGCCGAGATCACGATGGAGACGGCCAAAGCGCACGCCCGCGCCTATGAGAGTTTCGGCGCTCAAGGCCTGATGGTCTTTCCGAGTCTTGGCTACAAGACCGACCCGCGCGAGACGGTCGCGTGGTACGAGGGCGTGGCGAGCGCGTCGGCCTTGCCGATCATGATCTACAACAATCCGATCGCCTATGGCGTCGACGTCACACCGGACGTCCTCCGGCGCCTCGCCGACACACCGCGGATCGTCTGCGTGAAGGAAGAGAGCGGCGACATCCGCCGCGTCACCGACATCGCCAACCAGGTCGGCGATCGCTTCAGCGTCTTTTGCGGCGTCGACGATCTCATCGTCGAGAGTTCGGCGCTCGGCGTCACCGGTTGGGTCTCCGGCATGACCAACGCGTGGCCCGCCGAATGCGTCGAGCTGTTCGATCTTTGCGCCCGCGAGGAATTCGCGGAGGCGCGCGAACTCTATCGCATCCTGACCCCGTCGTTCCATCTCGACACCCATGTCAAGCTCGTCCAGTACATCAAGCTTGCCGAGCATCTCGTCTATGGCGCTCCCGAATGGACCCGTCCGCCGCGCCTGCCGCTGGTCGGAGCCGAGCGCGAACGCGTGGCGGAGACGATCACCACCGCGATTCACACGCTCGAGGCGCGCAAGCGCGCGGCGCCCCAGCGACGCGTTGGGATCGGCCGCTGACCCGGCAAGCTTCCGCCTAGCCTGGCCGGTATTCCCGCGTCGCCTCGGGGTCGTCGGTCGAAAACGGCACGGCCTCCAATTCTTCCCATACCGCCTCGGGGATGGGGTAATGCGCCCAATCAAGCGTCTGCTTGACGCGTTCAGGCTTGCTCACGCCGCAAATCGTCGAGGCGATCCTCGGGTCGCGCATCGAAAATTGCAACGCTGCGGCGCCAGGCGGTATCGCGTGACGCGCACAGACCGCCTCGATGCGGCGGATCGGATCCAGCGCTTCGGCGGACGCCTCCTGATAGACATAACGGCGATACTCGCTCGACCCCTTGGCCAACACGCCGCCGGCATAGGGCGCCGCGTTGAGCACGGCGATGCCTCTCTCCTGGGCGAGATCCAGCATCTCCTGCGCGTTGCGATTGACGATCGTGAAGCGGTTATGGGTGATCAGCGCATCGAAATCCCAGTCGCGCAGCAAGGGCATCATCATGTCCACCCGCCCCGCGGCCAAACCCACCGCCTTGGCCAATCCCGCCTCTTTGAGCCGGAAGAGTTCGCCCAGAGCGCCGTCCCGGCCGGTCGCCTCGGCGAGCGAGCGGGAATGCTCGGGATCGTGTAGATGCAGCAGATCTATCTGGTCCAGCCCCAGCGCGGCCAGGCTCTCCTCCAGCGAGCGGCGCGCCCGCGCGGCGTCGAAAACATTGGTTTGCGGATCGCGATCGAGCTTGGTGGAGACGACGAAGCCGGGCGGCAAGCCGCCGCGTTCGCGAATGACGGCGCCGATCCTCTCCTCGCTGCGGCCCATGCCATAGATGCGCGAAGTGTCTATGAAATTCACCGGTCCGTCGAAAATGGCCCGCATTGTGGCCTTGGCGCGCTCCGCATCGACGCCATAGCCGTAGGTGTCCGGCATATCGCCGAGTCCGGAGGTTCCAAAGCAGACCGGCGCAACCATGAGCTCCGTTCCGCCCAGGCGGACTTTCGTCATGCCGCTGTCGGTCATTGATGATCTCCCCGTTCATCCGTCCCTGCCGCAGCTAGACTGCCGGCGAAGATCTGGCAAGGTCCGGCGCGGCAGGGCTGGAGCGTGGATCTGCGGGTTGTCGGGGCCGCGGCGATCCCCAGCGATCGAAATCCTGTCGGCGTCCCTTATCAGGCGCGTGGCGGCAAGCGGACGATATGTAGCCAGAAATCCTTGATGGCCTTCGCGATATCGACGAATTCGTCCCATTCGGAGGGTTTCTTGAAATAGCAGTTCGCGCCCAGCCGATAGCTCATGATCACATCCGCGTCCGCTTCGGAACTCGACAGCACGATGACGGGGATCGTCCTCAGGCGCGCGTCCTCCTTGATTTTGGTCAAAAGCTCAAGGCCGCTCATTCCGGGGAGATTGAGATCGAGCAAGATGATGTCGGGCCTGGACGCCTGGGCGTGGGAGCCCTCGCGCCGCAGGAACGCCAGGGCGTCCGCGCCGTCGGGCGCTTCATACAAATGGATGCGCTCGACGACGGCGCCGTCGGGCGCGCGAAAGGCCTCCCGCGCCAGCCGGGCGTCGCCGGGATTGTCTTCGACTAGAAGAACCTCTTTGGACAGTGGATCCTCGCGCGGGCTATCCCGAATTTGATTGACGCAGCGATAGCGACATCCGGTTCGGGAGACTAGATTCGGAAAATACTCCCCTCCGGCAATTTTTCACAGGCGCCCCGCTTCTGGTCGCACGCTCGCCAGACAGACGGTCGCGTCGTCCATAAGCTCGCGGGTCGCAGGCGATTCATCGGCGGCGCGCGCTTGATCCGCGTTTCGTTTGGCATCAAGCTGAGTATAAATACCCGCTTGTCAGTTTCGCGCTTTGGGAGGATATGTCGGCGATGATGTGGCACGTCCAATATCGACAAGACGCGGCGGATCGCCTCGCGACTTTTCCAACGCCCGAGGAAGCCATTGAAGCCGCCTGCCGTCTTATCGACGACGGTCACGACGTTTGCGGCATTGGCTTGGAACCCGCGGATTCGATCGCCAAGGACGCCATCGCCCGCATCTACGCCATTTGGGCGAGGGCGAAATACCCATTCGGCATCCGCGCGCGCGCCGGCGGCGCTTCTTTGACGGCGGCGCCGACGCCCAACGCCTGATCATGGCGGGCTCGCGCACCAAGGCGCTGTGAACGTGAGCAATAGGATCGTCGATTACTTCCGCAAGCTGCGTTTTCGGCGAAAGCTCGCCGCCGTCAAGGAATGGCGGGAATGGCTCATCCGAGCCGATTTTCGCCGTGCGCAAAAAGAAGAGGACGCTCGCGAGGACAAGAAGCCCGACGCGCCGCCGTGACGACGCGTCCCTTCATGAAATCTGATAGGCTCGTGGGATGAAGGGCCGCCGCAATTCCGATGAATCCGGGCAATGGTTGACGACCTTTTTCCTGGGGCCCGTCGCCGCCGTACTTGCCGGAATAGTAATCGGGCTGCTGCTGCGCGGGACGGGTTTGCATTGATTTCTTTCGGTTGATGGCGCTTTCCGATCGTTGGAGCGGATCGGGAACCAACGAGCGGCGCCGCGCGCGTGGCTTCGGCGGCGAGGCCGTCATGGGGACCGCGATGGCCTCGGGTTGCCGATAAATTCTCTTTTACAGAAATATCATGTGGACATCTCAGCTTTTGGACGCCGCGAGCGAGTCCCAACTGTGGCGCGAAGGCCACTTTGTCGCCCCAATTTGTTCTTCACGCCAGCGTGAAGGGCAAAACCCATTGCCAATGAATCGGTCTTGCCTGAAATAAGAATCACAGGGAATCGGCGCGCCGCTTTGTTAACGGGGCTGTGCCGGATTGCGGGTCGTTCACGTCGAGAAGGATTGGAAATGCGCCGGATCATCTATTTTAGCGTCAGCCTGCTGGCTGGCCTGTTTACCGTCGCCGGAGCGCAGGCCGCCGGCGACATCAGCATCTTTTCCTACCCCGCGAGCGGCTCGGACGGACGCCCGCTCGTTTCGCCGATCCCGCGCGAGACGATCAATTACAGCGGCCCCTATTCGCCGGGCTCCATCCTCGTCAACACCAGCGAGCGCCGGCTGTATTTCATCCTGCCCGACCATCAGGCGATCAAATACGGCGTCGGCGTCGGCCGTCCGGGCTTCACCTGGGCGGGCGTCAGCCATATCGCCAACAAGCGCGAATGGCCCGATTGGACGCCGCCGCCCCAAATGCTGAAGCGCCGCCCCGATCTGCCGCGCCATATGGTTGGCGGCATCGACAATCCGCTGGGCGCCCGCGCCATGTATGTCGCCGGAACGCTCTATCGCATCCACGGCTCGAACGAGCCCGACACGATCGGCCAGGCGGTGTCCTCGGGTTGCATCCGCATGACCAACGACGACGTGACCGACCTTTACGATCGCGCCCGAGTCGGCGCCCCCGTCGTCGTATTACGCTGATCCCTCCGGGAGCTTTCGTCAGATCGCGGCGCCGCCGGATTGGGCGGCGCCTTTATTTTGTAGCGCTTCCCGCCTAGATAGAAGGCATGAACGCCCACGCGCCCGTCGCCGCCGTCCCCGCGCTTGTCGACCCCTTCGGCCGGGCGATCACCTATTTGCGCGTTTCGGTGACCGACCGCTGCGATTTTCGATGCGTCTATTGCATGTCCGAGGACATGAATTTCCTGCCCAAGCGCGACGTGCTGACCCTCGAGGAGCTGGATCGCCTGTGCTCGGCCTTCGTCGCCCTGGGGACGCGCAAGTTGCGCGTCACCGGCGGCGAACCGCTGGTGCGCCGCGACATACTGCGGCTGTTTCGGTCGCTGTCGCGACATCTTAAGAGCGGCGCGCTTGAGGAGCTCACGCTGACCACCAACGGCTCGCAGCTCGAGCGCTATGCGAGCGAACTTGCCGATTGCGGCGTCGAGCGCGTCAACGTCTCGCTCGACACGCTGGATGCGGCCAAGTTCCGCGCCATCACCCGCTGGGGCGATCTTGGCAAAGTGATAGCCGGGATCGATCGCGCGCAGGCCGCGGGCCTCGCCGTGAAGATCAACGCCGTGGCGCTCAAAGGCGTCAACGATATCGAGGCGCCCGCGATGGTCGAATGGGCGCATGGGCGCGGCCTCGAAATGACCTTCATCGAGGTCATGCCGCTTGGCGAGATCGAGGGCCAGCGCGTCGATCAATATCTGCCCTTGTCGCAGCTTCGCGCCGATCTGGCGCGGCGTTTCACGCTGATCCCCTCCGGCCATGCGAGCGGCGGCCCCGCGCGATATTTCGACGTCAAGGAGACCGGCGGCCGGCTCGGCTTCATCACGCCGCTGAGCCATAATTTCTGCGAGAGCTGCAACCGCGTGCGCGTCACCTGCACCGGCACGCTTTACATGTGCCTTGGACAGGAGGACGCCGCCGATCTGCGCGCGCCGCTGCGCCAATCGGAACGCGACGACTTGCTCAACGCGGCGATCCGCGCCGCGATCGCTCGAAAGCCTAGGGGTCATGACTTCATCATCGACCGCGCGACGCGCCGTCCCGCCGTCGCGCGCCATATGAGCGTGACGGGCGGCTAGCCGAGCCCAAAGTCGCGAGGTCTCGACCGAGGCTGCAAACTTGGCTATGGAGCGTTGATCAAAGCCGCCGACGGGACCGAATCGGGGTCCTTGGAAGCCGGCCGATAAGTCACCGCCGCTGGGGGGGAACGATGAAATATCTTTTGCTGGCGGCGCCCTGCGTCCTTGCCGTGCTGACCCCGCTCTATAACGGCCTCAGCCCGGATCTGTTCGGCATTCCCCTGTTCTACTGGTTCCAGATGCTGCTGATCCCGGTCTCGGCGCTGGCGATCTACGCCGCCGATCGCGTCGGAAAGGGCGCGCGATGATCGACAATCTCAACCGGCCCGCGACGATCGTCTTCGTCTTTTTCTTCGCGCTCGTCACGGTGATCGGCTTCATGGCCTCGCGCTGGAAGGCGGGCGATCTCGACCTGCTGCACGAATGGGGCCTTGGCGGGCGGCGTTTCGGCGCCTGGATCACCTGGTTCCTGCTCGGCGGCGACCTCTACACCGCCTATACGGTGATCGCCATTCCAGCCATCGTCTACGGCGTCGGCGCCTATGGCTTTTTCGCGGTGCCCTATACGATCGTCATCTACCCCTTTCTCTATCTGACGATGCCGCGCCTGTGGGCGGTGTCGCGTAAGCACGGCTATATAACCGCCGGAGATTTCGTGCTGGGGCGCTATGGCGACAAATGGCTGGAGCTCGCCGTCGCGCTGACCGGCATTCTGGCGACCATGCCTTATATCGCGCTGCAGCTCGTCGGCATGGAACGGGTCATCCTGGCGCTCGGCTTTCACGGCGAGGGCTATCTCTCGCACCTGCCGCTCACCATCGCCTTCGTCATTCTGGCGCTCTACACTTACAAGAGCGGCCTGCGCGCGCCGGCGATGATCGCCTTCGTCAAAGACATCATGATCTACATCTTCATCATCGCGGCGGTGATCGTCATCCCGATCGAGCTTGGCGGCTTTGGCGCCATTTTCGACGCCGCGGGCAAAGCCTATGAAGCCAAAGTCGCCGCCGACCCGAAAGTCGTCGCCGGCCTGACCCTCGCCCCGCAGCAGATCGGCCCTTACATCACGCTGGCGATCGGTTCGGCGATGGCTTTGTTCATGTATCCGCACGCGCTGACCGGCACGCTGTCGGCCTCCAGCGGCCAAGCGATCCGCCGCAACACGATGACGCTGCCGGCTTATTCCTTCGTGCTCGGCCTTATCGCCCTGCTCGGCATCATGGCTCTGGCGGCCGGCGTCAAGGTCGACAATCCGCAAGACGCTGTGCCGCAATTGCTGCTCAAAGTATTCCCGGGCTGGTTCGCCGGCTTTTCCTTCGCGGCCATCGCGATCGGCGCGCTGGTGCCGGCGGCGGTGATGTCGATCGGCGCCGCCAATACGTTCACGCGCAATGTCTGGAAGCCCTTCGTCAACCCCGAGGTCACGCCGAGCGAAGAATCCTTCATCGCCAAACTGGCCTCGCTGATCGTCAAGGTCGGCGCGCTCGCCGTGATCTTTCTCATGCCGACCAAATTCGCCGTCGATCTGCAATTGCTGGGCGGCGTGTGGATGATCCAGATCTTCCCGGCGATGATCCTCGGGCTCTACACGCGCTGGTACAGCGGCCCGGCGCTGCTGGTCGGCTGGGCGGCCGGCATGATTTTGGGCACGTCGCTTTCCTGGGGCGCGGCGACCTGGGTGAGCGTGCATGCGCTCGGCCTCGGCTTTGCCGCCTACAACGGCCTCACCGCGGTGATCGTCAATTTCGTCATCGCCACGATCCTGTCGGCGGTGTGGAAGAGCCGGGCGGCCGACCAGACCTCGGCGGCGGACTTCGAGGACGAAGCGGCGGTCGCCAAGGCGTGATAAGCGCTCTTTGAGACGACGTCCTGGCGAGGTTCATCGATCCCGCTAAGCAGGCGTCTTTTTGTAGAGAATGAAACGACCGCCCGGCATAAGCTGGTTCAAGAAATCGAAGTCGCGGATATTGCCGGTCAGAACGGCGCAACCGAGTTTGCGCGCTTGAAGATAAATCAAGGCGTCGTTGAGGAATTTCCTCTCATGCCCTTGCCGAGAGCCCAGACCGCTGAACCGGAACAACGCACCAGCGAGCATCCCAGCAGCGCCCCAAACGTCGGAGTCCACCGCGCAAAGCCGATGTGCGGGCACGTTCTCGATCGTCTCGCGAAGGACGTTCAGCGCGGATTTCGTTTCGGGATGCCTTGGATCAAGTCGTCCGAAGGCGTAAGTCAGTTCAGCTAGGCAGACCGCCGAATGGTTGCAGATGCGGTGCCTCAGCAGACGGTCCGCTTCCCTTGGCGTGCGGCCATACAGAACGTCGAGATAGACAGTCGTATCAAGCAGGAGCGGAGCGCCGACCGGCGGTTCATCATAGACCCAGGGAAGTTCGGCCTCGGATCGCCTTGTCAGCGCGGCAGAAAGTCGTTGCGCCCCGGTCGCCCGAATCGCGCCGTCCAGATCAAAACTCAAGATCGACGCTTGGAGCGATAGCGCCCTTCCGGCGCAAAAGCTTCACGCCGAAATCGTCTTCCAGCGCCAAGCGCGACAGAGCGATTTCGAGCAACTCGGTGTCCGACGCGACATGGGCGCGTTGCTTGGCCGCTTCGATCAAGGTCGCAGAAACCCTGCCAGACACCCGCGCGTCCTTGGCCGAGCCTAGCAAGCCCGCGGCGCGCGCCTGCTCGCGCACCATCTTGTTGCGAGCGTGAGCGATTGTCTCTTCGTCCTCAATTTGGAGGCGGGGGGTCGAAACCACAATATTTCTCCACACGTTGAACGAAATATGATATTTGTTCAACGGGATGTCAATGTCGCGCCGCGCGAACGCCAGACGTCGATCCCTCCGCCGAGATCGTGAGCTGTCTCAGCTCTTGCCACGCCGTTGGCGGATCATGAAATTGTCGAAGGAATATTCGGCGACCTGCCACCATAAATACTGGTCGCCGCGAAACGCCATGTAGGAATCGGCGATCTTCTTGAATTTGGGATTGTCCGCGCCGAGCTGCGCGTAGAGATCGTTGGCGGTCTTGTAGCAGGCCTCGATCACGTCCTGGGGAAACAGCCGCAATTCGGCGCCGCCCACCACCAGGCGTTTGAGCGCGCCGGGGTTCGAAGCGTCATATTTGGCCTGCACCGAGGAATGGGTGAGCGCCGCGGCGGCGCGGAAAGCGGCCTGGTAGGGTTTGGGCAAGGCGTCGAATTTTTCGCGATCGACGATGAGATGAAGCTGCATCCCGCCCTTCCACCAGCCGGGATAATAATAATAGGGCGCGACCTTGGAGAGGATCAGTTTGTCGCCCTCCTTGCGGTCGCCGAATTTCTCGTCGTCATAGGGCCCAACCCATTCCATCGCATCGAGAGAGCCCGATTCGAAGGCGGGATAGATGGCGTCCTTGGCCATGGCCACCGGCTCGGCGCCCAGCATCTGGAACACCTTTCCGGCAAACCCGCCGACGCGCATTTTGAGGCCCTGAAAATCCCCCGCGACATGCACTTCCTTGCGGAACCAGCCGGCCATCTGGCCGCCGGTATTGCCGGCGGGTATGGCGATGACGTTGCGGTCGCGTAAGAATTCGTCGATCAGCTCGCCCCCGCCTCCCTCGTAGAGCCAGGCGGCGTGCTGGCGCGCGTTCATGCCGAACGGCGTCGAGGAGCCGAACACGAAGCTCGGATCCTTGCTCCAATAATAATGTAGCGCGCTGTGCGCGCATTCGACCGTGCCGTTGGAGACGGCGTCGAGCGCCTCGAGAGCCGGCGCGATTTCGCCGGCCGGCGAGACGGCGATCGTGAAATGGCCGTCGGTAAGGTCGGACAAGGTCTTGGCGAAGGTCTGCGCGCCGCCGAAAATGAGATCGAGCGTCGGTTGAAAGCTCGACGTCATGCGCCAGTGAACGTCGGGATTGGGATCGGCCAAGGCGGGCTTGGCCAGTCCCAGGCCGGCGGCGGCAAGCCCCAGACCGGCGACGAATCGACGACGCCCCGCACTCATTTCGCCACGCCCGTCATCCCTGGTTCCCGCGATTTGATAGGATTTTACGGTCTGTATACAGCATCTGGCGCCAAATTGCGGCAAAGTCGCAACGCCGCCGCCACCGTTTCGCACGCCTTCGCCAGACGCGCTATAGGACGGGACGGCGAACCTCGCCTTCTCACATCGTCAGGAGAGACCCATTGGCGGAAGTCGCATTTCTAGGGCTGGGCGTGATGGGCTATCCGATGGCCGGCCATTTGAAGACCAAGGGCGGCCATCGGCTGCATGTCTATAACCGCACCAAGGCCAAGGCGGAGCGATGGGTGGCCGAACACGGCGGGATCGCGGCGGCGTCCCCCCGCCAAGCCGCCGAAGGCTGCGACTTCGTATTCGCCTGCGTCGGCAATGACGATGATTTGCGCGCGGTCGTCCTTGGGCCCGACGGGGCATTCGCCGGCATGAAGCCGGGCGCGATCTTCATCGACAACACGACCGCTTCGGCGCATGCGGCGCGCGAACTCCATGGCGCGGCGGCCAAGGGCGGCGCGCATTTCATCGATGCGCCAGTCTCGGGAGGCCAGGCGGGCGCGCAAAACGGCGCGCTGACCGTCATGTGCGGGGGCGAGGCGGAGCCTTACGCCAGAGCCGAACCGGTCATCGCCGCCTATGCCCGCGCCTGTCGCTTGATGGGAGGGCCGGGGGCGGGACAATTGACCAAGATGGTCAATCAGATCTGCATCGCCGGCCTCGTGCAGGGCCTCGCCGAGGGCCTGCAATTCGCCGAGAAAGCGGGCCTCGACGCGGCCGATGTCGTCGCGGTCATTTCCAAGGGCGCGGCGCAATCCTGGCAGATGGACAATCGCTACAAGACGATGATCGCGCGCGAGTTCGAATTCGGCTTTGCGGTCGACTGGATGCGCAAGGATCTGGCGATCTGCCTCGACGAAGCGCGCCGCAACGGCGCCCATCTGCCCGCGACCGCTCTCGTCGATCAGTTCTATTCCCAGGTGCAGAAGATGGGCGGCGGGCGCTGGGATTCCTCGAGCCTCATCGCCCTTCTCCAGAAATAAGGGAGGGCCGAAGCCCTCCCGTTGTTGATCGCCGCGTCTACGCGCGCCTACTTCGGACAGGGCGGCTCATGAGGCGCGCCGCAAGCGGGCCGTTTGGCCGGCGCGGACGGCGCCGGATGGGATTGTTGCGGCGGGGGCGGCGCGGCGTGCTGAACCGGCGGCGCGACATGCTCGACGGGCGGAGGCAGATGCTGGGCCGGCGGAACGACAGGCTCCGTCGGCGCAGCTTTGAATTCCTTCCGTTCGGGCTTGTGCGGCGTGGGCTCGACGACCGGTTTCGCCAACGGCTCCAAACGCGGTTTGACGCCCCCGACGGCAGGTTTGAGCGCAGGCTCGACGACCGGCTTGGCCAAGGGCTCCGAACGCAGTTTGACGCCGCCGACGGCAGGTTTGACCGCGGGCTCCGCGCCCGGAACGACTGGTAAAGGCTTGGCGCCACCGACCGCGGGTTTGAGCTCGGGCCCCGCGCCGGGAACGCCTGGCAGCGGCTTGAGCGGGCGAAGCGGCTCGGCCGCCGGCGCGGCCCCGGCGGCGGCCGGCGCCGCGCGATGCGGCTTGAAGCCGTGGGGCAGCGGCGGCGGCGCTCCGGCGCCCGCGGCGATCGGCGGCAATCCCGCTTTGTGGAAGGGCTTGGCGCCGATCAGCAAGGGAATCGCGATGGGCAGCACCGGCAGGAATCCGAGGCCGCGCGGCGGCGGCGGCGGCGGCAGATTGCGCCAGCTTTCGTCCTCTTCGAGAACGAAGCCATAGGGCGGCGGGGGCGGCGGCCCATAGTCGGGATCGTCGAACACGAAGGTCGGCCCGGTGTCGTAGACCAGTTCGTCGGGCGGCGGCGGCGGCAGGTCGGAATAATCGAGCGGGGCGAAATCGGGCGGCGGCTGGAATTGCGCGGCGAGAATCTGCAACCGGCGCTGCGCGTCCGCGACATGCGGCCCGTTCGGATAGACGCGCAGATAGGTCCAATAGGCGCGCGGGCTGTTGTCGGCGACCGAGCGGCGCCAGAAGATCGCCTCGCGGCGGGCCGCCAGAATGGCCCGCACGCGGCGCGCCTGCGGCGCGTCGGGATAGGCGGCCAGATATTCCTGATAGGCTTTCAGCGTATCGCGCTCCACCACGAGCGAATAGGCGACATCGGGACCGAGGCTCCCGAAGGGGCGATTGGCGATGTCGGCCGCCGCGGCGATCGCCGGCGGGGGCGGCGCGTCGGGCGCGCGGTCGAATATCGAATAGGGCTCCTCGACCTTCGACACGCTCCAGGGAATGACCGCGCCGTTGGTCTGCTGGTTCACCTGCAATCGCGTTTGCGCGAATACGTCCTCGATCGGCAATCCGCCCTGACGCATCGCGCCGGCCAAAGACTTGCCATAGGCGCCGTAAGGGCCCGGCTCGTCGGGCGCGACGGCGCCGGGCGCGGTGTTGAATGCGATGAGCGAACCGGCTTCCGGATCGACGAGCGCCAGGCCGCCGGCCAGCGGCGCGCCGCTCGCCGCGAAGGAATTGGCGCGCGCGGCGTCGAGGACGAGGATGCGAGCCCGACCCGGCGTCGCCGCGAGCGCATGCGAGAAGTCCGAAATCTTGACGGCCTGGATCGGCACGTCGGCGTCGCGCGCGATGCGCGCATCGACGGGCACGAAATAATTGTCGCCTTCATATTGCACGCCACGTCCCGACAGATAGACGAAAGCCTGCATGTCCGGCCCGATCGCCGCCGCCTTGTCGAGAAAATCGCGCAGCGCGCCGCGCAGCGAGTTCTGGTCGAGGTCGCGGGCGCCGACGACTTCGAATCCGGCCGCCTGCAGCGTCTGCGCGACGAGGCCGGCGTCATTGGCCGCCGTGGCGAGCGGATGGTCGGGATAGGCCGAATTGCCGATGACGAGAGCGATACGCGGGTTTTGCGCGGCCGCGTCGGTCTGCGCCCGCGTCGCGGAAGGCGCGAGCGCCCCGACGTAGACAAGGGCAAAAATCGCCGCGAGAAATTTCATCGGAACCGTCATGCGCCCACCCATCGAATCAACGTCAGCAATCAGCAGGCGGCCCGATACCGCGCCAATGAGTCTGAACCATGGCCGAATGGTCTGGGAATGAACTGCGCGAACGCCCGCGTTTGGGAGCTGGCGGCGCGGCGCGCCTGGAGGGAGATTTCGTCTGGCGAGGGAGGGCGCGCTCTAGCCGGCGGCGCTCGCCTCCTCGAGCGTGCGCTTGATGGCGGCCGATCCGAGCTCCACCATGGCGCCGATCGCCTCCCTAAGGTCGTTTGGCAGGAGGTCGACGATCCATACCGCCCGGCTCGCGCTTTCCCCCTCTGCGAAGATTTGCAACGAGGCGTTGTAGTGACTCAATCGCCCGCCGACCGCCGCCCAGACGAGCCGGCGCGTCCTGTCGTCGATATCGACGATCGGCTCGCGCGCGACCTGGCCGTTGGCGAAGGTCACGATCCTGGCGTCTCCGTCGAGACGCGTATCGACGACGAAGCCCTGGGCGAGCCGCAAATGCACCGCGCCGACATCGCGCGCCGCCGCCCAGACGACCTCGGGGCGCGCCTCGATCCGAAATTCCTTGTGGATGGAAGCCATGGGATTTCTCTTTCCGACGGGATTCGATCTCCCCCGCTTTACCTATCGCAAGCAGACCGCCTCGACATTGTTGCCGTCCGGATCAATCAGGAAGGCGGCGTAATAAGTGGGACTGTAGTCGGCGCGCAGCCCTGGCCCGCCGTTATCGCGACCGCCCGCTTTCAGGCCGCTTTGGTGAAATCCGTCGACCGCCGCGCGATCCTGCGCCCGAAACGCGACATGCGCGCGCGATCCCTCGCCGCCGCTCGTGGAATAGAGCCAGAACGCGGGCTCTCCCGGAGGGCCAAATCCCGCGCCCGATTCGTCGCGGCTGCACGGCTCATAACCGAGCGGGGCGAGCGCCGCGACGTAGAAGCGCACGCTCGCGTCGATGTCTTTGGTCTTCAAGCCGATATGGTCGTACATGACGCCTCCTTTGATTGGAGGCCAACCTACAGAGGCGCCGCGAGACGTTCTTGGAGAATCTTGCGATCCCCCTTCGCCGCCCGGCGGAAGCCGCGCGGCGATACGCCAGCGGCGCGATGGAAGGTGCGCACGAAATTGGAGAGATCGCCGAACCCGACATCGAAGGCGATGTCGGTGATCGCCAGGCAATCGTCGGCGAGCAGGCGCGCCGCCCGCCGCAATCTGGAGCGGACGAGATATTGGTGCGGGGTGACGCCGAGAACCCTGGCGAAGAGCCTGAGAAAGTGAAACGAACTGAGGCCGGCCTGGCGGGCGGCGCGTTCGAGATCGATCGGCTGATGGGAATGCGCGTCGATCCACAGCGCGGCGTCGACCGCGCGGCGGCGATCGCGGGCCGGCGCCTCGAGCCGCTTGGCGCGCCGCCCGGAGACGATCCCGACGAAACGCGCGGCGAATATTATTCCAAGCTCGTCGAGACCAAGGTCGCCGCCGCCCTCGGCGGCCGCCTGCGCAAGTTCGCCCAGCACGATCAACTCGGGCAGCGGCGGCACCCCGGCGATCCGCCAAACCTCGTCCCGATCGCCGATCGCCTCCACCAGCGCCGCCGGAAAATGAAACGACAGGCATTCGTCGCCGCCGTCGTGATGATCATGCAGGCAGACATATTCGTCGCGCGGGCGCCCGATCAGCAGCGATCCGGCGACGAGCTCGTAAAGCCGTCCCCGGCAGCGGCAGCCAAAACTGCCCCTGCGCACGTAAGACACGGAATAGTCCTGGTGCTGTTCGACATAGGGCTTGTCGGCGGGGCCGGCCTCGCACCGGTAGTCGAAAGCCGAGACAGATCCGCCTAGCAATAATGTCGCGCTCGCCATGCCCTTGAAATAACGGCGGAGACGGGCTTTCGCAACCGGGCGCCGCCTATTACGCCCGCGCGCTCGGCCTGTTCGACAATTCCTGGCGCCATCGCCGCAATTGGCCAAATTCCTCGGGAATTGCGATGCGCGCCGTCTTGGCGAAATCGAGCGCCACCAGGCCGGTAATGTCGGCCACGCTGAAGCGATCGCCGGCGATGAAAGGGCGGTCTTCCAATTGGCGATCGATGCGCGACATGACCTCGACCGCCTTCAGCTTGCTCGACGGCACGAGTTCGGCGATTTGCGGCCGCTCCATCTCTGCCATATGCGGATGAGAATGGCGGAACGCATTGGCGATATTGGCGAACAGGCCGAGTTCCAGCCGCCGCTGCCACATTTCGACCCGCGCGCGATCCAACGGCCCCACGCCGAACAGCGGCGGGTCGGGCTGCAATTCCTCGAAATAGCGGCAGATGGCGATCGATTCGCAAAGCGTCTCGCCGTCGTCCAGTTCGAGGACCGGAATGGTTTGAAAGGGGTTGAGCGCGGAGAAATCGTCGGATTTTTGTTCGAGACGGGCAAGGTCGACATCGACCATCGACACGCTGAGATTTTTCTCGGCCAGGAAGATGCGCACTCTTCGAGGATTGGGCGCGAATGGCGAATTATAGAGCTTCACGACCCGCGTCCCTCCCGCGTTTTATTGCGCGGCCGACCGGCTGGCTCGGCGACGGCGCCAAGGCCCCGCGGAGCCAATCGCCAGCGACCAGACCATGCGGCCCGATCCCGGTCAACGCCGCCGGCTGGCCCGCGTCTTTTTCGAATGCGCGGCCCGTCGGCGCGCCCGCAAATTAATCTTCCCGCCCGGAAAACCGGACCTGACGGCTCGCGCACCTTTCCAGAATCGGTCCAAATCGAGGCGATTCGTCAGTCGGTCGTTAACGAATAATGGGCATTATCCCTAGGCGAGTTGCGCCAGCGTGCGTTGAGTGATCATGAGTGAAGTCACGGCGGAAATGATTGAAAACGGTCGTGTGCGCGATCCCGCCTCGGCGACGCGCCGCCGTAAGATGACCGTCAAGATGCGCCAGGCGCGCGAAAAACTGACGACCTCCAGCGACCGCGCCAGCGCCTACGCCCCCGATTTCCTGCGTCTTTTCGCGCAAAGCCACCAAAGCGCGACGCCGTTCATGTGCCTCTTGGTGATCGCCATCGGCATCGCCGCCCTAGTGTGGGTGCCGCCGATGATGGTGCTCGCCTGGACCGCCCTCACCTCCCTGGCGATGGCGCTGCTCTACGGCTTTTCGATCGCCTTCCTCGATTTGAATCCCGAAGAGGCGAATGTCGGGGAATGGCGGCTGAAATTCATTCTCATCGAGACTTTCAACGGCGTCGCCTGGGCGCTGATCGTCGTTCTGCTGCTGAAATCGCACGATCCGAACGCCCGCACCTTCGTGCTGATGGTTCTCCTTCTCGTGGCGACGATGACCGCCATGCTGGCCTCGCCGATCCCCTATGCGGTCGCCGGCGGCCTGACGCCCGTCACCATCGCCATCGTCTATGCGCTGGGTCCGGCCACGCGCGCCGACGGCCTCGTCCTGTGCTTTTTATGCGTGGGCGCATTGGTCTATTTCGTCGTCCTCGCCAACCGGCTTCATTCCACTTCGGTCGACGGACAGTCGTTCCGCGCCGAGAAGGACGCGCTCATCGCCGAACTGGAACAGGCCAAACTCAATTCCGACGAAGCGCGGCGGCGCGCCGAGGAGGCCAATCTGGCCAAGTCGCGCTTCCTGGCGACGATGAGCCATGAACTGCGCACGCCGCTGAACGCCATTCTCGGCTTTTCCGAAGTGATGAAGGCCGAGCTTTTCGGCGCCCATGCGGTGCCCGCCTACAAGGAATATTCGGACGACATTCATTCCAGCGGCCAGCATCTCTTGATGCTGATCAATGAAATTCTCGACCTGTCGCGCGTCGAGGCGGGGCGCTACGACCTTCGCGAAGAGCCGGTCGCGCTCGTTCATATCGTCGAAGAATGCCGCCATCTGCTCGCCATGCGCGCCAAGAACCGCGGCATCACCGTCATCGAAGCGCTCGACGACGAACTGCCGCGCATATGGGCCGACGAGCGCGCGGTGCGGCAGGTCACGTTGAACCTGCTGAGCAACGCCATCAAATTCACCCCGCAAGGCGGCAGCGTCACCATCAAGGTCGGCTGGACGAGTTCGGGCGGCCAATATCTGTCGATCCGCGACACCGGTCCGGGAATACCCGAAGACGAGATTCCGGTGGTGCTTTCCTCGTTCGGCCGCGGCTCGCTCGCCCAGAAGAACGCCGACGAGGGCACCGGCCTCGGCCTGCCGATCGTCAAGGGTCTGGTCGAATTGCACGGGGGCGAGTTCAAGCTGCTCTCGAAGGTGCGCGAGGGGACGGAGGTCATCGTGATCTTCCCGCCCGAGCGGGTGATGAACGCCCTGCCCCCGCTCAATCCCGATGCGCCCGACCCGGCGCCCGCGCGCTTTCCAGCCCGTCGTGCGCTGCGCAGGGCGGCGGCCTGAGGTCCTTTCGATAATTTATCGGCAAATTCCCCCCCAATTGCCGCCGAGCGCCACGCGCCGGCAGCTAGCAGGCTTGCGACGATTGTGCTTAAATAATAGGCGCATTGTCACAATGCGACAAAAAACTGACAAGCCGGGGGGCCACGACCATGGATATTCCAAACGCATCGCCGTCTCTTTACAATGAGGATCTGGCGCCAGCCGCGGTCCGGAACTGGGGACCATTCAGCATTTTCAATGTGTGGACCTCCGACGTTCACAGCCTCTGGGGCTATTATCTCGCGGCCAGCCTGTTTCTGCTCTGCGGCAGCTTTCTCAATTTCATCTTGGCCATCGGCATCGGCTCGCTCGTCATCTTCTTCTTGATGAGCCTGGTCGGCAACGCCGGCGTCAAAACCGGCGTTCCCTATCCCGTGCTGGCGCGCGCCTCGTTCGGCATCTGGGGCGCCAACATACCCGCCCTCGTGCGCGCCATCGTCGCCTGCTTCTGGTATGGCGCGCAGACCAGCGCCGCCTCGGGCGCGATCGTCGCGCTGCTGATCCGCTCGGACAGTTTTCGGGAATTTCACCAGTCGACGCATTTCCTCGGCCATTCCGGCCTCGAGGTGATCTGCTTCGTCATCGTCTGGGCGCTGCAATTGCTCATCATCCAGCGCGGTATGGAGACGGTTCGCAAGTTCCAGGATTGGGCCGGCCCGGCCGTCTGGGTGATGATGCTGATCCTGGCGATCGGCCTTGTCGTCAAGGCCGGCGGCTTGTCGTTCTCCAGCGGCATTCCGATGGAAGTTCTGCTTGACAAGACCAAGGACGCCGGCTCGTTCGGCGTGCCCGGCTCCTTTGCCTCGCTGATGGCGGTCGCGGCGACGTGGATCACCTATTTTGCGGCGCTCTATCTTAACTTCTGCGACTTCTCGCGCTATGCGCCGGACGCCAAGGCGGTGCGCACCGGCAATATCTGGGGCCTGCCGGTCAACCTCATCCTGTTCTCGCTGGTCGCCGGCGTCACCACGATCGCCGCCTACCAGGTCTATGGCGAAGTGCTGCTGCATCCCGACCAGATATCGGCCAAATTCGATAGCTGGTTTCTCGCCCTGCTCGCCGCGCTGACCTTCGCCGTCGCGACGCTCGGGATCAATGTCGTGGCCAATTTCGTCTCGCCGGCCTTCGACTTCTCCAACGTCTTTCCGCGCTACATCGACTTCAAGAAGGGCGGCTATATCGCCGCGCTGATCGCCCTCGTCCTCTATCCCTTCGCGCCCTGGGAAGGTAATGCGGCCTCCTTCGTCGGGCTGATCGGCGCGACGATGGGGCCGATCTTCGGGGTGATGATGGTGGATTATTATCTGATCGCCAAAGGCTCGGTGAACGTGCCTGCGCTCTATCAGGAGAACGGCGAATATCGCTACGCCGGCGGCTGGAATTGGTCGGCGATCGTCGCCGCCGTCATTGGCGCGCTGTTCTCCAGCATCCTGCCCAACTTCACTTCGCTGCTGCCGGACTGGTGGGGCGTTTACGGCTGGTTCTTCGGCGTCGCGATCGCCGGCGTCGTTTATTACGCGTTGCGCCAGATGATGCCGGCGACGCGCACCCAACCGGCCTGACGCGCGCCTCCCGGCGCGCTCCTGGGCGCGCTGGGAACGGCCCATGGGCCGACGACCCCCGGGCGACGAGTTACCGTCACAAAATCGCGATCGATGCGGGCGTTGTGACGGCCCCGTCAAAAAAATTGTGGACAGATTTGCCGCAACGGAAAAGTCGCCCCTATAGTTCGCCTAACGCCATATGGCGTCTTTCGGGCTCCGGGGGGAGAGTCGATGTTTGCTCGCGCGTTTGCCTGCGTCCTGTCGTTTTTGATGTTGTCGGGCTGTTCGACCGTCCCGGGCGGCATCGTCGACGAGGCCTTGGACAAGACTCTCTACGAGGCCGACACGAAAGCCGAGCGGCTGCTGCGCTATTTCGAGATACAGGCTTTGCTGGTGCAATATGCCGCCGCCAGCGCCGGCAGCACCTCGAGCCGCAATTCCATAGCGCTCGCCAATGTGGCGGCGACCAATCAGCTCAATACTCTGGTCGGTTGCTTGCAAGCCGGATCGGTCAATTACGTCCCGACGAAAGGCGTAGGGACCCAGGCTCCGTTCGCGGGCGCCAAGCCTTCCGCCGCGGTTCGGATGGACGGGACCTATTGTTCGTTTTTCGAGTCGCGGCTGATCAATTATCAGGGCGCGCTGCTCGCCATGTTGAGTCAGGCCGCGCGCGCCGATCCGGACGCGAAGATTCTCGAAGATCTGCTCAACGGCGGCAGCGTCCTCAATTTTGCAACTGTGGCGAGCGCCTTCGTTCAACTCGCCGGCGGCGCCATTCGCGACGCGATTCTGCTGCAGGCCTTCACGCAGGACACGCTCGAGTTGGAAAACCTCGTGTGGCAGCCCTATTCGGATCCAAGCAAAATCAATCTGCCATGCGGCCAGCCATGCAACGGAAACAACCATATTCCTTCGGACTCGTACAGTCTCGATACGCTTCGCGGGGAAATCGCCGCCGAAAACGCCAGCGGCCTGCGTCCGACCATTCTTGTCTGGCACTTCCAGGAGGTGCAGGCTTTTATGGTGACGGCGTGCGTTTCTCTCAACAACGACGCTTTGGCGATAAAAAGCACGGCGAACACCAATTGTTCGGCCAACCTTCCCTTCCAGGTGCCGCCGAAGGCAGGTTCCTAGGGCGGGAATAAGACCAACGTCGGGCGCGCGCAGGCTTTGCGGGACGCGCCGCCGCCGCTCATCCCTCCTTGCCCGCCACGCCCGCCTGCGCGAAAGTCGCCATGCCCAGATGGCAGGCGAGCGCGCCCTTGACGATGCCGACCGCCAGCGCCGCGCCCGAACCTTCGCCGAGCCGCATGCCAAGATCGAGGATCGGCGCCTTGCCGAGGCGGCGCAGCACATAGGCGTGTGCGCTTTCGGCCGACACATGCGCCGCCATGCAATGATCGAGGGCATGGGGATCGAGCGCGTGCAGGATCGCCGCGCCCGCGCATACGACAAACCCGTCGAGCAGCACCGGCACGCGCTGGATGCGCGCGGCCAGAATGGCCCCGGCGATCGCCGCGATCTCGCGCCCGCCGAGGCGACGCAACACCTCCAAGGGATCGCCGAGATGCTCGCGGTGCAAAGCGACCGCCGCCGCCACGGCGCCCGCCTTGCGCTTGAGGCCCTCGTCGTCGACGCCGGTGCCGCGCCCGACCCAGTCCTCCGGCCGGCCGCCCCACAGCGCGTGATAGATCGCGGCGGCGACCGTCGTATTGCCGATGCCCATTTCGCCAAGACACAACAAGTCGGCGCCCGAGGCCAGCGCCTCCATCCCGAAGGCCATGGTCGCCGCGCAGGCTTTTTCATCGAGCGCCGCCTCGATCGTGATGTCGGCGGTCGGCATTTCCAGGGCGAGTTCGAACACTTTGAGGCTGAGATCGAAGGTCTTGCAGATCTGGTTGATCGCCGCGCCGCCGGCCGCGAAATTGGCGACCATCGCCTGGGTCACCGATTGGGGAAACGGCGAGACGCCCTGCGCGACGACGCCGTGATTGCCGGCGAAGACCGCGACCAGCGGCTGATCGACATGCGGCGGCGCGCCCTGCCAGGCGGCCAGCCATTCGACGATTTCCTCCAGCCGTCCCAGCGAGCCGGCCGGCTTGGTGAGCTCGGCGTCGCGCGCGCGCACCGCCGCTGCGGCCGCCGCGTCGGGCCCGGGCATGGCCGTCATAAGCTTGCGTATGTCGTCGAAAGGTCGCGGCGCGGCGGTCATGTTGGTTCTCGCAAGGCGGTGAGAAAGCCGCCTCGTAAAGCAATTTCGCGGCAAACGGAAATGGACATTGACGGGGCGAGCGGGACAATTCCAGCTCCGTCGCGGAGCCAGGCCGCCGAGACGCCGTCAAGTCTAGGCGAATGCGAAGCATTCGTCCGGGCTGCGCGACTCCTTCGCTTCGCTACGGCGCCTTCGGCGTGACTGCGTCTCGTCGGCGTGGCTTTTTACCTACAAGTCCTTTTGGTGCGCGATGCGGCCCGAAGGCCGCTATCGCTCACCAAAAGGACTTGTAGGCCAACGGCCATCGGCGAGCGGAGCTGTCAAGGTTCGCGAAGCTCTTGCGAAGCGCCCGCCGAAGGCGGCATGGCCTTGATGGCGAGCACGGCGATGGCAGCGCCGCCCTCGATCGGAGCATGCAGCCACGAACTCCGGTCTCAATTGAATCGCCATAGCCGTTCGACAGCAACGCTTGTTCCTATACGATGGCCCGCGGCGCGGCGCGGGGTCCCGAACAAGCTCCCCTTCGCCCCGCCGCCACTCCAAGCGAGAAAATCAAGAGAGCCAAATGCCGCCGCCGCCCAATCCAATCTTCCTCGCGCCGGAAACCCGCGTCCTCATCACGGCCGGCGCTTCGGGCATCGGGCGGGCCATCGCCGACCTCTTCCTCGCGCAGGGCGCCAGGGTGCATATCTGCGACGTATCGGACGATTTTCTCGCCGATTTCGCCAAGGCATGGCCGCAGGCCGGCCGCAGCAAGGCCGACGTCTCCTCGGAGGCCGATGTCGCGCGTTTGTTCGCCGACATTCGGGCCCGCCTCGGCGGCCTCGATGTCTTGGTCAACAATGCCGGCATCGCCGGGCCGACCGGCGGCGTCGAGGAAATCTCCCCGGCCGACTGGCGCCGCACCATTGATATCTGCCTGACCGGCCAGTTCCTATGCGCCCATCACGCGGTTCCCATGCTGAAGGCGGCCGGCGGCGGCGCGATCGTCAATCTCTCCTCGGCCGCCGGGCGGTTCGGCTATGCTTTCCGCACGCCCTATTCGGCGGCCAAATGGGGCGTGATCGGATTGACGCAGAGTCTGGCCAAGGAGCTCGGTCCCGCCAACATCCGGGTCAATGCGGTGCTGCCCGGCATTGTCGAGGGGCCGCGGATGACGGGCGTCATCGAGGCGCGCGCCAGGCAGACTGGCGTTTCCTACGCGGCGATGGAGAAGACCTATCTCGATCGCGTCTCGCTGCGCCGCATGGTGAGCGCGGAGGACGTCGCCGCAACGGTGTTGTTCCTGGCCTCGGCGGCGGGGCGCAATCTTTCCGGCCAGTCGCTCGGCGTCGACGGCAATGTCGAGAGCCTTTGAGGGGAAAATATCCATCGGCCGTCATTGCGAGCGGAGCCGGACGAACGCTTCGCGTTCGCCCTGAGAACCAACCCAGGCGTCGTGCCCTATCTTGAGAGGTCACGACCCCTGGGTTGCTTCGCTCCGCTCGCAATGACGAGGGCGCGACCCACCCTTCGCGGCGCCCTTATTCCGCCGCAAGCCGCATCGTCTTGCAGCGCATCAGCAGCGCGCGCAATTGCGCCGGCTTCAGCGGCTTGTAGAGGATCGCGATCTGCGCGCTGCGCGCCGCCTCGCGCACTTCGGGGCTGCGATCGGCGGTGGCGAGCACGGCGGGAATGTCGGCGCCGAAGGCGGCGCGCAGGGCGCCGATCGCGCCAAGGCCGTCGCCTTCGTCCAGATGATAGTCGGCGATGATGACGTCGGGCGGCGCGCCGATCGCGCCCATCGCCGCCGGCGCATCGGCCATGCCGCCCGCCGTCGCGACGATGCAGCCCCATTTCTGCAACAACGCGCGCATACCTTCGACCACACGCGGCTCGTTGTCGATAGCCAGCACGATAAGATCGTTCAAGGGCTCTCGCGCGCGCGTAAAATCCTTGCCGGCGGCTTCGCCGAACGCGGCCGGCGCCAGCGCGCCGAGCGGAACCGTGACGCTGAACAGCGAGCCGGCGCCGCTCTTCGAGCGCAAATTCACCTCGTGCCCCAGCACGCGCCCAAGCCGCTCGACGATCGACAGGCCAAGGCCGAGCCCGCGCGCCGCCTTGGCGCCCTGATCGAGGCGCTGGAATTCCTCGAACACGATGCGCTGCTGGGCGAGCGGAATGCCCATGCCGGTGTCCCAGACCTCGATCCGCAGCCTTCCTCGAAGCCGCCGGCACCCCACCAGCACCCTGCCGCGCAAAGTATATTTGACCGCGTTGGAGACGAGATTGCGCAGCAGGCGGCGCAGCAGGCGCCGGTCCGACCGGACATTGAGCGAACAGCCGACGAAGGCGAGCTTCAGCCCCTTGGCGCGGGCCATCGGCGCAAATTCGATCTCGAGCTGGCGCAGGATCTCGGCGATCGGCAGATCGGATATTTCCGGCCGCGTCGCGCCAGCGTCGAGGCGCGAGATATCGAGCAGGGTCCCGAGGATTTCCTCGACCGCCTCGAGCGAGGCGTCGACGTTGCGCGCAAGATCGGCTTTTTCATCGGCGTTGGCGGCGCCCGCCGCTTCCGTCAGCGCGCTCGCATAGAGGCGCGCCGCGTTGAGCGGCTGCAAAATGTCATGGCTGGCCGCCGCCAGAAAGCGCGTCTTGGAGACATTGGCCTCGTCCGCCTCGGTCTTGGCGGCCGCCAGTTCGCCGTTGAGGCGCTCGAGGTCCTCGGTGCGCTCGCGCACGCGCCGCTCGAGGCGTTCATTGGCCGCCGCCAGCGTCTCTTCCGCCTCGACGTTCTGCGTCACATCCGTATAGGTGGTGACGATGCCGCCGTCCGGCAGGCGCGCCGAGCGGATTTCGATGACCCGCAGCGAAGGATGCAGGCGCAGGCGCAGCGGCTCCTGCTCGTTGAGCTGGCTCTCGATGCGCTCGGCCACGAAATCGTCGACCGACCCCGGCCCATAGGCGCCGCGCTCGGCGTTGAAGCGCACGATTTCATCGAGGCCGACGCCGAGCCGCAGCAGCGGCGGGGGTAGATCGAAGAGATCGGCGAACTCGCGGTTCCAGCAGGTCAGCGCAAGATTGCGGTCAAAGACGGTAATGCCCTGGCGCGCGTGGTCGAGCGCATGCTGCAGGAGATCGCGATTGGACTGGATCGCCGAGGAGGCGTCGTCGATCAGTTTGAGCGCGGATTTGCGCGACATCGCGCGGCGGCGAAACAGCAGCGAGATGACGAGGCGCGCCGACGAGCCGCCGATCGCCGAAGCCAAGAGATGTTCGGCGTGGCGGATGAGATGGGCGTCCGCCGTGTCCGAAGCGTTCAGCGTCAGGCCGCGCTCGCCCAGGAACGATTCCAGCGCGTTTTTGGCGCGATCGGCGCCGAGATAGCGCGCCAGCGTCGCCTCCAGTTCGCCCGCCGTCGTCGAAGCGCGCCACAATCGGAAGGTCTGCGCCTTGGCGGTCGGCGCGCCGCCGACGAACACATTCGCCTGCATCCGCTCGATCGGATTGGCCTGACGGGTCAGCGAGAAGGCGACAAGCGCGACGATATTCGCGCCAAGACTCAACGAGGCCCCGTTGACCAGCGGATTGGCGGACCAGGCGAAAAGCGCCGCCGGCCGCAGCCAGGCGATCGCCAGCGGCCCATGTTCGAGGAAATCGGCGAAGGCGCCGCCGAATTCGAGCGAGGGCAGCAGCAGCGTGTAGAACCAGATCGCCAATCCGATCGCCAGCCCGGCCATCGCGCCGCGCGCATTGGCGCGCCGCCAGAACAGGCCGCCCAGAAACGCCGGCGCGATCTGCGCGACGGCGGCGAAGGAAAGCAGGCCGAGCGAGGCCAGGGCCGCCTCGCTCGCCACCCTGAGATAGGCGTAGCCGAGAAACAATATGACGAGGATCGCGCCGCGCCGCACGAACAGAACGAGCGAGCCGATGTCGCCCGAGGGCGCGTCGGCCCGCGCGCTGCGGCGGCGCAGCAGGAGCGGCGCCGCCAGATCGTTGGATACGGTGATCGACAGCGCGACGCTTTCGACGACGACCATGGCGATCGCCGCCGAAAGGCCGCCGATCATCGTCATCAGCGCGACGCCGCGGGCGCCCGCGCTCAGCGGCAGCGCGAGCACGGTCAGATCGCGGTCGATCGTTCCGTCGGCGAAGGTCGCCAGGCCGGCGATCGCCAGGGGCGCGACGAACAGATTGATGCCGACGAGATAGAGCGGAAACAGCCAGGCGGCGGTCTTGATGTCGCGCGTCTCGCGATTTTCGACGATCGTCACATGGAACTGGCGCGGCAGCAGCAGGATCGCCAGCGCCGACAACAGTGTGGTGACAATCCAGGCGCCGGCGCTCGGCGGCGTCTTCATCACGGCGGCGATGCGCGGCGTCGATTGCGCGATATGGGCAAGATCGCCAAGGCCGCCGAACATGCCCCAGACGACGAAGGCGCCGACGCCAAGGAACGCCACCAGCTTGACGAGCGATTCGGCGGCGATCGCCAGGATGAGCCCGTCCTGATGTTCGGTCGGATCGATCCGCCGCGTCCCGAAGGCCATGGCGAAAGCGGCCAGCAGCAAGGCGACGGCGAGGAAGAACAGCGAGGAAGGCGCAGCGGGCGCGAGGCGCGCCTGTTCGAACGAGCCGACCAGCATCATCATCGTCTGGGCGATCGCCTTGAGCTGCAGCGCGATATAGGGCGCGGTGCCGATCACCGCGATGATGGCGACCAGGGCCGCGACATTCTGCGCCTTGCCGTAGCGGGCCGCCACGAAATCGGCGACCGAGGTGATGTTCTGGGCGCGCGCCAGCGCGGCGATGCGCGCCACGAGCCGTTGTCCAAAGCCGATGACCAGGATCGGGCCGATATAGATCGGCAGAAAGTCGAGCCCATGGGCCGAGGCGATGCCGACCGAGCCGTAATAGGTCCAGGTCGTGCAATAGACGGCAAGGCTCAGCGAATAGATCAGCGGGCGCCCGCGCGCGATGAACCGCCGGCCGCCCTTGTCGCCCCAATAGGCGATGAGGAACAGGACGCAGACATAGCCGATCGCCGTGACGATGACGCTCATGCCGTCGAACATGGGGGCGCGCGTTCTCCTTGGGGCGGCCGAAGGGTCTTATCGGCGCTATCTTAGGGGCATGCGCCCCGCGCGTCACGCTGTCCCGCCCCTTCCCCCGTGGGGGAAGGTGTCATGCGAAGCATGACGGATGAGGGCAGTCGAGCGCAGCGAGACGGCTTTGAGACGAATCGGCTCAGCGAGGCGCCAAAGTTTTGTCTCGTCGGCGCCGTGTTTGCGCGCCGCTCGCCGATCGAGCGAAGGAGGTCAGGCCGGCAGCCTCGGGATCACGGCGCAATATTGGCAAGCGGCGCCTCTTTTGCGGCGTCCAAAGCCGTCGCGCTGCGCGCGACTCCCCTCATCCGGCCGGCTCCGCCGGCCACCTTCCCCCAAGGGGAAGGGGCGCTAGCGCAGCGACGCGTTGATCGCCTCCAGCGCCTTCGAGCCGGGGCAAAGCTCCAGCTCCCCCAAACCGTTGAGCGGCCGCTTGGTCGTGTTGAGGCGTGCGTGGAGATCCTCGGCCTCGTCGTTGAGATAGAGGAGGCCCGTGACGATCTCGCCCCTGGCGCGATGCCGCTCCAGCATCGCCATGGCGGCCGACTTGTCGGTCCAGTCGTAGTCCTCGGCGACTTTATGAAAACGGATCGAGGAGCCGTCGTGCATCGCGACGGTCCGGCCTTCGCCAGCGGCGTAGTCGATCTCGATCGGCTCGCGGCCGGTGATGAAATCGAGCGCGTTCAGCGCGCAATTATGCTCGCGCACATAGTCGAAGCTTTTCGTCGAGCCTTCGTGATTGTTGAAGGCGACGCAGGGCGAGATCACGTCGATGAACGCCGCGCCGCGATGCTGGAACGCCGCCTTGATAAGCGGCACGAGCTGGGTCTTGTCGCCGGAAAAGCCGCGCGCGACGAAAGTCGCGCCAAGCTGCAGCGCGAGCGCGACAAGATCGATGGGCGTATCGGGATTGTCGACGCCCTTCTTGCTCTTGGAGCCCTTGTCGGAAGTCGCCGAGAACTGCCCCTTGGTGAGGCCGTAGACGCCGTTGTTCTCGACGATATAGACCATGTCGACGCCGCGCCGCATCGCATGCGCGAATTGCCCGAGGCCTATCGAGGCCGTGTCGCCGTCGCCCGAGACGCCCAGATACAAAAGGTCGCGGTTGGCGAGGTTCGCGCCGGTCAGCACCGAGGGCATGCGCCCATGCACCGAATTGAAGCCGTGGCTTTGGCCGAGCATATAGGTCGGCGTCTTCGAGGAGCAGCCGATGCCGCTGAGCTTGGCGATGCGGTGGGGCGCAAGACTGAGCTCATAGCAGGCGTGGATGATCGCCGAGCTGATCGAATCATGGCCGCAGCCGGCGCAGAGCGTCGAAATCGCGCCCTCGTAATCGCGATGCGTGAAGCCAAGCGCGTTGACGCTGAGCGCGGGATGCTGGAATTTCGGCTTGGCCAGATAGCTCACGAAACGGCCTCCTGCGTCAGCGGGGCGGCGAATCCGCGCACTCTTGCGGCGATCTCGCGGCGGATGAGGCGGGCGGTGATCGGCGTTCCGTCGAAGTGCAGGATGGCGACGAGCTGCGCGGGATCGACGCCAAGGTCCATCGTCAGCAGCGTGCGCATTTGCGCGTCGCGGTTCTGCTCGACGACGAAAACCTGTTCATGCGCGCCGATGAATTCGCCCAACTCCGCGCCGAACGGAAAGGCGCGCACCCGCAGGGCGTCGACATGCACGCCCTCGCTCGCCAGAAGCTCGGCGGCTTCGTCCATCGCGGCGGCGGTCGAACCGAAGTAGATCACCCCGATGCGCGTCGGCTGCCGCGCCTTGCGCAGCTCGGGGCGCGGCAGCAGCTTGCGCGCCGTGTCGAACTTGCGCAGCAAGCGCTCCATATTGTCGACATAGGGATCGCCCTCTTCGGTGTAGCGGGCGTAGCGGTCGCGGCTGGTGCCGCGCGTGAAATAGGCGCCCTTGGTGGGGTGCGTTCCCGGGATGGTGCGCCACGGCACGCCGTCGCCGTCGACGTCGAGATAGCGGCCGAATTCGCGGCCCTGTTCGAGTTCGGCGGCGGTCATCACCTTGCCGCGATCGAAGGCGCGCGAATCGTCCCAGCGGAACGGCGCGCAAAGATGCGAATTCATGCCGATGTCGAGATCGAGCATGACGAAAATCGGCGTCTGCAACTGGTCGGCGAGATCGAAAGCGCGCGCGCCGAATTCGAAAGCCTCGCCCGGCCCGTCGGGAAACAGCAGCACGTGCCTGGTGTCGCCATGCGAAGCCAGGGCGCAGGAGAGGATGTCCGACTGCTGCGTGCGGGTCGGCATGCCGGTGGAGGGGCCGCCGCGCTGCACGTCGAACAGCACGGCCGGGATTTCGGCGAAATAGGCAAGGCCGAGAAATTCCTGCATCAGCGAAATGCCCGGCCCGGAGGTCGCGGTGAAGGCGCGCGCGCCGTTCCAGCCCGCGCCGATCACCATGCCGATCGCCGCGATCTCGTCCTCGGCCTGAACGATCGCATAGCGTTTCTCGCCGGTCGCGCGGTCGACGCGCAGCCGCGCGCAATTCTTCTCGAACGCTTCGGCGACCGACGTCGAGGGGGTGATCGGATACCAGGCGCAGACGGTGGCGCCGCCATAGACGGCGCCGAGCGCGGCGGCGAAATTGCCCTCCGCCAGGATGCGATCGCCCACCGCGTCGCTGCGCCGCACGCGAATGGCCAGCGGACAGGAAAAGCGCGATTTGGCGTCCTCGTAGCCGATGCGCAGAGCGCGAAGGTTCGGCGCGATGAGGCGATCCTTGCCCTTGAACTGTTCGCCAATCAGTTTTTCGACTTCGCCGATTTCGATGTCGAGCAGCGCGGCGAGCGCGCCGACATAGACGATGTTCTTGAAGAGCTGGCGCTGTCGCGGCTCGGAATATTCACGCGTGCAAATGTCGGTCAGCGGCATGCCGAGCACGGTAATGTCGCCGCGCAGCTTGGCGGCCGGGATCGGGCGCGAGGAATCATAGAAGAGATAGCCGCCGGGCTCGATCGAGGCGACGTCCTTGTCGAAGGTCTGCGGATTCATCGCGACCATCATGTCGGTGCCGCCGCGCGCGCCCAGATGCCCTTGCGCGGTGACGCGGACCTCGTACCAGGTCGGCAGGCCCTGAATGTTGGAGGGAAAGATGTTGCGCGGGGCGATCGGCGCGCCCATGCGCAGGATCGAGCGCGCGAAGAGCAGATTGGCGCTGGCCGAGCCCGAACCGTTGACATTCGCAAAGCGAATGACGAAATCGTTTACGCCCTGGATCGGCATGCGTGCTCCGCTTGCGCCATATCGAGCGTGAATTTCTGCATGTCCCAGGCGCCCGTCGGGCAGCGTTCGGCGCATAGGCCGCAATGCAGGCAAAGGTCCTCGTCCTTGGCCATGACGCGGCCGGTCTTCACCGGCTCGGACACGTAAATGTCCTGCGAAAGGTTGAGGGCCGGCGCGCTGAGCGAGCGGCGCAACTCCGCCTCGGGCGCGTTGGGCACGAAGGAAATGCAATCGGTCGGGCAAATGTCGACGCAGGCGTCGCATTCGATGCAGGCCGGCTCCGAGAAAACCGTCTGCACGTCGCAATTGAGGCAGCGCTGCGCCTCGGCGATCGCCAGAACGGGATCAAAGCCGAGCTCGACTTCCGTGCCGATGCTTTTCAGCGCAATCGCGCGATCGGCGTGCGGGACCTTGAAGCGGCGGTCGAGCGTGATCGCATTGTCGTAGGACCATTCGTGGATGCCCATCTTCTGGCTGACGAGATTGGTCATCGGCGGGGGGCGCAGGCTCAGGCTTTCGCCCTGGCAAAAGGCGTCGATCGAAATCGCCGCCTCATGGCCATGGGCGACCGCGGTGATGATGTTCTTGGGGCCGAACGCCGAATCGCCGCCGAAGAACACGGCGGGCAGGCTCGACTGAAAGGTCAGCGGATCGACCGTCGGCATGCCGGCGCGGTCGAACGCGACGCCGACATCCTGTTCGATCCAGGGAAAGGCGTTCTCCTGACCGACGGCGATCAGCACGTCGTCGCAGGGGATCTCGACGTCCGGCTCGCCGGTCGGCGTCAGCACGCGCCGCCCGTCCTTGTCCTGGCTCGCGGCGACCTTTTCGAACGTCATGCCCGTCAGCTTGCCGCGCTTATGGAGGAAGGCCTTGGGCACATGATAATTGAGGATCGGAATGCCCTCGCCGATCGCGTCCTCCTTCTCCCAGGACGATGCCTTCATCTCGGCGAATCCCGAGCGCACCACGACCTTGACGTCGACGCCGCCTAACCGGAGCGAGGAGCGGCAGCAGTCCATCGCGGTATTGCCGCCGCCGAGCACGATAACGCGCTTGCCGATCGAATGGACATGGCCGAACGAGACGCTGGAGAGCCAGTCGATGCCGATATGGATGTTGGCGCCCGCCTCCTTGCGGCCGGGCAGGACGAGATCGCGCCCGCGCGGCGCGCCGCAGCCGACGAAGACCGCGTCATAGCCCTCGCCGAGCAGGCCCTTGAGGCTGTCGATGCGGCGTCCCGCGACAAACTCGACGCCGCCATTCAGGACATAGCCGACTTCCTCGTCGATCACTTCGTCGGGCAGGCGGAATTTGGGGATCTGGCTGCGCATCATGCCGCCGGCGCGCGCATCGCCGTCGAACACGACGACCTCATAGCCGAGCGGGGCAAGATCGCGCGCCACCGTCAGCGAGGCCGGACCGGCGCCGACGCAAGCGATGCGCTTGCCGTTGCGCGTTAAGGGCGGCTTTGGCAGCAGGCCCGAAATGTCGCCCTTGTAATCGGCGGCGACGCGCTTCAGGCGGCAAATGGCGACCGGCTGCTCCTCGACGCGGCCGCGCCGGCACGCCGGCTCGCACGGACGATCGCAGGTGCGCCCCAGGATGCCGGGAAACACGTTCGACTTCCAGTTGATCATATAGGCGCCGACGTAATCGCCGGCCGAAATGCGCCGGATATATTCGGGCACCGGCGTATGGGCCGGGCAGGCCCATTGGCAATCGACCACTTTGTGAAAGTAATCGGCTTGGGAGATATCGGTCGCCTTCACGCAATTCTCCCCGGAGGTTTGCTGATCGCCTCCTCCGTTAAGCTTTTTCTCGCGTCGATCGGCTGGAGGGCCCAGCCTAACCAAGCGTTACATGCTAGCATCGAATCCAACGGCATTTGGTTGAAGTGTCAAGCGAAAACGCGGGTTTGAACCGCATTTGCCACTAAAGTAGGGCGAGTTTCGATCAAAACGAGGTGAATATCACTTATTATGACCAATTCCTGCCAATTTGATCCGCCACGCGACTCACGGCGCAAAAGCGCGATCGGACCCTAACAGCCATTCGCTATCTCAGCCCTTATGCAATAGATGTTCCAGCGCCGGCGCCCGTTCGCAGAATTGCCTCCCTTCCAAATCCGGGAGCGCCGCGCCGCCTGTTTGGAGGGTTTGGATGCTGATCCGCTACGGCTACGAAATCACTTTGAATTGCCCGCAGCCGACGGCGCTTGTCTGTCTGCTCTCGGTGCATGACGACCACAGCGGCGACATCCGCGTCGCCGAACGGGTGTTCACCACGCCGATCGTCCCGACGACCACTTATCGCGATCTGTTCGGCAACCAGTGCCGGCGGCTCGTCGCGCCGGTCGGCGATCTGACGCTGTGGGGCGATGCGACGATCGAGGATGACGGCGAGCTCGACCCGATCGTTCCGGACGCCGGGGAAGTCCCGGTCGGGGATCTCCCCGACGAATGCCTCGTCTTTCTCATGGGCAGCCGCTATTGCGAGACCGACAAACTGAGCCAGGCCGCCTGGGACATGTTCGGCGCGCATGCGCCGGGATGGGGACGCGTGCAGGCGGTCTGCGATTTCGTGCACGGCCACATCAAGTTCGACTATCTCCAGGCGCGCTCCACCCGGACGGCGTTCGAGGCGTTCAACGAGCGCATCGGAGTCTGCCGCGACTTCGCCCATCTCGCGCTGACCTTGTGCCGCTGCCTCAACATCCCCGCGCGCTACGTCAACGGGCATCTCGGCGACATCGGCGTGCCGGTCGTCGACCCCATGGATTTCAGCGCCTGGATCGAAGTGTTCCTTGGCGGCGAGTGGCGCACTTTCGATCCGCGCAACAATATCCCGCGCATCGGCCGCATCGTCGTGGCGCGCGGGCGGGACGCCGCCGACATTCCGCTCATCAATTCGTTCGGACCGCATCTCCTGAAGTCGTTTCGCGTCTGGACCTACGAAGTTTTCGATTTGCCCGCTCCTGCGGACGTCGCGATCTTGTGATCGCTCCAGCCGGCGAATCCCGCGCAAAGCGCCCATACGCCGGCCCGTAATTCCTCCTTAAGCGAAGAAATCGCGGCGCCAATCCGGCCAGCCGCGCGGCAGGAGGATGAAATGCGGAAGATTTTACTGTGCGGAGCCCTGATGCTCCTGACGATCGGCAATGCGGCGAGCGCCGGCGCGGCCTCTGGCGAAAAGGATTGGGCCGTCGACGTGCTGCGGCCGCACGGCCATGCCCGCAGCCAAGCCGTCAAGCAGGCGGACGGCGCGACCTGCAACAATCTCGCCATGAGCAAGGCTCGCTACAACCAGGCCGCTTTCGACCGCATCTTCTATCAATGCGTCAGCGACCACGGTTGGAAGATCGTTCGCATCGAACCGGCGCCCGCGCGCGCGTCTTCCTCGGTCGACTCAGGGATCGACCCGATCACCCAGTCGGCGATCGACGCGGGCAATGCGGCGGTCAACGAACAGTCCAACGAGGAGACCTCCGCGGCCGCGGTCGCGGCCGCCCAGGCCTCAGCCGGACAGTAGAAGGACACTGCCAACGCAAGAGGCGCGAGGCATGTGCTTCAGAACCGGCAAGCCGCGCCGCGCCAACGCGGCGCGGCGTCTTGGCGCTCATCGATAGAAATCAACGAGGTTCCACTGGAACCGGCGCGCCACGCCATAGGCCTGGCACTGGTCGATTGTTTTCGGCCCCCAGGTCACGCCGCTGCTCGAGGCGGCGCTGAGACGATGGACGCAGGTATTGTCATGCATATACAGGCCGACATCGATCGACTGGCCGGGATAGATCACGCCCTGCCAGTCGGCATTGTCGGAGCGGATGTAGGTGACGACATGGCCGGTGTGATTGTTGACGATGAGTTCGGCGGCCGAAAGCCCGCTCGACAGGCAAACGACAGCGAACGCGGCGGAAGCGCCGAGAATCGAGGTCTTGAACAGATTGCGCATGGTCGCTCTCCAAAGGTCGAAGCCGGAATTGGCTCCTGGCCTTTGGTCGCGCCGGCGTAGGAAGAGGTTCATAGATGTGGGAGATTTTTTTCAGATCGTTTCGGCGAACCCGAACGACGACAAAGCGCGTTCCCTCCCCCCTTGTGGGGGAGGGTTAGGGAGGGGGGTCGGGCTGTGCTTTCTGAGCGAGGCGCAATGACTCTTTCCGATAGCCCCGTGCGACCCCCCTCCCCGGCCCTCCCCTACAAGGGGGGAGGGAGAAGCGCCGCCCGCTACCCGCCCTCGCCGGCAAAAGCGATGAGGTTTCCGTCGGGGTCTCATCGCATCGATCCTTTCAATCGGGCAGACGAATGGCGCCGTCGGCGGCGATGGCGAATTGCGGGTTCCAGGCGACTTCCCAGGCAATGCCGTCGGGATCGGCGAAATAGCCGGAATAGCCGCCCCAGGCGGCGTCCCGCGCCTTTTTGAGGATCGTCGCGCCCGCCGCTTCGGCTTCCGCCAGCACGGCGTCGACCTCCTCGCGGCGCTGCGCGTTATAGGCCAAAGCAAACCCACGAAAACCCTCGCTATCCGGCGGGACGCCGGCGTCCGCCGCGAGGCGGTCGCGCGGATAGAGCGCCAGCGCCATTCCCCCGGCTTGAAAGAAGGCGATTCCCGCCGCCCCTTTCATCGCGCGCTTCCAGCCAAGCTTCTCGTAGAAGGCGCGGCTGCGGTCCAAGTCGGCGACGCCGAGCGTGATGAGGCTGATGCGCTGCTGCACGACAGAATCTCCCGGCGCCGTTCGTCCGTTCCCGAATGATTTAGGATGGAATCCCGCGCCTGTCATGGCGAGCGGAGCGAAGGAGCAGCGCGGGCTACGGCGTCGAAATCTCTGGTCGGGCTCTTGCGCAGCCCGAAGGCGCAGCAGGAGCGCCGGACTCCATCAGCCCCCCAGTTGGAACCGCTCGAATCGGTGCAGCGCCTCTTCGATCGGCGCCTTGTGGGAGGCGGCGGAGCCGCCATCGATCCAGGTCCATTTCTGCACCCGCAGCGCCTTGTTCTCGCGATCGGTCTTGAGGTCGAGGGCGGCGACGATCTTGTCGCCGATCAGCACCGGCAGCGCGAAATATCCCATCACGCGCTTCTCCTTCGGCACATAGGCCTCGAAGCGGTGCTCGTAGTCGAAGAACAGCTTCAGGCGCTTGCGCTGGATGATCAGCGGATCGAACGGCGAGAGGATGTGGACGATTGCCCCGCCCGGCGCGGGCGCCGCCTCGACAACCTGCGGCGCCGCCCAGTGCTCGGTCTTGCCGCCCGCCTCGATCGCCGCCGGCGCCAGCGATCCCTGGCGCATTCTCGCCTCGATCAGCCGGCGAATGGCCGGTTTGCGCTTGGCGTCGAGATGGCAGATCGAATCGAGGCTGACGAGCCCTTGCGAGCGGAGGGCCCGGTCGAGGAGGTAGTCGAGGATCTGCCGTTCAGAGGCGGGTTTCGGCCGCTGCTCCCAGCCGAAATGGCGGTCCATCAATTCGTAGGTCTTCAGCATGCCGGAGCGCTGGCTGACCGTCAGCGCGCCCCTATAGAAGGCGAGCTGCAGCGCCCGTTTCGAGGGCTTGCGGCTCGCCCAGGCGTGGTCCTTCTCCACCAGCACGTCGTCCTCGATATCGCGAATCGACAGCGCGCCGTCGTCGCGGATGAGACTGAGCACCTTGCGCAAATCCGCTTGGCTGACCGAGGCGAACCAGGCCATCGGCGATTGGCGATGGCGTTTCATGTCGGGCAGGAAGAACCGCATGTCTTTCGTCGGCACATAGGACAGAGCGTGCGTCCAATATTCGAACAGGCTTTTGTCGACGCTCTGGGCGCGGTGCAGGTGCTCGCGCCGATAGTCCGGAATGCGGCTCCAAAGGATGTGATGGTGGCAGCGCTCGATCACGTTGATCGTGTCGATCTGCAGATAGCCCAGATGCTCCACCGCCGCCTGGGTGGCTTCCGGGCCGTCGCCAAACGGCGCCGGCGCATCGAGGCGCTGGGCGTGCAGCCAGATATGGCGGGCCTGGCTCAGGGTGAGCCGGACAGGGTTGCGGGAAGGTTGAGGCATGGGCGGAGTGTAACGGATTCGGTTGGGCTGGGCGCGCGACTTTTGATGCTGGCTTCAGACGGGAAGTTCAGAACCTGAATGTCGCGCCGCCGTCGCCGAGATTCCACCGCAACTCGCATTCATGGCAAATCCATATAAAGATATGCACATATCGAAATATGCCGGCTTCGCCGACACGTCGAAAAATCCCGGTTTTGCCCCTGCTTTTTCGTGCGAATCCGGGGCAACTTTGAGCAACGAAGGCTCGTTTCCGCGTCAAAGCCGCGCCCGACGAGCGACTTTTCGCGCTGAATTTGACCTCGCCCCGCCGCGAATCCCTTCTCTCGCGAAGCGGGAGAAGGTGGCCGGCGAAGCCGGCCGGATGAGGGGCGGCGCGACGGTGAGGGAATTGGCGCGCGGTTCCAGCGCCACATTCTGAGAGGCCCTCATCCCAAGGCGAATGCAAAGCATTCGTCCGCGACCTCGCTAACGCGAGGCCACCCGCTTCGCGGGCGAAGGGGGTCTTGGCCTCGCCGTCTCTCGAAAATTTCGAACGCGACTCTTTGCCCGAACAACAAACGCTTTCTGAAAAACGGCATCTGTGCTAGTGTCTGGAGATGTGGACCTAAGCAGAGCGATTGACCAGGGCGGCCGCGCAGTTAGTTCGTTCGTGGGAGAAACGAGCTTCGATCAAATAACAGACGAATATCGTAATTTAAGAGACGCGATTCCAAGTTTTTTCGCCCTTAACCCGTTGATTTCTCACGAACGGCCCAAGGAAATTCCAAATAAAAGCTTGGAAAATATTTGGAGCGGAAAACCAGTCGTCTCGCAAGCTATTGATATCGCTATTTTTCTACAAATCTCCGCAACCCCCGATCCGCGCTGAAATCGGCCAAAGCGCGTCAAAAGGCTTGCAAACCAAATTTTTTCGCGACCGATAGGGGCTCCCCTCCCCTCGCAGGTCCGCGCCATGAACAATCTCATCACCGACCTTCCCGGCGTCCTCGTCGGCGCGGCCCAGGATGCGCAGGTCGCCTCGGGCGTCAGCGTCGTCGTGTTCGAGGAGCCGGCGGTCGCCTCGATCGCCATTCACGGCGGGGCGCCGGCGCTGCGCGAGGGCGCGCTGCTCGAGCCGGAGATGACGGTCGAGGCGGTCGATGCGCTGGTGCTCTCTGGGGGCTCGGCTTTCGGGCTCGATGCGGCGGGCGGCGTCATGGCCTATCTCGCTCGCGGCGGGCGCGGCCTTGCGGTCGGTCCGGCGCGCGTGCCGATCGTCCCCGGCGCCTCGCTGTTCGATCTTCTCAACGGCGGCGACAAGAACTGGGGCCGCCGCCCGCCCTATTGGGAGATGGGCTACGAGGCGGCGGCCAATGCCGCCAGAGACTTCGCGCTGGGCTCGGCCGGCGCCGGCTATGGCGCGACGACCTGCGATCTCAACGGCGGCCTCGGGTCGGCGAGCGCCGTCACCTCGCGCGGCTTCCTGGTCGGCGCGCTGGTCGCGGTCAATTCGGTCGGGCGCGCGACGCGCGGCTCGGGCCCGCATTTCTGGGCCGCGCCCTACGAGCGCGACGGAGAGTTCGGCGGCCTCGGCCTGCCCGACAAGGCGCCGGCCGATGCGCTGGAAATGCGATTGAAGAGCGACGCGTTCGCCAATACGACGATCGCCATCGTCGCCACCGACGCCCGCCTCACCAAGGCGCAGATGAAGCGCGTGGCGATCATGGCGCAGGACGGGATCGCGCTGGCGCTGCGCCCCGCCCACGCGCCGATGGACGGCGATATCGTGTTCGCCGCCACGACCTCGCGCGCGACGCCAGCGCCCGACGCGCGCGATCTCGCCGAAATCGGCATGCTGGCGGCCGAATGCCTCGCCCGCGCCATCGCGCGCGGCGTGTTCGAGGCGACGCCGACGCCCAATTCCGCAACGCCGCCGTCCTGGCGCAAACATTACGGCTGGTGATCTCAGCCGAACCGCTCCGCGCGATAGGGCGCGGGATCGGTGAACGGCGCCTCGCCCGTCATCAGCTGGGCCAGCAGCAAGCCGCTGACCGGCCCCAGCGTCAGGCCGAGATGCTGATGGCCGAAATCGAACCACAGCCCCTTATGGCGCGGCGCGGCGCCGATGACCGGCAGCATGTCGGGCAGGCAGGGCCGGCGCCCGAGCCAAAGCTGCGCGTCGCGCCGCTCGGCGAGCGGGAAGAAGGCGCGGGCGAACGGCTCCAGCCGGTCGAAATGGGCCGAGGAGGGCGGATCGTCGCGGCGCGCGAATTCGGCCCCGGTGGTGAGGCGGATGCCGCGCGTCATCGGCGTCAGCACATAGCCGTTTTCGGCATCGAGGACGGGACGGCTCAGCGTGGCGTTACCCTCGGCCCCGAAATGCATGTGATAGCCGCGCTTGACGCCGAGCGGGATTTTATAGCCGAGCGCCTTGAAAACATCCGACGACCACGGCCCCAGCGCGAGGACGGCTTCGGGCGCTTCGATGCGCGCCTCGCCCGCGGCGACAAGCCACCCCGCGCCCGAGGGTTCGAGCGAGCGGGCGTCGCCGGCCAGCAGGCGCCCGCCGCGCGCCACGAACAATTCGGCATAGGCTTTGACCAGCGCGCCGGGATCGGGCGTCGTCGAAGGCCCGGTGAAATGGACGCCGCCGCTCGCGACTTCGCTCAGATGCGGCTCCAGTTCCAGTAATTGCGCGCGGTCGAGGATTCTGGAGCCTATCCCATAGGGCCTCAGCTCCTCGACTTCCGCCAGCGCCCCCTGGCGGCCGCGCTCAGTGCGGAAGGCTTTGATCCAGCCGGTATTGCGCAGCAGCGCGCTCGCCCCGGCTGGCTCGGCCAGGGCCTCGTGCTCGACGACGCTGCGGGCGGCGAGCGGGCGCATCGCGGTCGCGCTCGCCAGTCTGGCCTTCGGCGCGGAGGCCAGGAAATAACGCCAGAGCCAGGGGGCGATCGCCGGCAAGGCGCCATAGCGGATATGGGCGCGCGGATCGCGATTGAGCGCGGCGCGGGCGATCTCGCCGGGGTCGCGCGGAAACACATAGGGGAACACCGCCTCGCTCTGGACGATGCCGGTATTGCCATGGCTCGTCTCGCCCGCCGCGACGCCGAGGCGGTCGACGACGACGACGTCGCGCCCGCGCGCCTGCAAATGCAGCGCGGCGGAGATTCCGACAATTCCCGCGCCGAGCACGACGACGTCCGTTTTGACCAGCGACAAAGGCGATTCTCCTCGAGCGATGGGCGGCACTGTGCATGGCGGGGCCGCCGCAAGGCAAATTGCTTTTGCAGCGCTCGCTTGAAATCCTCGAAATTTCCGGCGCGATCGTGTAGACCGGCCTCGCCTCCTCCTGCGGCTTGCCTGACATGGACGACCCGATGATCCCTCGCTATTCCCGCCCCGAAATGGTCGCGATCTGGGCGCCGCAGACGCGTTTTCGCATCTGGTTCGAGATCGAGGCGCATGCTTGCGACGCTTTGGCCGAAATCGGCGTGATCCCCAAAGAGGCCGCCAAGGCGATCTGGGAAAAGGCCGGCCATGTCACCTTCGACGTCGCGCGCATCGACGAGATCGAGCGCGTGACCCGCCACGACGTCATCGCCTTTCTCACGCATCTTGCCGAATTCATCGGTCCGGAGGCGCGTTTCGTCCACCAGGGCATGACGAGTTCCGACGTGCTCGACACCTGCCTTGCCGTGCAATTGCAGCGCGCCGCCGACATTCTCATCGCCGATGTCGATTCACTGCTTTCCGCCTTGAAGCGGCGCGCCTTCGAATACAAGATGACGCCGACGATCGGCCGCTCGCACGCCATCCACGCCGAGCCCATCACTTTCGGCCTCAAGCTCGCCCTCGCCTATGCCGAATTCTCGCGCGCCCGCGCCAGGCTCGTCACGGCCCGCGCGGAGATTTCGACCTGCGCGATTTCGGGGGCGGTCGGCACTTTCGCCAATATCGATCCGCGCGTCGAGGAACATGTCGCGCGCAAGATGGGCCTCGCCCCGGAGCCGATTTCGACGCAGGTGATCCCGCGCGACCGCCACGCGGCGTTCTTTGCGACGCTGGGCGTCGTCGCCTCTTCGGTTGAGCGGCTCGCCACCGAGATCCGCCATTTGCAGCGCACCGAAGTGCTGGAGGCGGAGGAATATTTCTCGCCCGGCCAGAAGGGCTCCTCGTCGATGCCGCATAAGCGCAATCCCGTGCTGACCGAGAACCTGACTGGCCTTGCCCGCATGGTGCGTTCGGCGGTGACGCCGGCGCTGGAAGATGTCGCGCTATGGCACGAGCGCGACATTTCCCATTCCTCGGTCGAGCGGATGATCGGCCCGGATGCGACGATCACTCTCGACTTCGCTTTGGCGCGCCTTGCCGACGTCGTCGACAAGCTGCTGGTCTATCCCGAAAACATGATGAGGAACCTCAATCTTCTCGGCGGCCTCATCCATTCGCAGCGCGTCCTGCTCGCCTTGACCCAGAAGGGCGTCTCGCGCGAGGAGGCCTATAATCTCGTGCAGCGCAACGCGATGCCGGTCTGGCGCGGCGAAGGCGATTTTCTTACTTTGCTGAAGGCCGACAAGGACGTGGCGAAGGCGCTGACGCCAGGCGAGCTCGAAGCCTTGTTCGACCTTGGCTATCATATGAAACAGGTCGATTTCATCTTCGCGCGGGTGTTCGGGACCGGCGGCGCCAAGCGCTCGGGATAGGCAAGAACATGGATCTGCAACTCAACAGCAAGATAGCGATCATCACTGGCGGCAGCCGCGGCATCGGCAAGACGATTGCGCTGGAGCTCGCCAATGAGGGCGCCGAAGTCGCCATCGTCGCGCGCGGCAAGGCGGCGCTCGAAGCCTGCGGCGCCGAAATAGCCGGGCGGGTCGGGCGCCCGATCCTGGCGATCGCCGCCGATACGGGCGACGATGCTTCGGTCAAGGCGATGGTCGCCGAGGTCCTGGCGAAATTCGGGCGCATCGACATTCTCGTCAATTGCGCGGCCCAGCCGGCGGGGCAGTCCAAGCCGCCGGCGCTGGCCGAGGTCACGGCGGAGGCTTTATGGGCCGACGTCAACGTCAAGGTGATGGGCTATGTGCGAACCGCGCGCGAGGTCGCCGGGCCGATGGCCGCGCAAGGCGGCGGCCGCATCATCAACATCAGCGGATTGGCGGCGCGCTCGACCGGCAGCATCATCGGCTCGATCCGCAATATCAGCGTGGCGGCGCTGACCAAGAATCTCGCTGACGAACTGGGGCCCAAAGGCATCACCGCCGTTTGCGTGCACCCCGGCCTCACGCGCACCGAAAAAACCCCCGAAGTGGTCGCGCGCCAGGCGGCCGCGCAGGGCGTGGAGCCGGCCGAAATCGAGAAGCGGATGGCCGCGCTGAACCTGGTTGGCAAATTGATAAGCGCCGAGGAAATCGCCTATCTCGTCGCGTTCCTCGCTTCGCCGAAGTCGGTCGCCGTCAACGGCGACGTGATCGCCGCGGGAGGGGGCACGCGCGGGGCGATCTATTATTGAGGCGGCTGCGCGCCAGAGCCTTCGTCCGACTACATAGCGAGCGAGATGATTCATTCTGTTTTGTAGAACTTATTTCTGGACATTCCAGTTTTTCCGTCGCACACTCAGGAGAACGAAGCAGCAAGGGCAGATGACGGCGACGGCTCGGAAATTTAAAAAAACGCCATTTCCAATTTTTCAGACCCAGCCCGATCGCGCCGTCCTAAATCGTCGATTGCAAAATGATTTGGATCACTATATTATTTTGATAGAAATATAGAAGGCCGGCGCCCGCCGCCTCGCACATTGGCGTGCGGTCTTGAATGACGCGGCGCGGCGCCATCAAAACACCCCGCCTTTCCTCCAATCTATCCGCCCGAGCCTGCGATACCAGCCTTTGAACCCGTCCGACCGATCGCCGGGCGCCTCCTAACCGTCCCTTTGCCCCGTGCCGAACTCTCTGCTTGAGGATGAAATGGCAAGCCCTGGTCTAAATCTCGCCATCGAGCCCGATGAAGCCACCGCCGGCGATTGGGACACCGAGCTCTATCTCAAATTCGAGGACGAGCGCACACAGCCGGCGCGCGACCTGCTCGCCAGAGTGCGCTCGCCGGCCCGGCGCATCGTCGATCTTGGCTGCGGCCCCGGCACCAGCACGCAGCTGCTGGCCGCGCGCTATCCGGACGCCGAGATCGTCGGCGTCGACAATTCGCTTCAGATGCTCGCCGCCGCTCGGCGCCGCCTGCCGAAAATCGCCTTCGAACAGCACGACATCGGCGCCTGGCGGCCGCGCGTCAGGCCCGATCTGATCTTCGCCAATGCGGCGCTGCAATGGCTGCCCAACCATCACGAACTGATCCCGCGCCTGATGTCGTATCTGGCCGAGGACGGCTGCCTCGCCATCCAGATGCCCGACAACCGGCAGGAACCTTCGCACGCTTTGATGCGCATGGTCGCCGCCGACGGGCCGTGGGCCGATCGCCTCGTGCCGGTCGCCAAGACGCGCGGCCTGATCGGCATATATTCCGACTATTACGGCTGGCTGAAACCGCTGAGCCGGCGCGCCGAAGTCTGGCAGACAACTTATGTCCACCCGCTGCCGGGCGTCGGCGCGGTGGTCGACTGGTTCCGCGGCTCTGGCCTGCGGCCCTTCCTCAACCTGCTCGACGAATGCGAGCGCGAGCAATTCATCGCCCGCTACATGGAAGGCCTTGCCGACGCCTATCCGACTGAGCCGGACGGGCGCCTGCTGTTTCTCTATCCGCGGCTGTTCGTCATCGCCGTCAAATGAGGCGCGAAGACTTGTTCATTCCGCGTCGGCGTCGGCGTGCTCGTGATGCAGCTCGATATGCGCCTTGGCGGCTTCGCCGGCGTGATGCTCGGCATGTCTATGGTGGGCATGGGCGAGATGGGCGTGATGGGCGCCCGATTCGTGATCGCCGTCCGCGACATGAGCGGCGGCTTCGCGATGATGCTCGGCGGCGTTTTCGTGATGTTTGGCGGCCTGTTCGTGATGCTCGGCGGCTTGCTTGGCGTGAGGCATGGTCGTCTCCCCTTTTTTGGCCGCATCTTGCGGACGGCGCTCAATAGCGCCATCTTGCGACAAATCCGCGACGAGCCGCGCGCCGAGAGCCTCGCCGAACTCGCTTTCTCGAATCCTCAAGAGTCTCATGCGCAAGCGCGCCGACGTCGTCCTTGTCGAACTCGGCCATTTCCCGAGCCGCGCGCGCGCGCAGGCGGCGATCGAAGGTGGGCTCGTTGCGGTCGACGGCCTCGCCCTGCGCAAGCCTTCGGAAGCAATAGATCCGGCCGCGCGCATCGAGGCGCGCGCGCTGCATCCCTGGGCGTCGCGCGGCGGCCTCAAACTGGAGGGCGCGCTGCAGGCCTTCGGCTTTGATCCGCGCGGTCTTGATTGTCTTGATATCGGCGCCTCGGCCGGCGGCTTCACAGACGTGCTGCTGGCGCGCGGCGCGCGCCGCGTCTACGCCGTCGACGTCGGCCGCGGCCAGCTTGACGCCAGGCTGCGCGAAAACCGCCAGGTGGTCGCGCGGGAAGGGCTCGATGCGCGCAAACTCACGCGCGAAATGTTCGAGGCGCCGCCGGCGGCGATCGTCTGCGACGTCAGTTTCATCTCGTTGCGCCTGATCCTGCCGCATGTGCTGCCGCTCGCCGCCGCGCGCGCCTGGCTCGTCGCCTTGATCAAGCCGCAGTTCGAAGCAGGCCGCAAGAACCTCGTCAAAGGCGCCGTCAAGAACCCCGCCGTGCAGAGGGAAGTGTGCGAGGCCGTGCGGATCTGCGCGCAGGAACTCGGTTGGTCGAGCCTTGGCATCGTCCCTTCGCCCATTTTGGGCGGCGAGGGCGCTGAGGAGTTTCTGTTTGGCGCGCTTCATGGATGATCGGGGCGCGCAAGAATTGTCGATAGAGAGCCTGGGCCATCGCGGCGAAGGGGTCGCGCGCTCGGCGCGAGGTCCGATCTATGTCGCGGGCGCTCTGCCCGGCGAGCGGGTTTTGGCGCGGATCGAGGGCGAGCGCGGCAGGATCGTCGAGCTTCTCGCCCCAAGCCCTCAGCGCGTCGCGCCGATCTGCCGCTATTTCGGGGATTGCGGGGGCTGCGCGACGCAACATCTCGGCCCGGAACTTTACGCCCGCTGGAAGCGCGACATCCTCATTGGCGCGCTCGCCCAGGCGCGTGTCGAGGCCCCGGTAGGGCCGTTGATCGACGCCCATGGCGAGGGGCGGCGGCGCGCGACGTTTCACGCGCGTTTTTCGGCCGACCGGGCCGATGTCGAGGTCGGCTTCATGCGTGCGCGGGCCCATGAGATCGTCGAAATCGAGGCCTGTCCCATTCTCGCTCCGGCCATGTCGGGCGCGCTTAGCGCAGCGCGCGCGCTCGCGACATGCCTGCGCGGCGTCGGCAAGCCCCTGGACATCGGCGTGACCGCGACGCTGAGCGGTCTCGACATCGATATCCGGGGCTGCGGCGCCCTCGACGCCTCGCCGCGCCAGAAATTGATCGAGGCGGCGATCCGGCTCGACCTTGCGCGGCTGTCCAACCACGGCGAAATCCTCATCGAGCGCCGGGCGCCCGAAATCCTGATGGGACCCGCGCGAGTCCAGCCGCCGCCCGGAGGATTCCTGCAGGCGACCTATGAGGGCGAGCGCGTTCTGGCTGAATTGGCGCTGGGCGCAACGCAAGGGGCGCGACGCGTCGCCGATCTGTTCAGCGGCGCCGGAGCCTTCGCCTTGCGCCTGGCGGCCGATCACGAAGTGCATGCGGTCGAGATCGACCCAGCCGCGCTCGCCGCGCTGACGCGCGCCGCCGCTGCGACGCGCGGCTTGCGCGCGGTCACTTGCGAGGCGAGGGACCTGTTCCACCGGCCGCTGCGGCGCGAAGAACTTGCGGGTTTCGACGCGGTTGTGTTCGATCCGCCGCGCGCCGGCGCGATGGCGCAGGCGCGCGAACTGGCGGCGAGCGGCGTTCCGGCGATCGTCGCCGTCTCCTGCAATGCGGCGAGCTTCGCCCGGGATCTCGGCATCCTTATCGCCGGCGGATATCGTCTCGAATCGGTTGCGCCGATTGACCAGTTTCGCTACTCGCCCCATCTCGAGATTGTCGGCGTGTTGAAAAGCGCGCCGGCGGCAAGGCGCCCCAAGGGATCGCTGAGGAAGGGAATTCTGGGATGAACGACGCTCCCCCGCCGCAGGAAATTCTCGCCGCTCTCGCAGGCATCGTCGGCGCCGCGCAAGTCGTGACTGATCCCGACCTGATCGCCGGCAATCTCGTCGAGCCGCGCGGCCTCTATCACGGCCGGGCGCTTGGCCTGGTTCGCCCGGCCTCGACGCAAGAGACGGCGCGAGTTGTCGCGCTCTGCAACGATCTGCGCATTCCGCTCGTGCCGCAGGGCGGCAATACGGGGCTGGTCGGCGGCCAGACCCCCGATTCCAGCGGCCGGCAGATCATCCTATCGCTCCGACGCATGAACCGGGTGCGCGAAATCGATGAAAGCGCCAATGCGATGATCGTGGAAGCCGGCGTCACCCTCGCCGACGCGCAAGCCGCGGCGCTGCGGGCCGACCGGCTGTTTCCGCTGTCGCTCGCCTCCGAGGGGACCTGCACGATCGGCGGCAATCTGTCGACCAACGCCGGCGGCGTCGCGGTGATCGCCTATGGCAATGCGCGCGATCTCGTCACCGGCGTCGAAGTGGTGCTGGCGGACGGGCGGGTGATGAACGGCCTCAGCAAGCTGCGCAAGGACAATACCGGCTATGATCTCAAGAACCTGTTCATCGGCGCGGAAGGCACGTTGGGCGTCATCACCGCCGCGGCGCTGAAGCTTTTCCCCAATCCGCGCGCGATCGCGACCGCTTTTGTCGGACTCGCCGACCCCGCCGAGGCTCTGCGGCTTCTCGGCATCGCGCGTCAATTCGCCGGCGCCGGCGTCACCAGCTTCGAACTGCTGCCCCGCATCGGGATCGACTTCGTCCTCGCTCATTCGAACGCGCGCGATCCCCTGGGGTCCAAGCACGCCTGGTATGCGCTGATCGAACTTTCCTCGCAATTGACGAGCGGGCTCGAGGAGACCATGAGCTCGATGCTGCAGGCGGCGATCGAACAGGGCGTGATCGAAGACGCCACGATCGCCGCGACGCTGGAACAGCGCGACGCGTTCTGGTTCTTGCGGGAATTCATGCCGGAAGCGCAGCGCCTTGAGGGCGGCTCGATCAAACATGACGTCAGCGTGCCGGTCGGCGCCGCGCCGGCCTTTCTTGCGCGGGCGCGCGAAGCGGCGGAGGCCTTCATGCCCGGCATACGCGTCGTGGCGTTCGGCCATCTTGGCGACGGAAATATTCATTTCAACATCTCCCAGGCCCCCGGCGCCGACACATCGGCGTTTCTGGCGCAATGGGAGGCGATGAACGAGGTCGTGCATGGGATTGTCGAACAGTTCCAGGGCTCGATTTCCGCCGAACATGGCATCGGTCGTCTGAAACGGGAACTGTTGAAGAAAACCAAAGATCCCGTCGCCCTCGAAGTCATGCGCATGCTCAAGTCGACGCTCGATCCGCGCGGAATTTTGAATCCGGGCAAGGTGCTGTAGATTCGTCGCTGCGAGATTCGCAAAATGGCTTGACCGGACGCCTGATGTTCCCGACTTCTCACCTTCGTCAGCCCCTGGCTCGCCATGCCGGTCTGGCTCCGCCGATGAGAGCCGCCGAGGCCTTTGGGATCGCCGCGCTGTTGATTTTTGCCGGCGCGATGGCGCCGTGCGCCCAAGCGCAATCGCCTGGACCTTGCGCGCCGATGCGTTTCGAAGACGCAAATTATACGATCTGTTCCTTCGACGCGCGCCGCGACGATATCCGGCTCTATTGGAAAGGCGCCAATGGCGTGGCCTATGGCGGCTTCTCCGCTCTGTCCGACGCGCTCAAGGCGCAAGGGCGCCAGCTGCGCTTTGCGATGAACGGCGGCATGTTTGAAACGGACCTCTCGCCCGTCGGCCTGTTCATCGACGACGGCAAGCAGACGCACAAGGCCGACACGCGCGAGGGCCCCAGCAATTTTCACTTGAAGCCGAACGGCGTGTTTTATGTCGGCGACGGCGCCGCGGGCGTTGCGGAGACGACGCGCTTCCTCGCCAACGGGCCCAGGGCGCGCTATGCGACTCAATCAGGCCCAATGCTGGTGATCGACGGGCGCATTCATCCCAAAATCCTGCCGACGGGCACCTCCGCCAAGATCCGCAATGGCGTTGGCGTGCGCGAGGGCGCGAGCGTCGTTTTTGCGATTTCCGACGCGCCCGTCACATTTTATGCTTTCGCGCGCCTGTTCCGCGACGGGCTCAATTGCCCCAATGCGCTGTTTCTCGACGGCTCGGTGTCGAGCCTCTACGCCCCCAACCTGAAGCGCGACGACGCGCTGTCGCCGATGGGTCCGATCATCGGCGTCTCCGCACCCGCGCCGCAATGAGGTGCCGCTGGGTCGGGCCTCCGATCCGATCAGAGTCTGCCGGAATCAGCGGCCGGCGAAGGATTGGCGGCTATCTTCTTGGCTGAGAACAGGCGCGCCGGCCGAGTCATGGCTTCGAGGCCCAAGGCGTCCTTCAACTCCGCTTCCGTCATAAGGCCCTCCTCCAACACCAGATCGGCCACCCGGCGCCGTTCGACAAGCGCGCGTTTGGCGATCCGCGAACTGGTCTCGTAGCCCAATCGCGGGCCGAGGGCGGTGACGAGCCCAATGCTGTCCTCGACGAGCGCGAGACATCGCTCGCGGTCCGCCTCGATGCCGACGATGCATCGGCGGGTCAGCGTGTCGATCGCCGCGGTCAAGGTTCGCAGCGATGTAAGGACGCAATAGCCGATCGTCGGTTCAAACGCATTGAGCTGCAATTGTCCGCCCTCGGCGCACATCGTGACGGTCAGATCCTGGCCGATCACGAGATAGGCGACCTGGCTCACCACCTCGGGGATGACCGGATTGACCTTGCCTGGCATGATGGACGACCCGGCCTGCACGGCGGGCAACCGGATTTCGCCAAAACCAGCGCGCGGGCCCGACGACAGCAGACGCAGATCGTTGCAGATTTTCGACAGTTTGACGGCGACGCGTTTCAGCACGCCCGAAAAGAGGACAAAGGCGCCCATATCCGATGTCGCTTCGATGAGGTTCGAGGCCAGCGTCATCGATTGCCCGGAAGCGTGCGACAGCTCCTCGACGGCCAGCGAAGCGTAGCGAGGATCGGCGTTAAGCCCGGTGCCGATCGCCGTGGCGCCGAGATTAACTTCGCGAAACAGCGCCGCGGCCTCGCCGATTCGCGCGATATCCTCTTTCACGGTGGCATGGAAGGCGTCGAATTCCTGGCCCAGCGTCATCGGCACGGCGTCTTGCAGCTGGGTGCGGCCGATCTTCAGCACATCGGCGAATTCGACCGCTTTGGCCTTGAGGGCGTAGGCAAGCTCCTGCAGCGATTTGACCAGCGGCGCGGTGGCAAAAATGATCGCCAGCCGCAGCGCGGTCGGATAGGCGTCGTTGGTCGACTGAGCCATGTTGACGTCGTCGTTGGGATGCAGGCTGGCGTAGTCGCCCCGCGACTTGCCCATCAGTTCCAACGCGACATTGGCGATCACTTCGTTGGCGTTCATATTGGTGGAGGTGCCGGCGCCGCCCTGCACCGCGTCGACGACGAACTGGTCGAGAAAGCGTCCCTCTTTGGCGATCACGTCGCAGGCTCGGTCGATGGCGTCCGCCTTGGCGGGAGACAATTGGCCGAGGCGGCGATTGGCGCGCGCGGCCGCCTGCTTGACGAGCGCCAACGCCCGAACGAGGTCGGGGAAATGTCCGATGGAAACGCCCGTGATGGGAAAGTTCGCCACGGCGCGCAGCGTATGCACGCCCCAATAGGCGTCGGCGGGAACATCCGCTTCGCCCAGCATATCGTGCTCGCGCCGCGTCGCGACATCGGCGAGCGCGATCGAGCGGGTCGAAGTGAGGGCGAGCGTCGCCTCCGGTTCGGGGGCGCCGGGCGGATTGGGCGTGCCGGCGCCGCTCTTATTCGTCGATTTCTTCGTCATGGCTCCGTCCTTCTTGAGGACCGATGGCTCGGTTAGCCGACCTGGCCGCGATGACGCAGGAAGGCGTCGGCCAGAACGCAGGCGACCATCGCCTCGCCGACCGGCACCGCGCGTATGCCGACGCAAGGATCATGGCGGCCCTTGGTTGCGATCTCGGCCTCTTCGCCCTCGCGGGTGATGGTCTTGCGCGGCGAGAGGATCGACGAGGTCGGCTTGACGGCAAACCGCGCAACGATCGGCTGGCCCGTCGATATGCCGCCCAAAATGCCTCCGGCATGATTGGCGAGAAATACCGGACGCCCGTCATTGCCGACGCGCATTTCGTCGGCGTTCTCTTCGCCTGAAAGTTCGGCCGCGGCAAAGCCCGCGCCGATTTCGACGCCCTTGACCGCATTGATGCTCATCAGGGCGCTGGCGATTTCGCTGTCGAGCTTGCCGTAGATCGGCGCGCCCCAGCCGGCGGGCGCGCCTTCGGCGACGATCTCGATCACCGCGCCGATGGAAGAGCCCGATTTCCTGATTTCGTCGAGATAGGCGGCGAAAGCTTCCGCCGCGACCGCGTCGGGGCAGAAGAACGGATTGCGAGCAACCTCGCTCCAGTCCCAATTCGCGCGGTCGATCTTCAGCTTGCCGATTTGCACCAGCGCGCCGCGAACCGCCACGCCGGCCACGACCTTGCGCGCAATCGCGCCGGCCGCGACTCGGGCCGCGGTTTCGCGCGCCGAAGAGCGCCCGCCGCCGCGATAATCGCGGATGCCGTATTTCGCCTCATAGGTGTAATCGGCGTGGCCGGGGCGGTATTTGTCCTTGATGTCGCTGTAGTCCTTCGAGCGCTGGTCGACGTTCTCGATGAACAGACCGATCGGCGCGCCCGTGGTCACCTGGCGCCCGATGCGCTCGTCGACCATCACGCCCGACAAGATCTTCACTTCGTCCGGCTCGCGGCGCTGCGTGGTGAAACGCGAGGTTCCGGGCCGGCGGCGGTCGAGGTCGGCCTGAATATCGGCCGCCTCCAGACCGATCCGCGGCGGACAGCCGTCGACGACGCAGCCAATTCCCGCCCCGTGGCTCTCGCCAAAGGTCGTCACGCGAAAGAGATGGCCGAAGACATTGTGCGACATGAAAGCTGGCGCGATTCTTACGGAGGGCGAATGCCGCCGTCAAACCGCGAATCAAGTGGCGAGCCTCCGCGCTTGCCGCCGCCTTTTAGACACAATGGGAGTGCGGTCCGGCCTTTCGCCTCTCGTCGATCGACCCCTGGCGGGCACGAATATACAAACAATATCAAAATATTATTGGCGTGGTGAACGCAACCCTGACAGGTCTCGCATATGTGTTCATCAACAATTCATCTTGGATTCGCCATAAACCGGCAGCCTAAGACGCTTTGAGCCCTCAGGCCGAAACATGGAGAGAGTTAATGACGAAGATTCTACTGGCGATCGGCCTCGGCTCGGCGCTCATGCTTGCCCCCGCGATCGCCTTTGCCGACGACGCCGCGGCCCCCAAGCCCGACGCCGCCGCGCCGATGGCCCCCAAGCCGATGATGCATCACCACCATCATCATCATAAGGTCGTCGTCGTGATCAAGCCTCACCATCATCATCATCATCATCACATGATGATGAAGAAGCCGATGGAAAAGCCCGCTGACGCGCCCAAGACCTGATCCAAACACGCCAATCGCAGGCGAGCGCGGCGACGCGCTCGTCTGCGGGAAAAACCAAACCGCGTTCGCTTAGCCCATAGTGGGTCGAGCGGCGCGGTTTTTTCTTGGCGGGACGCCGCTGAGCGCAAGGCGCCTCCCGCTCTCGTCAGCCGATCCACGAAAACTCGCCTTTGTCGAATATCAGCGCCCTGCCCTGCCAGATTTCCGCGCCGGCGGCGACCGGCGCCTCGACGCCCGCCAGGATGACCATGAAGGCGCGCGCGACGCCGCCGTGGGCGACGACGAAAGCATCGCCGTCGCGCTCGTCGAGCCAGAGCGTGACGCGTTCAACCAGCTCGGCGTAACTTTCGCCGGCGGGCGGCGTGAAATTCCATTTGTCCCGCTCGCGCGCCTGCGCGGCGGACGGATATTTCGACTCGACCTCGCTCCAGGTAAGGCCTTCCCAATCGCCGAAGGTGAGCTCCATCAGCCGCGCATCGAGCCGATAGGCCTGAGGCGGCAATCCCATCGCGAGGCGCGCCAGCTCCATCGTCTGGCGCGTGCGCTGCAAAGGCGAGGCCCAGAAGGCGCCGATCGCCTCGAGGCGCGCCATTTCAGCGCCCATGGCGTCGCGCAGGAAGCGCCCGATCGCGCTCGCCTGCTCGCGCCCCTTGCCGTCGAGCGGCACATCGAGCTGTCCTTGCAAGCGGTTTTCGGCGTTGTAGGAAGTCTGGCCATGGCGCAGGAAGAGGATCTTATGCCGGTATGGCCGCGTCATCGCGCTCTTTCATCCGCTGGTTGCGCGCCGTGCCTCCTATGCGGCGGCCCTTAAGTCAAGGCGCGCCCTCTTGACAGGGCTCGACGGTCGGAACATCCAGCGGAGCGGCGGATCGCCAAATTCAGGAGCCCAAAGAAATGTCGAACGAAAAGCGCCTGCGGATACTCGTCGTCGGCGCCAGCGGCGTGCTCGGGCGGGCGATCGTCAGCGAGCTCGAAGCGCGCCATGAAGTCATCACGGCCGGCTCCAAATCGGGAAAGATCCTCTTCGACATGACCGACCCCGCCAGCATCGTGGCGGGCCTCACCGCCGCCGGGCCGCTCGATGCGGTGGCTTGCGCGGCCGGCCATGTCAATTTTTCGCCGCTCGAGGCGATCGCCCCGGCCGCCATCGCGGAATCGGTCTATGGTCGCGGCCTTGCCGACAAATTGATGGGGCAGGTCAATCTGACGCTTGCCGCGCGCGATCGCCTGACCGACGGCGGCTCGATCACGCTGATCGGCGGCATTCTGGCCGATCAGCCGATCGTCCAGGGCTCCTCGGCCAGCATGGTCAATGGCGCGCTGGAGGCGTTCGCCCGCGCGGCGGCGATCGAATTGCCGCGCGGCCTTCGCATCAATCTCGTCAGCCCGACGGTCTTTTCCGAATCGATGGGCGGCTACGGGCCGTTTTTCCGGGGCTTCGAACCCGTGCCTGTCGCCAAGGCGGCGCTCGCCTTCAGCCGCAGCATCGAAGGCCGCCAGACCGGCCAGATCTACAAGGTCTAGGACATGCGCCTTCTCCTTGGGCTGGCGGTCCTCACTCTGGCGACGCTGGCCGTCTTTGCGCTATGGCCACAGATCGATCTTGCCGTGGCGAGCTTCTTTTACGGCGGCTCCGGCTTTATCGGCCATGCGCCGTGGGAGCGCGCCGCCCGCGACTTCTTCAGAATTACGCCCTTCGTCGTGCTGGTCGCTTTCGCCGCGCTCTATGGATTGCGCCGCTACGGCCGCGCCGTCCCCTATGCGCCGTCGGGGCGCCAACTGACATTTCTCCTCGCCACTATGGCGGTCGGGCCGATCTTTGTCGTCAATCTTGGCCTGAAGGATCACGCCCACCGGCCGCGCCCCGTGCAGACCAAGGATTTTGGCGGCAGGTTTGAATTCCGGCCCTGGTATCGTTTCGACGGCGAGTGCCCGAATAACTGCTCGTTCGTCTCGGGCGAAGCGTCGTCGTCGTTCTGGATGGTCGCGCCCGCCAATCTTGCGCCGCCGCCTCTGCGCGCGCTCGCCCTTGCCGGCGCGCTGGTCTTCGGCGTCGCGGCGAGCCTGTTGCGGATGGCGTTCGGCGGCCATTATCTCTCCGACGTTCTGTTGGCCGCGCTCATCACGCTGATGATCGTGCAGGGCGCGCGCCTGTGGCTCTTACGCCCCCGCGACCCCTAGCCGACAGAGTTGCGCGGCGCCGAACTCCGCCTATAGTCCCGCGCCGAAACGCGCCCCTGACCCCGAGCCTGCCTTAAAATGTCCAAGCCCCAGACCAAAGTGAAACGCGTCGTCCTCGCCTATTCCGGGGGGCTCGACACGTCGATCATCCTCAAATGGCTGCAGACGACTTACGGCTGCGAAGTCATCACTTTCACCGCCGATCTCGGCCAGGGCGAGGAACTGGAGCCGGCGCGCAAGAAGGCCGAATTGCTCGGCGTCAAGCCGGAGAACATTTACATCGAGGACCTGCGCGAGGAGTTCGTTCGCGACTATGTGTTCCCGATGTTCCGCGCCAATGCGCAATATGAGGGGCTCTATCTCCTCGGCACCTCGATCGCGCGCCCGCTCATCGCCAAGCGGCTCGTCGAGATCGCGCACGAGGTCGGCGCCGACGCGATCTCGCACGGGTCGACCGGCAAGGGTAACGACCAGGTGCGCTACGAATTGTCGGCCTATGCGCTCGACCCCGACATCAAGGTGATCGCGCCCTGGCGCGAATGGGAATTCACCTCGCGCAACGCGCTGATCGCTTTCGCCGAGAAAAACCAGATCCCGATCGCCAAGGACAAGCGCGGCGACGCGCCGTTCTCGACCGACGCCAACCTCCTGCACATATCCTCGGAGGGCAAGGTGCTGGAGGACCCGGCCGAGGAAGTGCCGAACTACGTCTATTCGCGCACGCTCGATCCGGAAAAGGCCCCGGACAAGCCGACCATCGTCGAGATCGCCTTCGAGAAGGGCGATCCCATCGCCATCGACGGCAAGCGCCTCTCGCCCGCCGATCTGCTCGGCGCGCTCAACAAGCTCGGCCACGACAACGGCATCGGCCGGCTCGATCTCGTCGAGAACCGCTTCGTCGGCATGAAGTCGCGCGGCATGTACGAGACGCCGGGCGGCACGATCCTGCTGACCGCCCATCGCGGCATCGAATCCATCACGCTCGACCGCGGCGCGGCGCATCTCAAAGACGAGCTGATGCCCAAATACGCCGAGCTCATCTACAACGGCTTCTGGTTCTCGCCCGAGCGCGACATGCTGCAGGCGCTCATCGACAAGAGCCAGGAATACGTCTCGGGCCGCGTGCGGCTCAAGCTCTACAAGGGCAATGTGATCCTGATCGGCCGCGACAGCCCCTATTCGCTCTACGACCAGGACCTCGTCACCTTCGAGGAAGGGGCGGTCGCCTACGACCACAATGACGCCAGCGGCTTCATCAAGCTCAACGCGCTAAGGCTGCGCACGCTCGCCAAGCGCAAGAAGAAGGCGGCGAAGGGCTAATTCCCTCCCCCTGTGAGGGAGGGAGAACGAGCGCTCGCCGGACATTTGCGAAAGCCTTTGGAAGACACCCCGGCGACACGGCGGCCCTCCCTAAGGGCATTGAAATCACACAATAATTTTCGCGCCCGCCAAATTTCTTCCAAGCTTTTTCCAAGCATTTCCTTGGGCGGCTCGTGAGATTTCAATGGGTTAAGGTCGAAAAAACTTGGAAATGCGTTTCTTGATTCACGTATAGAAATTGGAAATTTGATCGATATTTTTCTCGCATGAACGATATGAACGAGCCCTGCCCCGCCAGCCGCCGCAGCGAAACCGCAACGAGCTCTCTTCTTAACACGGATATCGTTTTTCAGAAAGACTTTGTCGCTTGGGCTAGCGCTCTCGTCTGAAATTCCGGCCGCGCGGCCGCGAACCCCTTCTCGCGCGCCGTCAAAGAGCCGTCGCCGCCGTCGACGCCATGCCGATATGAGCGTATTTCCCGGCCAGTTCCTTAACGTCTCCTCGCCAAGATCATCAGCCGGCCAAACCGACCGGGCGGCGATTTCATGGCGCCGCGTTCCGTTTGGCCGTTCAGCGAAAAGCAAGCGGCGACCTGCCGCGCCGCGCGACCCTAAGGCGGCGGCGCGAATTTCGTTCTCGAAAGCGCGGTGCGTGCAATGGCGATAGAAATCCCACCTATGAGGGCCTCCATCGCCAAGCTGCGCGCGTTGTTTCACGTCCAGACCGACAAGCCCGATCTGATGCGGGCGCAGGTCAAAGCCCTTTCGACGCAGGTTCCGGTCCTGTATTTCATCGTCATCGTCAACACGTTGGCGCTCGCCTACACGCATTACGGCGTCGCGCCCGCCGTGCTGACGATCAGCTTTCCGATCATCGTGACGATCGCCTGCCTTGTGCGCGCGCGGACATGGCTGCAGACACGCGCTGAGGCGATGAGCGAGGCCGCCATGGGTCGCCTCCTCAAGACGACGGTCGGACTCGGCGCGGCGATCGCCGGCGTCATCCTCGTCTGGGGGATCGCCCTGTTCCAATACGGCGACGCCTACGCCCAGGGGCATGTCGCTTTCTACCTCGGCATCACGGTGATCAGTTGCATCTTCTGCCTGATGCATCTTCGACCGGCCGCCCTGTGGCTGACGGGCATCGCGATCGTCCCCTTGACGATCTTTCTCCTGTCGACCGAGCGGCCTGTCTTCATCGCCATCGCGCTCAACATGCTGCTCGTCTCGTCGACGATGGTCTATATCCTGCTCGTCTATTCCCGCGATTTTGCGAACATGATCGACTTCCAGAGAGAGAATTTGCGGCTGGCCAATCTCGACAGCCTGACCGACCTGCCAAACCGGCGGCAATTCTTCTCCACGCTGCAGGCGTTGCTGGGCCGGGCGACCCGCGAGAAACAGCGCTTCGTCGTCGGCCTGGTCGATCTCGACGGCTTCAAGGCCGTGAACGACCTCTACGGCCACACCGCCGGGGACAAGGTGCTGATCGAGGTGGCGAGGCGGCTGCAGGGCGTCAGGGACGACAAAATCCTTTTCTCGCGCCTCGGCGGCGACGAGTTCGGCGTCATCGTCGATGCGGACCTCGACGATGACGCCATGCAGGCGCTCGGCCTTCGGATATGCAAGGCGCTGGAGCCGCCCTTCGTCATGCCCGGCATCGTCGTCGAGGTCCTGGGATCGGTCGGCTTTGCCGCCTTCCCGGGCGCCGCCTCGACAGCCGAACTGCTGTTCGAGCGCGCCGATTACGCGCTCTATCACGCCAAACAGCATCTGCGCGGACGCCCGGTGATCTTCTCGATCGAGCACGAAACCGAAATCCGTCAATTCGCCCATGTCGAGCGGTGCCTGCGCGAGGCCGATTTCCAGGCGGAAATGTCGCTGAATTTTCAGCCCATCGTCGATGTCGAGCGCGGCAAGGTGGTCGGTTTCGAGGCGCTGGCGCGGTGGGTGAGCCCGATACTCGGCAGGGTCGCCCCCGACGTCTTCATTCGCGTCGCCGAACGCAGCGATCTCATCAACCGGCTGACCCGCACGCTGCTGCGCCAGGCGCTTGACGCGGCCAAGACCTGGCCAAGCGACATCCGCGTGTCGTTCAATCTGTCGATGCGCGATCTTGTCTCACGCGAGGCGATACTGGGCATCGTGGCGATCATCGAGGACAGCGGGATCGCGACGAGCCGCATCGAGCTGGAGGTCACGGAGACGGCGCTGATCCAGGATTTCGATCAGGCCAACGAATCCTTGCTGACGCTGCGGGCGCTCGGCCTCGGCATCTCGCTCGACGATTTCGGCACCGGCTATTCGAGCCTGAGCTATGTCCAGCAATTCCCGATCGACACGCTCAAGATCGACCGCAGCTTCGTCAGGGACGTCGAGACGAAACCCTCCTGCCGCGCGATCGTCAAGTCGGTGATCGACCTCTGCCGCAATCTCAAGCTCACCTGCGTCGTCGAAGGCATGGAGACGGAGGATCAGGTATGCGTGCTGCGCGCGCTCGGCTGCACGACGATGCAAGGCTATCTCTTCGGCAAGCCGATGCCGGCCGGCGAAGTGCTGGGCTTTCTCAAGGCCTCCTGCCCGCGATTGCGGCTAGAGACGCCGAAAGTCCTGGCCGCGGCGTCCTGACGGCTGGCGCGGGGCGTCGTGAGTTTGGCGTCAAAGGCGACGCGCTCGGCGCGGTTGTGGCGCGCAAAGGAGCCTTGACGGCGCGAAACAGCGCCCGAAGTCGCACAAAAGGCAGGGGTAAAACAGGGGCTTTTCGGCGATGTCGGGAAAGCGGGATATGCGGATATGTGCATGTCTTTATGTGGATGCTGCGTTCCCGCCGGCGGAGGCGATCGATCGTCTTTGCGAGCGGCAGCGAAGCAATCCAGACTTCGGCCGCCAAAGCTGAAGTCTGGATTGCTTCTCAAGGCAAATGCGTAGCATTTGTCCGGGCTACGCTCCCTCGCAAGGACGGTCGACCCTCAGATCCGCACATAAACCCAGGCTTGCGCCCCGGACTTCAGGGTCGCCGCGACGCGCTGGTAATCGGAAACTTCGTAGTCGTCGGCCGCCGCCAGTTCCTGCGCGGTGATCTCGAACACCGTGCCGGGGACTTCGTCCCTGGGGTTGGCGCTGGCCTGGACGATGGGATGGTGCGTCTTGCCGCTCGTGGCGACGACTTGCGCGTCCTCGATGGCGAGGAGCGTTTGCGAATAGCCGGGCAGACAATCGGCGCGGCCCGACAATTCGCGCCCGAACGTCGCTATCTGCACCGCCTTGTCCTGCAGCGTTCCATACGAGAACAACAGTACGGGCGGTTGCGGCGTTTCTTCCATATCGTCTCTCCTGTGCGGCCCGGCGCCGCGATGGCGGCAATATTTCTCGCCACCCCATAGGATAAGACTTGCGCGCCGCCAAGCGACGGAACCGCTCGCCGGCGACAAGATCCGCGGATCCTTCACGCTGAGTTGACTGGCGCGTCGCATTCCGCCTGACTGACGTGCGTCGCGGCGTTGCGCTTTGCCGGTCCGCTGCCTATGTCGGCTAGACGCAAGCAAAGGAGGCCAAGATGATCCGTGGGATTTTGCAAGCCGGCGCCGTTGCGGCATTGCTGCTGGCCTCCGGCGGCGCCTATGCCGACGATCCGACCGGCGTGCTGTTGCAGGAAAGAGGCGAGGCCCCCGTCTATCCCGGACCTGTCCCCGCGTTCACGGAAGGGGGGACATGCTACCAGGGCATGCACGCCCAGTCCTTCCCGAACATGTCGGGCTATCGCTGCGTGCGCAACTGATCGCGGCGACGCCCGTCAGAGACGGCGCGAGGCTCGCGCCCTATCGCTCACGCCGAGAGGCAGAGCAGCAGGCCGCACAGCACCATCGCCGCAACGACGATGCCGGCGTTTGTGGCGAGATTGAACTGCTCCAGCGTATAGGCCGATTCATCGGCCAGGTTCAGGGCGCGCGCCCTCGACGACAGCTTTCTCATGGCCAACCCTCCATCTTGTTCGCGGGGTAAACGAAAAGAGACGGCGGATGGTTCCCTGGATTTTGCGGCCTAGGCTGCCGCGCCGCCGGCGTCCCCATGACGGCTCTCGAACAAGAGGCTGTCGCCGCCGCCCAAACGACCTATAATCCCAGGCGAGCCCGCCAACGGGCTGCCCTTTGGGATGGCCCGTCGCCATGACGCTCGCTCCCTTGCTCGACGCGTCCCCGGTGATCCAGGCGCACGCCTTTTTCGCTCTCGCGGCGCTCGCTCTGGGCGCCGCGCAATTCGCCGCGCCGAAGGGGACGCTGCCGCATCGCTCCATGGGATGGCTGTGGGCGACCTTGATGATCCTCGTCGCCGGGACCTCGCTGTTCATCCATACGATCCGCCTGTGGGGACCCTGGAGCCCCATCCATCTTCTGTCGCTGTTCACTTTGGCGATCGTCCCGCTCGCCGTGCTGCGCGCCCGCGGACATGATGTCGCCAGTCATCGCCATATCATGATGTGGACCTACGCCCTGGCCCTCATCGGGGCAGGATTGTTCACCCTGGCGCCGGGGCGCATCATGCACGCCGTGGTCTTCGGCAACTGACGACGTCGCGCGGGCAGGGACGGCCAAGCGATTCAACGCTAGAGCGGCACCACCGGCGTCTTCGCCTGCGCCATTTTGGCCAGGGTCGACATGTCGATGTTGAGGTGCGCGGCGACGAGCTCGTGAGGCACGTTGGCGATCCAGGAGGCCAGCGATATGTCGGCATATTCGGGCGTGGCGAAAACCTCCAGGAATTGCAGCGTGTCGGTTCCGATATTCTCGACGTAATGGCCGATGGACTTTGGGACATAGCCGACATCGCTAGGGTGAAACTCGACCGTGTTGTTCCTTCCCTCGCCGAAGAACACGCCCATGCGCGCCCTTCCGCTGATGTAATATTGCCATTCGTCGGAAGTCGGGTGCCAGTGCAATTCGCGCATGCCGCCCGGCGCGATTTCGACGAGCGCCGCCGCCATCGTCGTCGCCTTGAAATTATTGCTGTCGGCGATGCGCACCGCGCCGCCGGCCGAAGTGAACGCCGGCTTCTGATCGCCGAGCGCGAATTTATATGGGCTAGGCACGTCCGGCTGCCGGCTCTGCGCGATGTCGTCCTCGAGGCTTCCCGGCAGCGGCGCCTTGAATATCCATAGATCCTTGCGGTCCGTCCTGTCGAAAGTGGCGGCGGCGACGCCGAAGTTCTTTGCGAGAACCTCTTTGGGCGTGTGGTTGAACCAGTCGGTGATGAGGAACGTGCTGTCTTCGGAGAAATTGCCGTCGTTGAAGACGAGGACGAATTCGCATCCGTCGGGGCTGAGCCCCTGGATCGAATGGGGCACGCCGCCGGGAAAGAACCAGAGGTCGCCCTGCTTGACGTCGGCGACGAATTTGCGCGCGCCCGCATCGACGCCGGTGATGCGCCCGGCGCCATAGGTCACATAGGCCCATTCGGCCGGCACATGCCAGTGCAGTTCGCGCACGGCGCCGGCGGGAAGGCGCATGTTGACGCCGGCCATGGCCTTCGAGATCGGGAAGTTGCGGACCGTGACCTCGCGCGCCCAGCCGGCCTCGGTATGGCGATTATGCACCTGGGAAAACGAACTTCTCAGCATGCCGAGATTGCCGTGGTCGGTCGGCAGGCTTTGCCAGTCGTTGGGGTTGATCGCCTCCTGCGCCGGGTCGCGCGGACCGGGATCGCTCATCGCGTCGGCCGAATAGGCCTGCGCCGAGGCGCCGCTCGCCGCCGCCGCGGCGAGGAGGCCGCCGGCCGCGCTGTTCGCCAGAATACTGCGCCTGGAATAGATGGCCATCTGTTTCCCCCTAACGATCGTGGCGCCGCGGTCCGCACAAGGCGCCGCCCGCATGGTATTTTTCGGTCTATCGCCGCAGTGTCAACGCCGATTGTGGTGGGGTCGGGGCCAGGCCAGGTTTGATTCCGTTCCAGGTCGAGCGGGCCACGCCGCCGACGCGGTCGGGTCGAGGCCGACGAGCGATCGTCGGCCAGGCCGGCTACGCGCTGGCTTGCCTTTTGCGCGAGACGAATCGACAATCCCGCGGGCCGCGAGGCTGCAGCAGCGAGAATGGAACGGGACGGCGCTCGCGGCGCAATTCCGCCGCGGAGCGAAAGGGCGTAAAGTCGCCCGCCGAGGCCGATCACGGCCCATCACGGAAAGATCGCGGCATTGTGCGCGCCGCGGCCTTGAATCCCGCCATTCTTTTTCGGCAAGAGCCCGTCGCGCGGGCGCAAACCGCCCGACTTTGCGGGCGGCGATCGGGCCGCAACAGGAGAACATCATGCTTCGACATTCGCGATGGTCCTACGTCGCTCTGGGCCTCGTGGTCGCTCTCGGCGCCAGCTGCGCCGCCTATGTAGCGCTGTCGGCGGATGCGGCCCCCGAAGCGCCGTTCCTGGGCGAGAATCGGGCGGCGATGGACACGATGATGGCTGGCATGGCCGTCAAGCCGTCCGGCGACGTGGATGTGGACTTCGCCGCCATGATGATCCCCCATCACCAGGGCGCCATCGATATGGCGCAGGCCGAACTGCGCCACGGCCATAACGAGCAATTGCGCCGGATCGCCCAGGAGATCGTCGTCGACCAGCAGCAGGAGATCGCCGCGATGCATCTGGCGCTCGGCGAGCCGCCGCCCGCATTGAGCGCGGCGCCCGACCAGCCGTCGGACCTCACGGCCGGCGCGTTCGCGCCCGCCATGCTCCCCATGACGATATGCGAAGGGACGCGCCGATGATCGGCAAAAGATTCTTCGCCGCGCTGCTCAGCGCCGCCGGCTTGCTGGGCGCCGCGCCGGCCGCCTGGGCCGGTCAGGCGCCGGGCGCGGCCTCCGCGCCCGATATTCCTGTCAGCCATCACGACCGCGTCTATGCCGCCGAACAGTTCTCCAACACGGTGTCGGTCATCGACCCCGCGGATAACAAGCTGCTCGGCGTCATCCGGCTCGGCGAGCCCTCGCCGGCAAATTTCAGTCCGCTCTACAGAGGGCAGCTGCTGGTGCACGGCATGGGCTTCTCGCCCGACCATCGCACCCTCGCCATCGTGTCGATCGGCTCGAATTCCGTCACGTTCATCGACACCGCGACCAATGCCGTCAAGCACACCACTTATGTCGGCCGCGCGCCGCATGAGGCCTTCTTCACGCCGGACGGATCGGAGATATGGATCACCGTGCGCGGCGAGAACTATGTTGAGGTGTTGGACGGCGCGACGTTCGAGGAAAAAACCCGCATCCTCGTCCCCAACGGCCCGGGCATGCAGATATTCTCGCCCGACGGCCAATACGGCTATGTCTGCTCCTCCTTCAACCCGGAAACCGACGTCGTTTCGGTCGCCGACCACAGAATCGTCGCCAAGGTCCAGCAGGCCAGTCCATTCTGTCCCAACATCGCCGCCACGCCGGACGGCGCGCAGGTCTGGTTCACGCTGAAGGACATCGGCAAGACGCAAGTCTTCGACGCGCGCCCGCCCTTCGCCCTGCTGAAGACGCTCGATACCGGCCCGATCACCAACCACGTCAATTTCGCGCGCAACGCGAACGGCATGTTCGCCTATGTGACGGTCGGCGGCCTCAACGAGGTCAAGGTCTTCCGCACCGACGATTTTGCCGAGGTCGCGACGATCGAGGTCGGCAAGCTGCCGCATGGAATCTGGCCGTCGGGCGATGGAACGCGGGTCTATGTCGGCCTCGAGAATGACGATGCCATGCTGGCGATCGACACATTGACCAACAAGGCGATCGCCAGCGTGCCGATCGGCCAGGCGCCGCAGGCCGTCGCCTATGTGCCCAACGCCGTGCCCGAAGGCGCGGGAACGCAAGGGCTGGCGCCGCTCGGCCTCGCCGGGCAGGCGGCCCATTTCACGATGGTCGCGACGGGCGCCGGGCCGATCGCCGGCGCCAAGGCGCCGACCAGCGTGACGCTGTTCGATCAGGGCCTGCTTGAGGTGCTCGAGGCCTCGGCGACGGGGCTGGAGCCCAAGCGGCCCTACGTGCTGGGACTGTCGAGCCGCGCCGACGGCGGCGGCGCCATCGAGGCGCTCGCCAGCTTCACGACCAATCCGGCCGGTTCGGCGATCGTCAACGTGGTCGGCCCGATCCGCCAGGTCGTCCAGGGCGGCGCGGACGCGCCGCGCCGCTATCTCGTCATCGCGCCGGGTTCGCCGATGCAGCCGGGCAAGCCGGCGCAGATCCAGGCGCCGTAGCTGGGGACGCGCTCACGCCCTTGTGATCCCCGCGCCCCGGAATCCTGCCCCCGATCCGCCCAAAGCCGCCTTGGCCTGTCCCGTAATCCATCGGCGTGAACTCATCGCGGCGCCGATCCGGCGAGCCGCGCCGAACCTGGAGACAGACCCATGCGCCCTTCCCTCAAGACAACCCTCGCCGCTTCGCTCGCCGCCCTCACCGTCGCCCTTTCGCTCGGCGCGACCCCGGCTGCGGCCAAGCCCTGGTTCCATCCGGGCTTCGGCCATCACGGCTTCTTCGGTCCGGGCCTCGCGCTCGGCGTGGTGGGGCTGGCCGCCGCCGGCGCGATCGCCGCCTCGCAGGACAATTGCGTGGAATATCGCCCGGTCTATGATCACTGGGGCCATTATCTCGGCCAGCAGCCGATCAACGTCTGCCAGTGATCGCTCCGGGGACGGCGCCCCGCGCGGCAATGCGCGGGACGCCCGACCTTGCGAATGGACAGGATTATGCTCAGCCGCCGCGCTTTCGTCAGGCTTGCCGGATCGATCGCCGCCGCGCCGCTTGTCGGATGCGGCGCGTCCGAAGACGAGCAGGCGCGCGCCTTCGCTGATTTTCTGCAACGGCGCATTCTCGATCGACCCGGCGTTCACGTTCCCATCCTCAACGCCGAAGAGAGCGCCGCCATCGGGCATTACGTCTCGGATTATGCGGTGCTCGAAAGGTTCAACAACGATGTGGACGCTACGTTGAGCAAGGTCGGCGCCGCTTTGCGGCCATTTCCCAGGGATATCACGCCTCTGGAGCTGCCCGATTATCGCGACTACATCGTCGCGGGGCGTGATTTCGCCAACGAGATCGTGCCGGCGCTGGACAGCGCCCTGGCGCGCGCCGGCGAAAGCCACGCCAAGCTCAAACAGCCCGACATCGTCAAGGCAAAATACGAAGCGGCCTATGACCAATTCATCACGCGGCCGGCCGCCGCTCTGCGCGCCGCCGGCGTCCTGATGAGCGCGACGGCCGACGCCGAATTCGCGCTCGTCGATTTCGTCGCCGCCCATCGGGCCGACCTCACCATGGCCGGCGACCAGATTCAGGCTTCGACGCTCGAACTGCACGCCCAGCTGCAACCCCTCCTCGCCAACTGGACCGCCAGCGTCGCCAAGGCGAACGAGGCGCGCGGGGCTTATGAAAGAGTGATGCTGGGGAATTGAGCGCGCGCCGGACGGGCCGGCGGTCGCAGTTTGATCGGGAAAATCCGACGCCAGCAGCCCTTGCAAACTGTACACGTCATGCCCGGCCTTGTGCCGGGCATCCACGCCTAGCCGCCGCCGCCAATCCTAAAGGTTCTTGCAGCGGCGCCGCGTGGATGGCCGGGACAAGCCCGGCCATGACTCGCAAAGGTCACACATACAAGCCATTTGCACTCCGCGGGTTTTCTTTCCGCCTCACGCCGCCTTCGCCAGCATGCCGTGCGGATCGAGCACAAATTTCGCCGCCGCGCCGTGGTCGAAAGTCTCGTAGCCCTTGGGGGCGTCTTCGAGCGAGATCACCTGGGCGTTGACGATTTCGGCGATATTGAGCCGGCCGTGCAGGATCGCCATCATGAGCTGGCGATTGTAGCGGATCACCGGCGTCTGTCCGGTGTGGAAGGACTGCGCTTTGGCCCAGCCGAGGCCGAGCCGCAGGCTGAGGCTGCCGCGCTTTGCGGCCGGATCGACGCCGCCGGGGTCCTCTGTGACATAGAGGCCGGGGACGCCGATCGAGCCGGCCGCGCGGGTGATTTCCATCATCTGGTTGAGCACGATGGCGGGCTGTTCGACGCCTGAATGGCCGCGCGCCTCGAAGCCGACCGCGTCGATCGCCGCATCGACCTCGGGCGCGCCGACGACCTGCGCGATCATCTCGCCGAGGCGATCATGCTTGCCAAGATCGATCGGCGTGAAGCCCATTTTGCCGGCATGCGCGAGGCGCTCCTTGTTGAAGTCGCCGATCATCGTCACCGCCGCGCCCAGAATTCGCGACGAGGCGGCCGCCGCCATGCCGACCGGGCCGGCGCCGGCGACATAGACGATGGAGCCGACGCCGACCCCCGCCTTGACCGCGCCGTGAAAGCCGGTCGGCAGGATGTCCGACAGCATGGTGAGATCGCGGATCTTGGCCATCGCCTGGTCGCGATCGGGAAACTTCAGGAGATTAAAGTCGGCGTAAGGGACCATGACGTAGCGGGCCTGGCCGCCGATCCAGCCGCCCATATCGACATAGCCATAGGCGCCGCCGGCGCGCGCGTCGTTGACGTGGAGGCAAACGCCGGTGTCGCCCGACTTGCAGGTCCGGCAACGGCCGCACGCCACATTGAACGGCACCGAGACGATGTCGCCTTTGCCGAGGAGCTCGACATCCGAGCCCATCTCGATCACCTCGCCGGTGATCTCGTGCCCGAGCACGAGGCCGGGCTGGGCGGTCGTGCGGCCGCGCACCATGTGCTGGTCCGACCCGCAGATGTTGGTCGACACGACTTTGAGGATGACGGCATGTTCGATCTTGCGCCCATGCGGATCGGCAAACTTCGGATCGTCGATGTTCTGCACCTCGACCTTGCCGGGCCCGAGATAGACCAAACCGCGATTGTCGCCCAAAGCAACCTCCCTTTTATTTTTCCAAAAAGCGCTTCGTCCGCTTTGCCGAGCAGCTTATGCCGCCGCGCCCGGGGACGCCAACGCATTCGCGATAGGGCGCCAGCGACGCCCGTTGCGGCGCGCAGCGAAGGCAGGCCGGCCCTATTCCGTCCCCATCACCAGCCCCTCGATGTCGTGCTTTTGCGTGACGGGGATGAGTTCCTCGACGACGCGGCAGACGAGATGGTCGCGTAAGGAAGCCGGCAGCGCGTCGTGATAATCCTTGGTGACCATCAGATCGTGCAGCGCCGCATGGCCGGCGCCGGGCGCATCGACGCCCAGCACCAGCACGGGCCGCGCGATCGGCGAAGGGTGCGCGTTGCCGCGATGCACGGTCAGCGCCGAGCGGCAGGAAATGTCGCCCATCTCAGGATATTTGCGCACGCCCCGCGCGGCGAATTGCGGCCAGATTTCCTTGGGCGGAAACATCTCGTGCTTCCATTCGCGCCCGTCGTCCCATTGCGTGCCGGCCGCGATCTCGAAGGGCCCCATGTCGGGCGTGACGTCGACGCCGGTGAGGTTGAAGGCGAGCGAGGTGATGCGCCGGCCTTCGTAGGTTTCTTTGGGCGAGGGAAAGTCGCGATGCCAGGGCTGGTTCATCGCGCCCTGGAACGGCGTATCGAAGCCGATCTCGACGATCTCGTAGTTCGGCCCGAGCGTTTCCTCGCACATCGAGACGACCCAGGGATGGGTGGTCAATTCCACGAAACCGCCGAAATCCTGCGGGTGGATTTCGACATACCAGCGGCGCGGGCCGCGCCCGACGGCGCCGCCCGGACGCTGGATCGCCTTCCAGAAGGCGGTCATCATGTCTTCGCGCATGGCCTCCACCCAGGCCCGCGAAAACGCGCCCTTGCGCCCGACAATGCCGTCCCGGTAGAGGATGTCGAGGTCGGACAAGGCGCGCGACGAAATCTGGACCGACAAATGTTCCTCCCGGAATGGCGTTTATCCCGCAGATAGAGGTTTTCGCGCCCGCCGAGTCAACTTGCGCCCTGCAGGAGAGCGTCGATTGTTGAGGGGACGCCCTTTTTCTTTTCGGGTCGGCGACCCTACAATGGCGCAATCTTTCCACCTCCCCCATGGAGCCGGCGTCTCTGTGAGCCCAACCGCCATTCACGCGATCTTCGACGTCGCCGCCTGGTTTTCGGCGGGCGCGATCGCGCTGGTCATCGCAAGGTGGCGCCCGCTCGCCTTTCCCGTAGAGGCCTCGATGCGCGCCGACTATATCGTGCTGGCGATCCTGGGCGCGGCGACGGGCGGCTATGTCTTCGGGTCGCTCAACCTGTGGGCGAGCGGCCTCACCGGCCTTGGCCGCTCCATCGAGGGGGCGATTTTCGGCGGCGTGTTGACGATCGAGCTTTTCAAGCGGGTCGCCGGCGTCAAGGGCGTCACCGGCGCGCGGTTCGCGGCGCCCCTGGCGATCGGCGTCGCGGTCGGGCGGCTCGGCTGTTTCTTTTCCGGCATGGAGGATTTCACCTATGGCGTGCCGACAAGCCTGCCCTGGGGCGTCAATTGCGGCGACGGGATATTGCGCCATCCCGTCCAGCTCTATGAGAGCGCTACCACGGCGGGTTTCCTGGTTGTCTATCTCGTCGCGCTGGCGCGCCGCAACGCGTTCTGGGCGCGCGACGGATTTTATCTGGCCGTCGGCTTTTACGGCGCGCAGCGCTTCTTCTGGGAGTTCCTGAAGCCTTACGCAACCGTGCTCGGCCCGTTCACCCTTTTCCATCTGCTGTCGATGGCGCTGGCCGGCTATGCCGGCTTCATGATCTGGAAAAACCGCCAGGCGGCGCTCCATCCGCTTGGCGAGAATCGCATCGCCGTTTAGATGCAGAGGCGCCCATGAACGCTCCGCTCCGCAAAAGCCGCCCCTATCTCTTCTACGGCCAGACGACGTCGCTATGCGACCTCTGCCACGCGCTCGTCCCGGCCAAAATCTGCATCGAGGGCGACGACGTCTATTACGAGAAGCGCTGCAAGATTCATGGGCTGCGCAAGGCGCTGATCTCCACCGACGCCAAATTCTACCGCTGGCAGCGCGAATTCCTCAAGCCCGGCGACAAGCCGCTGAGCTTCCAGAACCGCACGGAATTCGGCTGCCCCTACGACTGCGGCCTTTGTCCCGATCACGAGCAGCATTCCTGCCTCGCGCTGATCGAGATCAACGAGGTCTGCAACCTCACCTGCCCGATCTGCTTTGCCGATTCCTCGCCCCAGCGCACCAAGCATCTGCCGCTGGCTGCGATCGATCGGATGCTCGAGGCGATCGTCGCCAGCGAGGGCGAGCCCGACCTCGTCCAGCTCTCAGGCGGCGAGCCGACCTTGCATCCGCAATTCCTCGACGTGCTGGCGCTCGCGCGCTCCAAGCCGATCCGCCATGTGATGATCAACACCAACGGCCTGCGCATCGCCGAGGACGCAGAATTCGTCGCCAGGCTCGCCGAGCAGAAACGCGGCCTCGAAATCTACCTGCAATTCGATTCGCTGGAGCGCGACGCGCTGATGGCCATTCGCGGCGCCGACCTCAGGCGCGTGCGCCAGCAAGCGCTCGAAAACCTGGAGCGGCACAATATTTCGACGACTTTGGTGTGCGTGGTGAAAAAGGGCGTCAACGATCGCGAGATGGGCGCAATCGTCAACCACGCGCTGGATTGGGGCTGCGTGCGCGGCGTCACCTTCCAGCCCGTGCAGGATGCGGGGCGCAACGAGAATTTCGAGCCGAAGCGCGACCGCGCCCTGCTTTCCGACATCCGCCGGCGCATCGTCGAGGATTCCGGCATATTCGGCGAACGCGACATGATCCCGCTGCCCTGCAACCCGAGCGCCATCGCCATCGGCTATGGCGTGCGCAACGGGCGCAACGTCGCGCCGGTCACGTCCTTCGTTTCGCACGAGGACCTGCTTTCCGACATGCCCAATACCGTGTCGTTCGAGAAATATCCTGAGTTGCAGCGCCGCATCTTCGATCTCTTTTCCCTGTCGACGGGATCGGAAACCGCCGCCGACCGCGTCGCCGCGCTGCTATGCTGCCTGCCCTCCGTGCCGGTTCCCGAAGGGCTCACCTATGACAATATCTTTCGCGTGACGGTGGTCGAATTTCTCGACGCGCATAATTTCTGCGTCGCCAACGTGAAGCGAAGCTGCGTGCATTTCGTCACGCCGGCCGGACAGATCATTCCGTTCGACACCTATAATCTGTTCTACCGCAACGGGCGCATCGACGAGATCCGGCGCGCCATGAAAGCGCCGGGCGCGGGCGCGGCCGCGGACGGAGGCGCCTGATGCGCGTCCTGGCTGTCCTGGTCGGCGTAATCCTGCTGCTTCCCGGACTTTGTTCGGTGGGGTTCATCATCCTGTTCCTTCCTCAGATTGGGGGCGGGCATGGCATATGGGACAGCCCGATCGTCCTCCTTTGGCTGGTCTGTTTCGCCATCAGCTATGGCGGCATCGTCATGATCCGCAATGGGATACGCGGCGAGCGGCCGCCGCGCGAACGCGGCCCGACGGAGTGAAGGCGGGAATTGAAAGACTGTGGATCGCTCGGGCGGAATGGCCTGTGAGGGCCGATTCCGTCGGCGCCTTGCCGATCGTCTCCGCCGATCCCATATTCGAGGGCGTGGCGGCTCGCCTCTGGTGAGGCTTTGCCGCTTCCCATTGTCATAATTTTCGTGTATTGCACCGCACAAATCGGACGGAGCGGCCGGATTCGCCGGCGCGTCGTCGCGTTCCCGTCCTCTTCGCCCTTGAGTGAAGTCCAGCGCGGCTCGCCGCGCCTATTCGCATGCGCCGCCTCGAAAGCTTGAGATTATGAAACTCCGAAATATCGCCATCATCGCCCATGTCGACCACGGCAAGACCACGCTGGTCGACCGCCTGCTGCAGCAATCGGGCGCGTTCCGCGAGAACCAGCGCGTCGCCGAACGGGTGATGGATTCCAACGATCTGGAGCGCGAGCGCGGCATTACGATCCTCGCCAAGGCGACCTCGGTCGTCTGGAAGGACGTGCGGGTCAATATCGTCGACACGCCGGGCCACGCTGACTTTGGCGGCGAGGTCGAGCGCATCCTCTCGATGGTCGACGGCGCCATCGTGCTGGTCGACGCCTCCGAGGGCCCGATGCCGCAGACCAAATTCGTGGTCGGCAAGGCGCTCAAAATCGGCCTGAAGCCCATCGTCTGCATCAACAAGGTCGACAAGGCCGACGCGCGCGTCACCGAAGTCGTCAACGAAGTGTTCGACCTGTTCGCAGCCCTCGACGCGACCGACGAGCAGCTCGACTTTCCCATCATCTACGGCTCGGCCAAACAGGGCTGGATGGCCGATTCGCCCGACGGCCCCAAGGAGAACATGGGGCCGCTGTTCGATCTCGTGCTGCGCCACGTGGAGCCGCCGAAAGTGATCGAGGGCGGCTTTCGCATGCTCGGCACCTTGCTGGAGGCCAATCCCTATCTTGGCCGCGTCGTGACGGGGCGCATCTTCTCCGGCTCGATCAAGGCCAATGCGCCGGTCAAGGTGCTCGACCGCCTCGGCAATCTCGTCGAACAGGGCCGCGTCTCGCGCATTCTGGCCTTCCGCGGCATCGAGCGCGTGGCGATCGACGAGGCGGAGGCGGGCGACATCGTCGCCATCGCCGGCCTCGAGAAATTCAACGTCGCCGACACGCTCGCCGCCATCGACGTCACCGAGCCCTTGCAGGCCCAGCCGATCGACCCGCCGACGCTTTCGATGACCTTCCTCGTCAACGACAGTCCGCTCGCCGGCACCGAGGGCGACAAGGTGACGAGCCGCGTCATCCGCGACCGCCTGTTCAAGGAGGCCGAGGGCAATGTCGCGCTGCATGTCGAATCGGCGGCCAATTCGGACGCCTATGTCGTCTCGGGCCGCGGCGAATTGCAGCTCGCCATCCTCATCGAGACGATGCGCCGCGAAGGCTTCGAGCTTGGCGTCTCGCGCCCCAAAGTCCTTTATTCGCGCGACGAGGCGGGCGAATTGCTCGAGCCGATCGAGGAAGTGGTGATCGACGTCGACGAGGAGCATTCGGGAATCGTCGTGCAGAAAATGTCCGAGCGCAAGGGCGAGATGGTCGAAATGCGCCCCTCGGGCGGCAATCGCCTGCGCCTGGTTTTCCACGCGCCGACGCGCGGCCTTATCGGCTACTTAGGCGAACTGCTCACCGATACGCGCGGCACGGCGATCATGAACCGCCTGTTCCATAGCTGGGGCCCGTGGAAGGGCGAGATCGCCGGGCGGCGCAACGGCGTGCTGATCTCCAACGAAAAGGGCGAGGCGGTCGCCTACGCCATGTGGAACCTCGAGGATCGCGGCCCGATGATGATCGAGCCCGGCTGGAAGGTCTATCAGGGCATGATCGTCGGCCAGCATTCGCGCGACAACGATCTCGAAGTGAACGTGCTGAAGGGCAAGAAGCTCACCAACATCCGCACCCATTCCAAGGACGAGGCGGTGCGCCTCACCCCGCCGATCCAGATGACGCTGGAAAAGGCGCTGGCCTATATCCAGGACGACGAGCTCGTCGAAGTGACGCCGAAATCCGTGCGCCTGCGCAAGACGTTCCTCGACCCCAACGACCGCAAGCGGGCGGAACGGGCCAAGACAGTCGACGCCTAGGGCGGCCGACCTGGCCACGCCCGGGTTCGCCCTCCTCGCCTCGGAACGGTCGGGACTTCAACGCCCCATCGAAGCGGCCTGTTAATCAGAAGTTAGCCGCGCGCGGCTAGCTTTCCCGGTTTACGAGCCCCTCCGCCCTGATCACGGGACCCGCGATGTCGTCCTTCGAAGCCGGCGCGGCGCGCCCCCGGGCGCTGGCCGCGACCCTCGCCAGCGCCGTTCTGCCGCTCTTCGCTTTGACGATTTTCCTGTCGGCGCTGCTGCTGTTCGCCATCGAGCCGATGTTCACGAAAATGGCGCTGCCGCTGCTCGGCGGCTCGCCGTCCGTGTGGTCGGTGGCGATGGTGTTCTTCCAGGTCCTGATGCTGGCGGGCTATTCCTACGCCCATGCGCTGACCCGCTGGCTGCCGGCGCGCGTCGGCGCCCTTGTTCACCTCGGCGTCCTGGCGATCGCCTTCGCCTGCCTGCCGATCGCGCTGCGTTTGGCGGACGCGCCGCCGCTGAGCGCGGATCCGACGCTTTGGCTGATCGTGGTTTTCGCCGCTTCGATCGGACCGCCGTTCTTTGCCCTTTCGGCGCAGGGGCCCTTGCTCCAGTCGTGGTTCGCCAGCGCCCGCCACAGCCAGTCGCGCGATCCCTATTTTCTCTACGCGGCCTCCAACACCGGATCGTTTGTCGCGCTTCTTGCCTATCCCTTCCTCATCGAGCCGTTTCTTGGCCTGTCGGCGCAAAACGGCCTCGTTACAATCTTGTTCGTCGCGCTGGCGACGCTCGTAGCGCTGACGGCGGTCGCGGGACCCTTCGGCGCCGGCGCCCGACAGCTTGTCGATGAGGCGCCGGCCGCGGCGAAACCGGCGGCCAAACCTATCGGCGCCCGCGCGATGCTGGCCTGGATCGCCTGGTCCTTCGTTCCCTCGGGCCTGCTTGTTTCGGCGACCGCGCATATCTCGACCGACGTCGCCGCGGCGCCGCTTTTGTGGGTCATTCCGCTCGGCCTTTACCTCCTCACTTTCGTATTGACGTTCCGGCCGCGCTGCTTTGCTAGGGATGCGCGCCTGTCGATGCTGGCGGCGTGGAGCGGGGTGCTGGCGCTCATCCTACTGGGGTTGCGGCCGGGATCGACGGCCGTTGGCCTTGTCGTTCACCTCGCGGCGTTCTTTTGCGCCGCGCTGATGTGTCATCGCGCGCTCTACCAGTCGCGGCCCGGCCCGCGCTCGCTCACCTTGTTCTATTTTTCGATGTCGCTCGGCGGCGCGCTCGGCGGATTGTTCGCCGGGCTGGTCGCGCCGATGATCTTTTCCAGCATCGCCGAATATCCGCTGCTGATCGTCGCGGCGCTCGCCTGCCGGCCGGGAACGCTGGCCGCGTTTCGCGCCGCCTCGCTTGGCGCGGCCCTGCGGCTCATCGCCGGCATCGCGGCGATCCTTCTGGCCGGTCACGCCGTGCTGGCGTGGACGGGTTCGTCGGATATCGCGCTGAGGGTCGCCTTCGGCGGCCTCGGCGCGCTGGCCCTGGTGGTCTGGCGCAACGGGAGCGCGGCCGCCCTTGTCGGCCTCGCCATGGCGTTGCAACTGACATGGCTGCCGAGCCTCGATGCGGCGAGCGAAAGTTATCGCTCTTTCTTCGGCGTCAACCGCATCGTGGAAGCGCGCGGCGGCCAGTTCCGCGTTCTCGTTCACGGCACGACGACCCACGGGGCGATCCGCATACGCACGCCCGACGGACTGCCGTTCCTCGGCGCGCCGATCCCAGCGACCTATTACCATCCGGACGGGCCGCTCGGCGACGCCATCGCCGCGGCGCGCGCGACGCACGGCAAGCTGCGCCATATCGCTGTCGTGGGCCTCGGCGCCGGCGCGCTCGCCTGCCACGCGCGCCAGGGAGAGCCGATCACCTTCTACGAGATCGATCCCGTCGTCGCGCGGCTGGCGAGCGACCCGTCGCGGTTCCGCTATCTCGCCGATTGCGCGCCGCAAGCAAAGCTGGTGATCGGCGACGCGCGCTTGACGCTTGCCGCGCAACCGGAAACCAGCGACATCATTGTGATAGACGCCTTTTCGTCGGACGCCATTCCCATCCATCTGCTGACGCGCGAGGCGATCGCGCTTTATCTGTCCAAGCTCGACGAACACGGATTGCTGGCGCTGCATATATCCAACGATCGCATGGAGTTTTCCGGCCTGCTCGCGCGCGCGGCGGCCGATCTCGGCCTCGTCGCCTACATTCGCCGGGATCTCAACATATCCCCCCGGGATCCCGACATGCGCCTGGCGAGCGCCGCCGTGATTCTCGCGCGCCACGACGCCGATCTCGGCCCCTTGCTCGGCGATCCCAACTGGAAAAAACTCGAGCCGGATCCCAACATTCGCGTCTGGACGGATGATTACTCCTCGATCCTGACCGCCATTGTCGCGAAGATGAGACGATAGGCGAGCGGTCGCGCGAGGGATAGCGACGCGTCGAGGGGCGTAAGGACGCGGTTTTGGAGTGCAGTCTTTGTGACAGCGGGCGGCGTGATGTGCTTCCGTGCGCAGCCGTCGCGCTGCCATCGGCGTGCTCGCCGATGACCGTTGGCCACCATGTATCTTTGGTGAGCGATGCGGCCCAAAGGCCGCAACGCTCACCAAAGATACATGGAGGCAAAAAGCCGCGCCGACGAGACGCAGTCACGCCGAAGGCGCCGAAGCGAAGCGGAGGAGTCGCGCAGCGACTTGACGGCCTCTCGGCGGCGTGGCCCCCGACGCGGGCCCAAACGCCCCCGACGCCCACGCCCAAACGGTAGTTCACCCCGCCCTTTTGACGCCGCAGTCTGATGTTCCATATACTGGCGCACAGTTTCGGGACCGGCATTGGGGGCGATTTGGCGATGAGGCCTGTTCTTGTTCTGACCGCGCTTCTGGCGCTCGGCTCGGCCGCGCAAGCCGACAGCCCCGCTTCGCCCGCGTTGCCCTCGCTGGCGCTCGATCCCCTCGCGCCGCCGCCCTCGATCTGGAAGGGCCTTTATGTCGGCACCGACATATTCTTCGAATCGGTCAAGGGCTCCAAGGGGCTGGTCGGCGGGGGCGCCTTCATCGGCTATGATAAGCGTTTCGACAATAATCTGGTGCTGGGAATCCAGGCCTCGACCGGGTTCGCCCCGTCCCTGTTCCAGCATAGCGGCATCCGGGGCTATGATTATGCCGAGCTCAGCGCCAAGGTCGGCTATGAGATGGGACGCTTCACGCCTTACCTCACGACCGGCATCGCGCTCGCCAAGCCGAACGGCTCGCCCGGCGCCGGCTATCTAAGCCCGGCCGATTCGGCCAACAATGTGTTCAACGGCGCGTCCAATCTTGCCGCGAGCGGCGTCGTCGGCGCGGGCGTCGATTATGCGCTGACCAACAACACGACCATCGGCGTGGCGGCCGTCGTCGGGACGGGCCACGGCGCCTTCGTCGCGCCGCCGTGACGGGAAAGCGCTATTCTCCCTCCCCCCTTGTGGGGGAGGGTCGGGGGGGGGGGCCGCGCGGGCCTGTCGGAAAAAAGGGTTTTGCGCCGCGCTTCGATGGACCGGCGCGACCCCCCTCCCTAACCCTCCCCCACAAGGGGGGAGGGGATGCGCACAACCCCGTCTTCATCCGCCTGGCCGACGCGGGCCGCTGCCTCCCTCCATAGCCTCTCACCCGACCGGACCCATGCAGGACATCAATCGCCGCGCGTTGCTTGCCGGAATCGTCGCCGCTTCGGGCGCCGGGCTCGCCCCCGCCCTCGGCCAGCAAAGCGCCGAGCCGGCCAAGCCGCCGCCGCCTTCTTTCGGCTATGACGACGTCGTCAAGCGGGCGCGCGATCTTGCCGGCGCCCCGTTCGACGCGCGAATTCCCCCCCTGCCCGACGGCCTCGCCAATCTCGATTTCGACGCCTGGCGCGACATCCGCTTCAAATCCGACAAGCCCCTGCTCGAACAGGGCGGCCCGTTCCGGCTCGAATTGTTTCACCTTGGCCATCTCTACAAGCGGCCGGTGACGGTCAATGTGCTGCGCGACGGGCTGCCGGCGCCGGTGCCCTATGCGGCCAATCTGTTCGATTACGGGCGCAACAAGTTCGGCGCGCTGCCGATCGACCTCGGCTTTGCCGGCTTTCGCCTGCACTATCCGCTCAACGCGCCCCATGTGATGGACGAGGTGATCGCCTTTCTCGGCGCCAGCTATTACCGCTTTTTGGGCCGCGGCCAGCGCTATGGGCTTTCCGCGCGGGGCCTGGCGATCGGCGCCGGCGGCAATGAGGAATTCCCGTTCTTTCGCGAATTCTGGATCGAGACGCCGCCGCCCGGCGCCGAACGGGCGGTCATCCAGGGATTGCTGGACGGGGAATCGGCGACCGGCGCGTTTCAATTCGAGATCTTTCCGGGCATGGAGACCAGCATCGAGGTCACCGCGACCTTGTTCGCGCGGCGCGCCATTACCGCGCTCGGCATGGCGCCCCTGTCGTCGATGTTCCTGGCCGGCAAGAACGATCACCGCTTCGACGACGATTTTCGCAGCGAGTTGCACGATTCGGACGGGCTGCTGATCCATGCCGGGTCCGGCGAATGGATCTGGCGCCCGCTCAGCAATCCGGCCCAGCCGGAAGTCTCGGCCTTCCTCGACAAGGACATGCGCGGTTTCGGCCTGTTGCAGCGCGACCGCAGTTTTGAACATTATCAGGATCTCGATCTCGCCTATGAATTGCGGCCGAGCTATTGGGTCGAGCCGCGCGAGCCCTGGGGCGAGGGCCGCACCGGCCTAGTCGAACTGCCGACGGGCGATGAAAGCAACGACAATATCGTGGCGGCCTGGACGCCCAAGGACCCGGTCGACGCCGGCCGCTCGCTGACCTATGGCTATCGCATTACCGCGCTGATGAACGACGCCCGCCTGACGCCCGGCGCGCGCGCCATCGCCACCTATCGCACGCGTCCGCGCGCGCTCGGCTCGGCCGAACCTGTGGCGCCGGGGGCGACGCGCTTCCTCATCGATTTTTCCGGCGGCGATCTTGCCTATTTCCTGAGCGACCCGACGCTGGTCGAAGTGGTGCCGACGACATCGGCGGGCGTCATCACGCGTTCGTTCCTGACGCCGAACGCGCATGTGCGCGGCTTTCGCGCCGGCATCGACGTGCAGATCGATCCGGGCCTGTCCTGCGACCTGCGCGTATTCCTCAAAGGCGCCAATCGCGCGCTGACCGAGACCTGGACGTTCCCCTGGCGGGCGTGAAGCGCCCAGCCGTCATTGCGAGCGGAGCGAAGCAACCCAGGTGTCGTGCGCTATCATGAGAGGTCACGACGCCTAGGTTGCTTCGCTCCGCTCGCAATGACGGTTGACGCTACCCGCGCAGCGCCTGATCCAGATCGCGCCACAGATCCTCGACGTCTTCCACGCCCGCCGACAGGCGCAGCAGGTCGGGCGGACAGGGCGAGGCCGGGCCTTCGACCGAGGCGCGATGCTCGATCAGCGATTCGACGCCGCCGAGCGAGGTCGCGCGCTTCCAGAGGCTCACTTGCGCCGCCGCCGCGATGGCCGCCGCCTCGCCGCCTCTCACCCTTATCGACAGCATGCCGCCGAAGCCGCCGATCATCTGCCGCCGCGCGATATCGTGACCAGGATGATGCGGCAGGCCGGGATAGAGCACGGCGCTGACGCAAGCGTGGTTGGAGAGCCGCTGCGCGAGCTCGAAAGCGGTCGCCGATGCGGCGCGCACGCGCAAGTCCAGCGTGCGCAGGCCGCGGATCAACAGATAGGCCTCGAAGGGCCCGAGGATCATGCCGTGCGAGGCGCGGATCTGCCGCGCGCGCCCGCTCAGGGCGTCGTCCCTGGCGAAAGCCAGCGCGCCGGCGATGACGTCGGAATGGCCGTTGAGATATTTGGTCGCCGAATGCATGACGACATCGGCGCCGAGCCCGAGCGGCTTGGTGAAGACCGGCGTCGCGCAGGTGGAATCGACCGCCAGCCGTGCGCCGGCGCCGTGGGCGATCGCCGCCGCGCCCGCGATGTCGCTGAGGCTCCAGAGCGGATTGCTCGGCGTCTCCAGCCAGACCAGCCGCGTTGCGCCCGGCCGCACGGCGGCGCCGATCGCGCCGAGGTCGTCGGCCTCGACGAGATCGACCGCGAGGCCATGGCCGGGCGCCTCGTGGATCAGCCAATTGCGCAGCGACCAATACATCGCCTTGGGCGCCACGACATGCGCGCCGGGGCCGAGGCTGAGAAACAGCGCGATCGCCGCCGACATGCCCGAGCCGAACAGCAGCGCCGACGCGGCGCCTTCCAGCGCGGCGAGGATCGCCTCGCCCTCGCGCACCGTCTCGTTGTCGGCGCGGCCATAGATATTGCCGCTGCGATAGAGATTGTCGGGATCGCGCAGGAAGGTCGTCGCCACATGCAGCGGCGGCACAAGACCGCGCGTCCGCTCGTCGATGCGGCCGAGCGCCTGGGCGGCGAGCGTGCGCGCGCTCCATGGCGGCGCGCCGGATCGGCCTTCCTCTTGCGTCACAACAAACTCCCGTCAGATCGCCAGGCCGCGCAGCAGGCGCGGCGCGGCGCCGCGCGCGCCGCCCGCCTCCTCGATGAAATAGCGCTTGAGTTCGGGCGCGCGCTCGACGAGCCGCAGCCCGAAATCGCGGAGCGCCCGCAGCGGCGCGACATCGTTGGAGAACAGCCGGTTCATCGCATCCATGCCGAGCCCGCTCGCCGCCACGTCGAAGCGGCGCGCCCGCTCGAAACGGGCGAGAATGTCCGCTGCGCCGGGATCAAGGCCAAGGCGCATCGGCTCGGCGAGGATCTCCGCCAGCGCCGCGACGTCGCGAAGCCCGAGATTGAGGCCCTGTCCGGCGAGCGGATGCACGAGATGGGCAGCGTCGCCGATCAGCGCGAGGCGTGGGCCGACAAAGCGGCGCGCGATGCGAAAGCCGAGCGGGAAGGAGCGCGGCTTCGAGGCGATGTCGATCTCGCCGAGCCGATGCCCGAAGCGATATTCGAGCTGGCGCTTGAAGTCCTGCGGCGCCAGCGCCATCAGCGCCTTGGCCTCCCGGCTCGGCTCGCTCCAAACGATGCTGGAGCGCCGGCCGCGCAACGGCAGAATGGCGAAGGGGCCGGCGGGCAGAAAATGCTGCTCGGCGCGCCCGTGATGGTCGCGCTCATGGGCGATCGTCGCGACGATCGCCGACTGGCCGTAGTCCCAGCCGATCGTGGCGATTTCGGCGAGGTTGCGCAGACGCGAGCGGACGCCGTCCGCCGCGATCAGCAGACTCGCCCGCGCCGGGGGCGCCCCGTCGAGGCGCGCCTCGATGCTGTAGCGCCCCAGGGTAAAGCCGGCGACGGAGCCCTGGACGCATTCGACGCCGAGGCTTCGGCAGACGTTCAGCAGGCTGGCGACGACATCGTCGTTCATCGCCATATGCGCGAGCGGTTCGCCCTCGGTCTCGTCGAAACGGATCTGCGTCGGGCGCACGGGGTCGCGCGCGCCGCCGTCCATGACGGCCATGTGCAGGATCGGCTGCGCGAGCGGCTCGATCGCCGCCCAGGCGCCGATCTGTTCAAGGAGGCGGCGCGACCCGCCGGCGATCGCGCTGGCGCGATCGCGGCCCTCTCGATTGCCCATATCGGGATCGACGACCAGAATATTCGCGCCGCGCCCGAGCGCCTGCTTAAGGCTCGCGGCGAGCGAGAGCCCGGCGACGCCGGCGCCGGCAATTACGAAATCGAATATCCGCTGCGCCGGCGCCGCCGTCCTATCCTGCATAGCGCCATTGTCGGCCAGGCGGGCGGCGGGCGCAACCCGCCCGGCGTCTTGCGGTCAGGATCGCGGCTGTTCGGCGAGCAATTTCTCGAGGGCGGCCGCCGACACCGGCCGGCTGAAATGATAGCCCTGAATCTCCTCGCAATGGTTCTGGCTCAGGAACGCGACCTGGGCGTCCGTCTCGACGCCTTCGGCGATCACTTTCAAACTGAGGCTCTGGCCAAGCGAGATGACGGCCCTGGCGACTGCCTTGTCGTTTTCGTCGTGGGGGATTTCGTCGATGAACGATTTATCGATCTTCAGGCGGCCGACGGGGAAGCGTTTCAGCGCGGCCAGGCTCGAATAGCCGGTGCCGAAATCGTCGATCGCCAGTTGGACGCCGAGGGTCTGCAGTTCCTTCATCGTGGCGATCGCCTGTTCGATGTCCTGCATGATGAGGCTTTCGGTCACCTCGAGCTCGAGATATCCGGGGTCGAGGCCGGTGTCGCACAAAGTGTCGGCGACCCGCGAGACCCAGTTCTTCTCCTTGAACTGGCGCGCCGACACGTTGACGCAAACGCTGATGGGCGGCAAACCGGCGTCCTGCCACGCCTTGTTCTGCCGGCAGGCGGTCTCCAGCGCCCAGTCGCCGATCGGCACGATGAGGCCGGTCTCCTCTGCCATCGGGATGAATTTCAGCGGCGATATCATGCCCAGCGTCGGATGCATCCAGCGGATCAGCGCCTCGACCGCGAAAATTCGCCCCGAGCGCAAGTCGATCTGCGGCTGGTAGTGGAGGATGAATTCGGAATGCGCGACGGCGTTGCGCAATTCCTTCTGCAGCTGGAATTTCTCGTGGATCTTGGTGTTGAGCTCGGGCGTGCAGAACTGGAAATTGTCGCCGCCGATCTCCATGGCGCGATACATCGCCGCATCCGCATTGGCGAGCAGCGCGTCGGCGTCCGTGCCGTCATTGGGGTAGTTGGCGACGCCGATGCTGCACGTCACGTGGAGTTCATGGCCGTCGATGCGGAACGGCTCGGCGATCATCGCGCGGACCTTCTGTATGGTCGCGGAGATGGCGCCGGCGTCCTTGGGCTGGTCGAACAGCAGGATGACGAATTCGTCGCCGCCGAGCCGCACCACCGTATCGGTCGCCCTTATCGAATTGACGAGGCGGCTGGCGACGATCTTCAACAGCTCGTCGCCGGCGCTATGGCCGAGGCTGTCGTTGACGATGTTGAAATTGTCGAGATCGATGAACGCCACCGTCGCCCAGCGGTCATATCGTTTGGCGTAGGACGTCGCCTGGACGAGGCGGTCCTTCAGCAGGGTGCGGTTGGGAAGGCCGGTCAGCGCGTCGTGATTGGCGATGAAATCGATGCGCGCCTCGGCCTGGCTGCGCTCGATGGCGATGCCGGCGATGCGCGTGGCGACGTCGACGAGGCGCATTTCGTCGGCGCTCGGTTCGCGCGCCGCCTTCGCATACATCGCAAAGGCGCCGAGGACCGCGCGCTGATGCGAGAGGATCGGGATCGACCAGCACGAGCGCAGGCCGTGCTCGGCGGCCAGTTCGCGATAGCCGTCCCATAGGGGATCGCTCTGGATGTCGGCGACGATGACGGCTTCGCGCCGATGCGCGGCGGCGCCGAACGAGCCGCCGCCTGGACCGATCGGCGCGCCGTCGACGGCCTGCGTATAGGCTTTGGCGAGACTGGGGGCGGCGCCGTGGCGCAGGCAGGCCCCCTCCTTGTCGAGGAGCAGGATGGAGGCAGATATGCCGGCCAGCTGCGATTCGACGAGGCGCGCCAGATGGTCGAGCACATTTTCCAGCGGCGCGCTGACGGCGATCATCTCGAGGATATGCGCCTGCTCCTCGCGCATCGCCTTGGCGAGCTCGCGCTCGGTGACGTCCTCGTGCGTCGCCACCCAGCCGCCGTCCGGCAGCGGCTGATGCTGAATATGGATCGTGCGGCCATCGCGCAGCCTGGCTGTCGTCGACTTGGGGGCGGCGGCCAGATTAACGCCGTTGCACCAGGATAGATATTCTTCGAGCCCCATCGCCGGGCACGTTCCGGCGGCGAAGCGGCGCTCCGAAACTTCCCGCAACGTCTTGCCGACCGCCACGTCCTCGGGCGCCAGGCGATAGATTTCCGCATAGCGCCGGTTGCACAGCGTCAGCCGCAGCCCGCCGTCGTAAGCGCACACGCCCTGGGCGATCTTGTCGAAGGCCGTCGCAAAGCACCGCGCCTGCGCCTCGAGCGCGGCGATCGCCGATTGTCCGGCATCGACGCTCGGCAGGGCGATCGGGTACAAAGGCTCGCCGCCGGCCATAGGCGGTTCGTCGACGCCCGCGCCTTTGCGCGGAAGCGACCGGCCGCGGCGCGAACGCAATACCTGCTCAAGCATCCAAGAACCCCCGTCCGAGGCTGGGAACAAATCGGCCGCGCCCCGGCGAGGGCGCTGCGAAATGACGAGATCGCGGACATTCGGGCTTGCGCCGATACGATGAAACGGTGTGATGCCTATAAGCTCTCCCCCGAGAGCTCACTCATCGTGCAATAAGCAAAAAGAACGACTAAATCAGCAGATAGAAGTCAATTACACTGGGTTACTTTGCGTTATGAAAATTAACAATTAGTAACCGCAGACGGTTAACCCTGCGGCCCGCACTCGATTTCGGCGCCGACAGGGCGCCCTGCGAGCGCGGCATGACGAGAGGTCATTGACGCATCCGCAAAATCATATTCCCTCACGCGCGCCGGCGGCCTATGGCGCGTGCGCTCACTCGCCAAGCGGACTGCCGATCGGCGAATGCAAGGAATCCAAGATGACCGAGCCTTTCCTGCCCCTCGCCCTCGCGCCGAAAGCGATCATCACGGCAATCGAGATCACCCGCCATCGCCATCATTTCGATCCGCCGTTCCAGGCGAGCTGGGATTCCAAGCCCCGCACCTTCTGGGACGCGGCGATCGTGCGCGTCCACACGGATCTCGGCGTCACCGGCATCGGCTCGGGCGACATGATGCTGGGCTTTGCGGGGCACGAACCTTTGTTCGTCGGCCAGGATGCGCTGGCGATCGAGCGCCACTGGCGCATCCTCAACAACATCGCCTTCCATTGGGGCCGCTGCTGGCCGCTCGACATCGCGCTCTGGGATCTGGCCGGCAAGATCACGGGCCAGCCCTGCTGGAAGCTGATCGGCGGCCTCTCCAACACAGTGCGCGCCTATGCCTCGTCGGGAACCTTGCGCAGCCCCGCCGAGCTTGCCGAGGCGGCCGAGCGCTATCTCGCTGAGGGCTTTGCGGCGCTGAAAATCCGCTTCCATCGCGGCGACTGGCGCGCCGACATCAAGGCGCTGGAGGCGGTGCGCGCCAAGATCGGCGACCGGCTCGAACTGATGGTCGACTGCAATCAGGGCTGGCGCATGTCCTGGGACGTCTATGCGCCGTGGTCGCTGAAAGACGCCGTGCAGGTCGCGCGCGAGCTCGAACGGCTGAAGGTTTACTGGATGGAGGAGCCGCTGCATCGGGGCGATCGGGCGGGAATGCGGCGCCTGCGCGACAGGGTCGACGTGCGGATCGCGGGCGGCGAAATGACCCGCGAACTCTACGAATTCCGTGACCTCATCACGGAGGGATGCCTCGACATCCTGCAGCCGGACGCCGCGCTGGTCGGGGGAATCACCGGCCTGCGCCGTGTCGCGCTGATGGCGCAGGAGCACAATCTCGTGTTCACGCCGCACACCTGGACCAACGGGATCGGCGTCGTCGCCAACGCCCATCTGACCGCCGGAATCGCCGACGCGCCCTTCCTCGAATTCCCCTACGACCCGCCGCAGTGGGATGTGGATCGACGCGATTACATGATGGCCGAGCCCTTGAAGGTGGACAGCGCTGGCAATATCGTGCTGTCTGATCGGCCGGGCATGGGCTACGAACTAGCCGAGGACATGCTCGCCAAAACGCGCACCGGATGATTCTCTCGCGCGTCGTCCGGAGGAGACGACGATGGATCGCAAATGGTTGCCGCTTAACGCCCTGCGCGCCTTCGAGGCGGCGGGTCAGCATCTGAGCTTCACGGCGGCCGCCAACAGCCTGACCGTCGCGCAAAGCGCGGTCAGCCGGCATGTCATCGTGCTCGAGAATTTTCTCGGCGTGACCTTGTTCGAGCGCCGCCCGCAGCAGCTCGTGCTGACCGAAGCAGGAAGGCACATCCTGCCGGCGGTCTCCAAATCCTTCGACCGAATCGATCAGGCCCTGCGCGAGGTCATCAAGGAGAAGGGACGCCCCAAGCGCGTCCTCAAGGTCGCGCTGCCAACCACTTTCGCCTATCGGCTGGCCATCCCGATCCTCCATGATTTCCGCGCCGAACATCCCGGCATCGCGCTGGAGATCGTGTCCAAGCCGGTGAGCGGCGCCGAGATGGACGGGGATATCGACATCGCCATTGTCTATTCCGAGCCGCGCGTCACCGACGCGATTCACGATCTCCTGTGGATGGTGCGCAGCACGATCCTGTGCAGCCCCAAACTGCTGCAGAGCATCGACCGGCCCGATCCCGCGCGCCTCATCGCCTCCTGCGACCTTCTGCATGTGAAGATCGAGGATCGCCCGCGGCACTTCTTCTGGGAGATGATGGCCCGCGCGCTCGGCCGCCCGGATCTGTCGGTCGATCGCGGCCTCGTCTTCGACACCGCGCAGCTTGCGGTGCAATATGCGCTGTCGGGCGAGGGGCTGGCGCTCGCCGATCCCGAACTGTTCCAGGACGAAGTGAAGGCCGGCCGCCTCGTGCGCCCCTTCGATATCTCGCTCGACGAAGGCTATGGCTATTATCTGACGACCCATCCCGAGGACCTCAGCAACGAGGCGGTCGCCCTGTTTCGCTCCTGGCTCATCGCGCGCTTCGCGGCGGCCTCGGCGCTCGAAGCCGACGCCCTGGAGACCCAGGAAGCCGAACCCCCGAAACTGCGCGCCGCCAAATAGCCGCGACGCGTTCCCTCCCCCCTTGTGGGGGAGGGAGAAATCGCGCGCCAGCG
>Ga0302325_10000285_pt1 | contig 145201 bp, 123 predicted proteins | sample Palsa_T0_2_FD_201948 | JGI IMG/M metagenome (GOLD analysis project Ga0302325, IMG submission 201948) | Peat permafrost microbial communities from Stordalen Mire near Abisko, Sweden - Palsa_T0_2 | ecosystem: Environmental > Terrestrial > Soil > Palsa > Peat permafrost | place: Sweden: Abisko...
TTATTTGGCGCGTTCGAGGATCAACGACCTCGCGCAGTGATCGGGAATGGCAGCTAACAGGCGACGATTTCGTGACCATGAACTTCGCCTTGTGGCCGATCAGAGACGCAGAGCTGGTGTCGTCGCATACCAAAAAACTTCAGCCAAGTCTCGAAGTAGACTATGCTTTCAATTAGCCTGCTAGCATCTTGAATTGATCGCGTTCCGCGCGTGACCATCTTGCCTGAAGGCTCGAGAAGAAATGGTCCGATCTGCGGCATTCCTCGGACAATAGGTCCACCACTCTGTCTTGGCTATTGTTGATTCCGCGATAAAGACGATCCCATACATAGGTGGCAACATAGGCCGCGTTGACCCGCGTTTCAACTGGACCCGACGGGTGCTCGATCGCGGGGGGCCATAGGGGCGCCCGCTCAACATCGTGCCAGACCCTATTCCAGAGACGTGCAATACCGGTCAGCTCGTAGTACAGAACGTCGGCGCTGGCCGACCCGATATGCAGTAACAGATCCCGGCCAGAGGTGCTCTTGAGCATAGCGAGCAATAGGTTTTTAAACCGACCAGCGGGGGTGCCATCATCGTAGAGGAGGTGAGGGAGCTGCGCCTGCACGACGGATGGCTTACGCTGCGCGGGCTCACGCGGCCCGGGAAACATGCTTCGGACGCCGCAGATCTCAGCGGTGCGGGACTCCACTGGCTCGAAGCGACCCAACGCGCAACTGTGGCGTTCACAGACGAGCGTCCAGGCGTCAAGCCAGGCTCTGCGTCGATAATAGATGTCGCGTTGGCGGTCTTCGTCGAAACATTGTGGGCAGTAAGCATCGCGGTGCATGACTGGTAGAATCGCCGGCGTCGGCCTTACGATCAGGCGCTCGAGTTCCAAACGTCTGAGGCTGGAATATTTCGCCAACGCTGCGAGGAGTTCCTCGGGCGGCTCGCTGTCAAGGTCCAAGCGCCGCGGAAGTTTGTGCCCATCCAGGCGGAGGTACGGCACCGGCAATCCGGGCTTGTGGGCGCCGCAATATCGCTGCGCCGAGCCGATCACCCAGGAGAATTGCAACAGCGGCAAGTTCGACAACAAGTGGTCCATGAGCATCTTCGCCCGCAACATCGACACCGGCGAGGTGGAGTGGGTCTACCAGATGACGCCGTTCGACCAGTGGGACTATGACGGCATCAACGAGGTGGTCCTGGTCGACCTGAACGTCGACGGCAAGCCGCACAAGTCCCTGGTGCACTTCGATCGCAACGGCTTCGCCTATGTGCTCGACCGGGTGGATGGGACGCTGTTGCGCGCCAACAAGTACGTCACGACGAACTGGGCCGAGAAGGTGGACATGAAGACCGGGCGGCCGGTGAAGGTACCCGAGCATTCGCCATTGAAGGTGGGCGGCAATACGCGAGCCTGCCCCTCGGCGATGGGCGGCAAGGACCAGCAACCGGTGGCAGTGGATCCGAACGATCCTGAGAATTTCTATGTGCCGACCAATAACTGGTGCATGGAACTCGAGCCTCAGGCGCGCTCGCACACACAGCAAGGCACCGTGTACGTCTTCGCGAACGTGTACATGTATCCCGAGAAGCCGGGGGTCACGGGCAAGTTCAAGAAGTTCAACGTCGTGACGGGCAAGACCGAGCGGGAAATTCCCGATCAGTACCCGAACTGGGGCGGAGCGTTGGTGACCGGCGGCGGACTGGCGTTCTATGGGAGCCTCGGCGGCGATTTCCGAGCTGTCGATCGCTCGACCGGCAAGATTCTTTGGTCGCGCAAGCTGAGCTCGGGAATCATCGGCAACCCCATCACATATTCGGTCAAGGGTAAGCAGTACGTGTCGGTGTGGTCGGGTACCGGTGGCTGGATCGGTTTGCCGGTGACCGCGGGACTCGATCTCAGCGACAAGTTCGGCGCCATCGGAGCGACGGCGATGACCAAGGCCGCCGGTCTCAATCACATTCCTCAGGGCGGCACGCTGTTCACCTTCCGCGTGGGCGAGCCGGCGCCGGATAGTCCGACGACGGAAAAATGACGAACGCAAGTCGGCGCCACGTCCAACTCGAGCCGGCTTTGTTCTCTCACTTGGGGTCCCAGCCGGGAGCTGGAATGTACGGTCACGAAATGCTGATGTCGACAGCCATCTTGACGCGGCTATTTATTCGGCGTTAGCTATTCGCAATTAGAAGAGCCGCATGGCAATCGGTTCAGGGATGAAATGATTAGTTGCTGCACAATCAAATCCCTGCGTCAAAACTTATGTCGCCGACACGGGCAAGTGCCAAATGGTTGAGATTCGAGCCGTTCGACTCGGACATTTCATGCATTCTTGTCCACGCAAAGTAACGTAGGTGTAAGGCAGCGGATCTGGTGATGAGAAGCTCGCGTCGGCTGACGAAAGCCAATTGGAAGGGGATAGAAGAAAGGAGGCCACCGTGCGAATTGTATTACTGTCCGCGTTCGTCGTGCTGGTAGCTATATGGGTCCTGTCATTTTTCTTCCGAGCATGCGTCAGACTCAAGAGGAGGTGTACAGGCGATTCAGTAATGGGCAGCTTAGTCCGTGGCTATCCGTATTTGAGGCGTCGACGCTGCATTGGCCGTATGCGTGGGCGGCGGTGGCTTCCTACCAGGATTCCGATGATCCAAAACGCAAGCCTTTAAAGACCACGCCCGAATGCCCTGAACCACATGCGTTCCTGTCAAGGGCGGGCTGGAGTCTCTGGGAGGAACTACCCCTGCTGAAAACGCCAAGCAGTCCTGGAACGGCGTCGTATGAAATCCGTCGCGTACATCTAAGGCCGGAAGTTTGGTCCAGCGAGAAGGAAGGCAAAGTCATCGTCGCATTCGCCGGCACTGCGGCCGCCAGTCTACAAGACTGGAAATCGAACTTTCGCTGGGTTCTTGCCCCGTTTCCTCGGCACGATGCATTTGATGTTCTAACGACCACTTTCGTTCCTGAATTCGTCAACGCCTACCGAAAAAGACGCGACCAGCCTGGGGGTGAATGGTTGAAGACGGCTCAAGTGATTTCGACAGGACATTCGCTTGGTGCTGGGCTCGCAGAGCGCTTCGCTTATTCGTTGAATGCAAAATATGGGATTCCGAGAGTGAAAGACGTATATGCGTTCGATCCATCACCAGTGTCAGGCAAAAGAAGTGTCGAAGGCTGGGAAGAGCAAGCGCGTGGGTTGACCATCTACCGAATTTACAACCGCGGCGAGATCTTGGCCAGTATACGGTCCATCTTTGCGCTAATTGAAAAGCCACCTATCAGAGAAGGCCAAACCTGGATCGACATTCGTTACCGTGACAATTGGACTTGGAGGACCTTGCTGCCATCCGGGACGGTCCACGCGCACGGCATGTACGATTTGGCGTGCTTTATGAAAAAGCATCTCGACGCAACTGGGGAGGCTGGCTGATGTCAGCCAACACTGCGAGTGCAGGCAGATGGGTACCGCGCGAAACGAAGCGAGGACGACGGTGACTTTGGCGAACCTGGAGCCCCGCCGGCGGGAATGCCAATGACGCCTTTACGAGCAAAGTCTGGCTGCGCTCATAGAACGGTGGGGCCAGATTTCGCCCTCCATGAGTGCAATTTTCCCCGTTAGTGCGGCGGCCTGGCATCAAAAGCGCGCGCACTCCGACGAGCGCGGGCCGCCGATGCCTCATGGTTCTCAATGTACTGGCGCAGATTCCCGTCACGGCGAGTGCCCCGTCCAAGTCCGAGGTGCGATCGTAGGCGTCGTAACTTGATCGCACCGAGGTTTCGCGAGTATATGATAGGTTATGGGTTAAAGGTCGGAGCCCGTGAGTGCGGCGGTTCTGGCGAGCTCGTTCACCGCTTTCGGTTCGCCGGTGCGCAATAATTCCTCTAGATGTCACACGGAAGTCAACTCCTATGAGCAGTAATCAGGAAGAAAAACCCGAAACATCGGTGGTTGGAGTGGTGCCCGAGGCGGTGTACGACATCGTTGCGCGGGTGCTTCCAGGGGCGGGCCTTCTTTTTGGATTTGTGTTTGTCATCAGTACGTGCCGCCCGGGCGAGATTTCACATTCTCTCGAGTTTCTAATCGAGCACTACGTGCCGACTGTTGCGTGCAGCTACGTGCTCGGCTTGTTGATGCCGCCGTTGATACAGGCGCTATTTATTTCTGCCGTCGCAGAAAAGACCGCCTCTTGGACATGGTTCGGTGAACACTCAATTGATAACGAAGAAGATCAAACCAGCAAACTTACGAGCGCCGCCTTCCCACGCATGAGCTGGTCACGACGATTAGCGTTTGTTCGAAAGGATTCTGGCATGGAGCGCCGGTTACTTAAGCTACTTTCAGAAGCAGATCTCTGTGCTGGGCTCTTTAATGCCTGGGTCATTGTAGTGATCGTGGGGTTCGTGAGTCGACAGAGATGGCTGCCGACCGCCGTCTCCGGACGAGACTACTGGTTTGTAGCCGGGCTCGCGGCCCTATACCTATATGTGCAAAGTGTGGCACGGCTACGCCGATATCGGCGGGCTTTATTTAATGCATGACCTTTTGTCGATTTAGGCGACACCATTCCGCAAGTGGCTCGCAACACTACCGCCTCGGCCTGCCTGTCGGGTGTGCTTCCGATGGCGCCCAGAAGCCTCACGGCGTGAGTCGCCTCACTCCGGCTCGGAAACTGGCGATATGTTAATGGCTACGCCCAAGTCCTCCACCCTACATCCAGTGCCCGAACGGAGGGATTATATAGATTGCACTGAGCGGCCCGACCTGCTGTACGCCTTCGATCTGTAGCACTTCCGTGAGCGGTTTGTTATCGCTCAGTCGCTTGAACGTCGATGGAACTATGACGCGCGATAAAAGAAGTCACACCGCTGCCGAGTTCCGGAGATACGCTGCGGGCGTGACCTCGATGAAGCGGCTGGGACGGCCGCAAGAACGCGCGGGCAGATCGGGAAAACCTATGAATAGCGGGTGTTTCGCTTGCTGCCTCGGGACATCAATCGCCTTACGGCAAAAGATCGGCGAAGTGGCATCGCGAAAGGCCTAGTCAGACCTCGATCCCGGATCGCGGCCAGCCTTGGGCGCGAAGTGGTTTCGCTGGTCGAAAGTGAAATGCGTAGTCACCGACTCTGATAAGAGCGATGCCAGGTTCCAGCCCTCACGATTGAAGCGCGACCTCACCAGTTCCGGCTCCGTACATAGCGCGAGATGTCCGCCCGCAATATAAAAGACGCGCCCATTCAGCGCACTCGTCGCTGGCAGGGACAGCCAGGCCAATACGGCCGCAACATGCTCGGTCAAGCACTCGGGCTCCTCCCCGTTCATCCCGGGGAACCATTGGGTGCCGATCGGGGGCACCCCCAGCTCGCCGACGACGTATTTCATATCGTCGGCAATTTCATTGAGAAACATGCGCGTGTTTGCGCATGGACGAATGGCATTACAACGGATGCCGTATTCGCCAAGCTCTCTGGCTATGCTGCGTGTGAACGCGACCAAGCCCTCTTTACTTGTCGCGTAAGCGCTCATGGCGTAATGGCCATAACCGGAGGGAGAGGTTATGGAGAGTATTGCTCCGCTCCGCTGCTTCATCATGTGGGGCACGGCATGGCGAACCATGCCATAAACGCTTTTCATATTGACCCGGATCACGTCATCCCACGTACTCTCCGGCATCTCATGGATCATGCCTCGTCGTATAATTCCTGCGCCATTGACGAGTACGTCGATGCGGCCAAATCTCGAGATGGCATCGCCGACGATAGACTTCGCCCCGTCGAAGCTTGCGGCGTCGGCGCCATTAGCAGCAGCCTCGCCGCCGAGACGGTGTATTTCTTCAGCGACCTGCTCCGCCACGCCGGGGTCGGCGCCCCCGCCCCCCACCTCGCTCCCCAAATCATTCACGATGACCTTCGCGCCTTCGCTCGCGAGCAGCAGCGCCGTGGCCCGTCCGATTCCCCGGCCACCGCCGGTAATAACCGCAACCTTACCTTCAAACGTCCCCGCCATGTGTTTGCTTCCCGTGTAGGGTCTGTGGTCGAGCCAGTATCTCGGAACGTACCGTGGCGGGCGCACGGTGTCGAGTGCTTGCAGAGAAAGCAAGCGACCCTCGTCGCGTTGGCGTCGTCAGAACAGTCCTGTTGTCGATCTTGGGGTTCTCGTTAGCCGGCGCCCACGCTCACGACCAGATGCACCAATGCGGGTCTCTACATTCATCCTGAATGCCGCGTGCTTGATCAGCATGACCGGCCCATTCCCCGACTCCACGCAGCAGACGAGGTGCTCGGCTGTGCGAGTCTACGCGGGGGGGTGGAATAGTTGGTTGGCTCGGCTTTCATATTGTCGCAGGCGGTCAGCCAAGCACACTACATGTCTTGACAAATGTGCGGGAACGCTGTTCTATATCGCCGGGCGAGACGCCTTCTCGGGGCGGGATACACCGGCAGTGTACTCTGATGCACAGTCGCGATGACCATTTGCGATGGATAAACCACTGATAAAGCGGGCGGCTGCCCAAAAAGAGTCAGGATCGGCTGGCACAGCCCCGCTGTTCGCGAGCGGAGTAGCGGCTTCTTCCTCATCGAGGCCACCGAGTTACTTAATGCGGATGGCTCCATCGCGCAACTGACTTGGAAAGCTATTACTGCGGTCTTGGCATAGCGGCGCGGAAGAAAGATGATGCCGAAGATTACCTATGTAGAATGGAGTGGGACCGAGCACAGCGTCAACGTTGAATCAGGGCAGACTTTGATGCGCGGTGCGACAGAAAACGGCGTGCCCGGGATCATCGCGGATTGCGGGGGGAATTGCGCTTGTGGAACGTGCCGAGTATTCGTCGAACCACAATGGCGTGCGTTGACGGGTGAGCCTTCCGATATGGAAGCGGCCATATTGGAAGGGACCGAAGAGTATGATGAGAAACTACCCGGTCGCCGCTTGTCCTGCCAAATCGATGTTTCGGACGCCTTGGATGGCCTAATAGTGCGCATGCCGAAAAGACAGTTCTGATAATCGGCTATCAACCCGATAGGACGACCATGTCGTCGCCACGGTCCTTGACGCTCTCGCTGGCTAATCCCGACCGCACTCTAAACGGATCTTAATGCCTGAGCTGGCTGTTGTCCCGAGTATCGTCCCTTGGTACGCTGTCTCCCTTGGAGAGACACCGCGCTTCTGGGCCGAATTAATGTTGAAGCGGTTTTACTCGCAATTGCTGAGGAGATTTCAATGCAATTGATTAGCGAGGTCGATCTACACTATCTGCCTGTCGACGATCCCGGGCTGCGGGCGGACCCATTTCCGGCTCTCAACGCAGCGCGCGCACAGCATCCTTGGATCGCCAAGATCGACCTCGGGTACTTCGTTTTCGGCTACCAGGCGGTGAAAGATCTTGCCGGCAAAGACGACTGTCTTCACCCGGACTTTGAAACGGTGGTCGATCATCTCGGGGTTCGTGGTACGCCTTGGGCGGAGTTCCAGACCAACATTCTCGTGGCCATCTCAGGCGAGAGACATTTGCGGATCCGTTCCAGTGCCGCAGAGGCATTCACACCCCGAAACATCAATCGCAACATCGCCATGATTCGGGCTCAGGCGAATGCGATGCTCGACGAATGGGTTCCGAAAGGGAAATTTGATTTCGTCGAATTCGCCGCGACTTATCCCATCAGCGTCATGTGCGGACTGCTTGGCACTTCGACCGAAGAAATCCCCCGCATTAAGGACACGCTAGACGCTCAGTCGCGCGTGGGCTCGAGGGATCCCGCGCTAATTTCCACCTTGCTCGACGGCTACCATATTATGTGGGATTATTGTGATCGTTTGGTTCGAGGGCGCGAAGCAGAGGGCGTCGATGACAGTGATCTGCTAGATCAGTTGATCACGGCGAAGAATGAAGGGGAGCTGAGCGAGAAGGAGCTTCGCTACCTACTGATGATGCTTTTCCCGGCCGGCTACGATACCTCAAAGAATTCATTAAGCCTTATCCTGTACTACATGATTGACCGCCCGGAAGATTGGCGCCGATGCGCCGAGGACTTGCCGTATTGCCAGCGCGTCACCGAGGAAATGTTTCGTTTTCATAGCACGGTGTCGCAAAAGCGCACCGTGGTTAAGGAATTTGATTATGACGGCATCCGCTTCCCCGTGGGCACATTTTTGATCTTCGGTACGTCCGTCGCCGGACGAGACCCTACCGCCTTCAAGGACGCCGACACATTTAATCCAGATCTACCTCGTGATATCCGCAACGTCGCTTTCGGCAGAGGTGTGCACATGTGCCTCGGCCAGCATCTCGCACGAGCGCAGATCGCCGAAGGCATACATTTAATCGCCCAACGTATTACCAACCCGCGACGTACTGGACCAGTCGCATGGCGCCAGTTTCTCGGGATTGGTGGCCTCGAAACGCTTCCTATCGAGTTCGACCCCGCTCCCGCGCGCAACGATCGATAAGATCGACGCTGCAATCCATCGGGCCACCTACTCCGGGCCTCCCACTACCGTGCCGCGTGCCATCACCCCGCATCGCATCGTGATCACGGACATGCTCAGTCGATATGAGCGCGAGGTACGAGGTGGCTCAGTCAATTTATTGCCTTGCGCCACATGGGCGTTAGTTGACTGCGGTTTACAGAAGCTGAGAGACGGCATTTTTCTTGACACTGATCGTCCGCACCTCGTATCCTCAGCCGAGCCAGTGTCTCGACTGGAGATACAGAATAGACGGCTGTATGCGGAGAGGGCGCCGTCGGAGTGCCCATATAAGAAGTAGCACTAGAGGGGGATGTCCAGTGTCTAAACACTTTGCCAATTGCTTTTTTGGTGCGCTCTATATTTGCGCGGTGACCTCAGCCATGGCGCAAATCAATTCCGCGAATACCACGCCGCCGAGTCAGCCATCGGACCAGCTGGAGACAGTTACGGTTACCGCGCGGAAAGTTAGCGAATCTTTACAGGACGTGCCGGTCGCGGTCTTCGCGATCACGAAGATGCAACTCAACAACAATCTCGCATCCAGTCTTGAGAATATTGCCGAATTGGCGCCGTTGGTGTCGATCGGTAAGGAGACGACGGGTACGGGTGCTTTGATCACCATCCGCGGTATAAGCTCAGCGGCCACCGATGCTGGGTTAGATCAGAGCGTAACCATGGATATTGATGGTGTTGCGCTTAGTCGTGGCCGCATTGTCCAGGCAGCCACTTTTGACTTGGCCTCGGTGCAGATCTTGGAGGGGCCGCAGGCCCTGTTCTTCGGCAAGAATTCTCCTGCGGGAGTGATTGTCATAAATTCCGCCGATCCGACGAATTCCTACGAGAGCTCTGCGAAGGTTGGGCACGAATTCAACGCTGAAGAGACCTATGGAGAGGCCTTCGTTTCGGGCCCGATCAACGATACGTTAAAAGCAAGAGTCGCAGTTCGTTATGATTACACTTTGGGTTGGATCGATAACAACTCCCCGGCTGAGGCGAACCCGTTCCAACCTTTTGCCCCTTTGCCAGGCTCCGCGGATGGGTCCGATCGCCTGCCGACGAGTCATGATACGTCGGGCCGAATTTCCCTGTTCTGGGACCCGGTGGAAGATTTCAGTGCGAAGCTGAAGGTAACGCTAAATCGTGAAACCACCAACAGCAACGCCGGCTTCACGAATACGTTATGCACCAATGGTCAGAATCACATAATTATCTTGGGCGTGGTGGCGACCCACAGCGATTGTGCAGGGAATGAGAGGGAGGCTATTAGTAATCTGCCGCCGGTACTTGCAGTCAATTACCCTTACGGCAATGACGGCGTACCGTTCACGGAATCGAATCTCGGAATAGGTTCACTTATTCTCAATAAAACATTGGGCGACATTAGCGTCACGTCAACCACCGGCTATTATAGTCAGACTCATCAGGGTACTTTCATCGGCGACTTTAGCGAGTTCGCGCAAATTTTCGACGCCGAATCCGAGCGTTTCCATCAAGTCAATGAAGAATTGAGGGCCAATACGACATTCGCGAGCTCCGTCAACGGCATGCTCGGTGCCTATTATGAGAGTGCGCACCGCTATTGGTTTAACGCGCCGGATCTTTTGAACCTATTCAATTCGGTCGCTAACAATTACCAGAGTTTTTCGCAGTTCTCGAATAGCGACAATTCGAATTATTCGGCGTTTGGCCAGCTGCGTTGGAAAATCATCCCGACATTGGAGCTCGCCGGTGGAGCGCGTTATAGCCACGATTCCAAGACTACCGACTATGTCAACGAAGGCAACAATCCCTATAATCCCAGTCTTGGCATTTATCTGCGCCCCGATGGCTTAGTGCTGCCGGCACAGTACTCGGGCAATAACACCTCGCCTGAAGTGACCCTTGCCTGGAAGCCCGAGCCAAACCAAACCCTCTATGCTGCATACAAGACGGGTTATAAGGCAGGTGGTCTTTCCAATGGAGCGCTCTTAACGGCTACGGCCACAGCGGAAAGCCTCACGTTTGGGCCTGAGAAAACTCATGGCTTTGAAGCCGGTTATAAAAGCGACCTGCTTTCTAATACCTTGCGCCTTGACGTCATAGGCTATGACTATGACTACAATGGCCTGCAAGTAACCACTCTCGTACCTCCGACTTTTAGCCCCGCTATTGAGAACGCGGCGAAGGCTCGCACTTACGGGGTTGAAGTATCGGCACAATGGATCGCCACATACCACCTGTCGTTCAATGGTGATGCGGCCTTCAACCACGCACGGTATCTATCGTTCCCGAATTCAGAATGCTATTTCGGCCAGACTCTTGCGACGGGCTGCGTCAATAATGTCCAAAATTTGTACGGGAAACCATTGCAGCGCGCGCCGAATGCCGGCTTCAGGGTCGGTACTGACTACAAGATTGACCTTCCCGGCAGGGCAACGGCCGACTTCTCGCTCAGCGGTGCGTACACCTCGTCGTATCTCACGGCGGCCGACTACAGTCCCGGTGGTCCGCAATCGGGCTATTGGTTGCTGAACTCGGCCTTGCGCCTTAGCCCGCAAAACGATAAGTACGAAGTCGCGGTCATCGGCCGAAATCTAACCAACTCGTTTGTCAAACTTGACACTCACACAATTGATTTTGGTACGCCCTACCAGTACTACGCGACCTATAATCGCCCACGGGAGATTGTTCTTCAATTTCAATACAATTTCTTTTGACTTTAGGAGAGTAGCGCCGATTCTTAGGATCTTCTCTTCGTTGCGCGCGAACACGGAGGGTCCGTACCCTGCTGGGCGTTTCGGCTATGCCGCAAACACCGTATAGCGTCCGGCCAAAGGCTATCCTAGACCATGCGACCATCGACACACTGTGCCGATCGGTCCCGAGACAATCGTTCGAACAAAGATTCGCTCGAGGACTCATCGGAGCCCTGTGCGGCGCCGAAATTCGGGGACCATCTCTTCCTTGATCGTGCGGACAATGTCGCCGCGACGGTAGCCCAGTAGCGCCGCTTCCTGCGGGTCCGCCTCGTAGAATAGGCTGTTGCCGCGGCCCCACGCAATTGCTAGATCGATGATGATCGGGTGCTCGTGATTCTCGACTTTCGGCGCGGGATTGCCGAACGCTTCAAACAGCGCGCCAAGAAACGTTTCAAATGTCAGATTCTCGTCGTTCACCAGATAGCTGGCGCCGGCTTGGCCGCGTTCCAATCCACCCTCTATTGCGTCTGTAACTGAGTCACAGGACATATAGGCAACGCCTCCGGGGGGAGCGAATATGGGCAGATCCGTCATTCCGGCTGCGTACCGCAGATAAGGATCCCATAATATCGTCGACAGTCCCTCGACGGCGCCGGGGAGCCACGGGGGATTAATACTAAATACGCGGAACTTGTCCGTGGCCAGCGCGCAGATAGCCTCGTCGGCTAGCTTGCGCGAACGGATGTAATGATTGTTGGGCGCGAGATACGGCGCCGCCTGCGGATAGAAAGTCCCTATATATATTGCGGTGCTAACGCCCGCCTCCCGCAGCTTTGCGAAGAACGCTGGCAGCGCGACTGCATTGGTCCGCCACATGTAGCTCTCTTCGGCCGCGCCGACCGGCATATGGCGCGCGTCTTGACCCGCACAGAATATCACCGCCTCGAAGCGCGCCAGCGCCGACGCCGGAATATCGTCCTCGATATAATTGAGCTTTACGAACTCCATTTCGCACAAGGGCGTTGTCACCGGAGCCGGCTTACGCGACGCGAGCGTCACCTCATGGCCTTTGTCATGGAGGCGCAATGCAGCATGTCCCCCCACCATTCCAGTGCCGCCGACTATGAGTATTTTCATGTATCCCGCTCGTAGTTGTCGCCCGCTAAAGCGCGGCCGGGACGATCTTGGCGCCGATCTTGCCGTGCTTCGCTTTTGTCAGCCTCTCGCTCGGACTGGCAACCACGATCGTGCAGCCTTATTGCTTGGCGACAAGGAAGCAGACTATATGATCGTTTTAAAAACACCGAAAACGCTCGGGGGCGACAACTTCTGTCGTAGCCCAGCCGATCCCCTGCCGACAACACAGGTCACCGCAAATAGATTGTGGCCCATATCGCTATAGTATATAGAGTATCGCAGGGCTATCGGCGCTGTTGGAGGTGACTGGCGTGGAAGCAAAACTTCGGGAAATAATCGATCACCACGAGATCCGAAAGACCCTTGGCGAATACTGCCAAGGCTGCGACCGAGCCGATCCCGTCCGAATGGCCAGCGTCTATGCCGAGGACAGCTGGGATGATCACGGCGAGCTCAAGGCTTCGGGTCCAGAGTTTTCCCGCGTGATGGCGGCTCGCATACGAGAGACCTATGACACGATGTACCACTTGCTGGGTCAGTCGACGATTAGAGTGGATGGCGATAGCGCCGCAGCGGAAACCTATTTTATCGCTATCGCGCAGACGAAAGCCGCAGACGGCCCTTCCATCTGCAACCAGCTCGGCGGCCGCTTCATCGACAAGCTTGAACGCACGGGCGACGGCTGGAAAATAAAGCATCGCACGGTAGTGGGTGATTGGAACATCGCCCTGCCCCTCAGTCAGGATTGGCCAAGGACGCGTTATCTAGCACGAGGGCAACACTCGAATGCGGACCTTGTCTACGCCGCGCTTGGCAGGGTGCACGGAAGCTTGACCGAAAGCGTGCGAATAGCTGAGATCGAGTCCCCGACAGCGACCCCGGCGACACCCGCAAAGGGGATCTCGACGACCGACGAGTAACGTTCAAATTCTTGGTTTCGTTGTGCGGACCGTCGAAGAACTCGCCTCACTTCATCGCGACGAGATTCGCCTATCCCATGAGCACCATTTTCCTGCCGTCATGATGCGGCACTGACCTAAAGCGCTGTTTCTGGTCGGAAGTGGGATTAACAGACCTGGGATGAGCGTATAGGCGACCTTTGCGGTCTTCTCATCGGATTTCTAGGCGCTCCCGCGCTCGGGCCAATGCTGCTTTTGAGTCTGTCTCCATTAGCCAGGATTCCGCTCCTCGCTCATCGAAGCGGACAGGCAGATCTCCGCCATCCGGCTCTCGGACACGAAGCGGCACGCCGATTGCTGAGGATGCGAATTGCGAATCTTCGTCCAAGTCCGCAACGATCGGACGATCTAATTATGTACCACGGCGTGATTCTAGTATTGTCCGTCCATCCCCGACTTCCCCCGTAGCGTGACCGAGCGGGAAGGGGTGTACTTGACCCGTTACCTCAGCCGAGATCATGATATCTTGATGAGACACCGCGTATCGGCAGGGGATATAACATTCCGCAGGGAAAGACCATCGCCATGGTGCGAACGTCGCCCCAATGGAGGAGGGCCAATCCGACATCGACGATGCCAGTTCCAATCTAGGGAGGATTCGTAATTTCGGCCAGGACAATGCTTCGGATCGGTCGCACTATCCAACAACTTGCATCGGGTGATTTGACGATGGCCGACATCGATAAGCTCAAAAAGAAATATCAAGAGGAGCGAGCGAAGAGACTACGGTCGGACTCGCTTGGTCAATATCGGCACCTCGAGGGAAAATTAGCCGAATTTGCCAAGGATCCCAACGCGGGACCGGACCTTGTACGCGATCCGGTCTGCCGCGAAGCCGATGTCCTCATAATCGGGGGTGGTTTTGGCGGGCTTTTGGCCGCCGCGCATTTGCGCGAGAAGGGCGTAGAAGGCATCCTTGTTGTCGACGAGGCCGCTGATTTCGGCGGCACTTGGTACTGGAACCGCTATCCAGGAATTCGCTGCGACATCGAATCGTATATTTATCTCCCCTTTTTGGAGGAAACCGGTGTCATACCCAGCGAGAAATACGCCAAGGGCGGAGAGATTTATAAGCACTGTCAGCGGATCGCCCAGCATTTCGACCTCTACCGCGACACGCTGTTTAAAACGGTCGTCGCCAGCCTGCAGTGGAATGAAAAGCGATCACGGTGGATCGTCAGGACCGACCGCGAAGATGAGATCGCCTCCCGCTTCGTCATTTCCTGCACCGGGTTGCTGAGCAATCCGAAGTTGCCCGGCATTCCCGGTATCGAGACATTTGAGGGCCATAGTTTCCATACGAGTCGATGGGACTATGCATATACCGGCGGGAGCGCGGACGGCGGCCTCGTCGGTCTGAGGGACAAAAAGGTTGGCATCATCGGCACAGGCTCGACAGGCATTCAGTGCATCCCTGCGATCGCCGGAAGCGCCGAGCATCTCTACGTATTCCAGCGCACACCCTGTTCCGTAGACGTGCGCGGCAACCGGCCGACGGATTCCGAATGGATCGCGTCGCTCCAGCCCGGATGGCAGAAGGAAAGGGTTAAGAACTTCAGCTACTGGACTTCGGGAATTCGCCAGGGCGAGGATCTGATCGCGGATAGCTGGACGAACCTGCTGAGCCAGCCTACGGCCGTAGCCGGCGGCGTGGTCAAGCAAGTCGATCCCGAAGAGATGCAGAAAGCCGAGATTATGAAGATGGAATCTGTGCGGCAGCGGGTGGAAGCGCTCGTGAAAGATCGAACGACTGCCGAAGCCCTAAAACCCTACTATCATTACTTCTGCAAGCGGCCCGGCTTCAGCGATGACTATCTGCCCACTTACAACCGCCGCAACGTAACGCTGGTCGATACTCAGGGAAAGGGTGTCGAACGGATTACGCCCCGGGGCGCTATCGTAGATGGCAAAGAATATGCACTCGATTGCCTTATCTACGCGACCGGCTTCGACTTCATGACGAATTACACCAAGGAATCGGGCCTCGCCATCAGCGGGCGCAATGGTATCCCCCTCGAACAGCATTGGTCGCGCGGTGCGCACACGCTGTATGGCATTCAGACGCGCGGCTTTCCCAATTTCTTTCTGATGAGCCTGCTGCAGGCCGGACTTTCGATCAACTACATGCACACCGCCGATGAGCAGACACGCTATATCGCCGAGGTAGTATCTCATTGCCTAAAAGACGGCATCCATTCGGTCGAACCAAGGGAAGAGGCGGAAAATGCCTGGGTTGACCGAGTTGTAGAGCTGAGCGGGGCACGTCGCGCATTCCTGGAAACGTGCACGCCCAGTTACTTCAACCACGAAGGCAGGGATCAGGCGGATCTCGAACTGAATATCCCATTCGGAGGCGGTCCATTCGAATATTTCGAACTGCTACATAAGGCTGCGGCAGGTGCCTTCAAGGAACTGCTCGAATTCACCTGAGGTCATTGGAGTAAGAATGACTGTCCTTGAGTACGTCCCGTCCTCGAACTGATGATTGGATTCCGGCGTGGCGATTCATAGCGCGACGCTCGAGCTACCCGGAGGGGGAAGCTCTTGCCCGGCAGATCAATGTCAGCCGGAAGGCAATGGCTTTATCGTCTTCCGCGAAGTCGAGTCGACCAGCACGACTACGAGAGACATGGGCTGTTTCGAAAATAACCGCGCCGGCGGTCGCGCACTTGAACACAGTTTTGATGGCCGCTCAGCGGTTGCGGCGCAGGGGGTCTGGGTGAAAGGTCGCAGGAATCCCGCCCGAAACTCTGTCCTAGGGCGAGAGAGATATCGGAGCAAAGGCCCGTACATTTCTTATCTTAGCCGGCCAACTTGAACCTCCTTTAGGGAGCGGTGGCGTCTCAATGATAAGAGGGGCACAGGTTGATCAAGCACAGGAGAATTGCGCGATGAGCGAGCATGTTTCGGCGCAGGCCCGATGGACAAGACGGCCGGAAGGATCGAACTGGGGCGATTTCGGACCGGAGGACCAGGTCGGGCGGATGAACCTCATCACGGCCGAGAAGCGACTCGAAGCCGCCCGTGAGATTCGCGACGGCCGAGTCTTCGTCCTCAGCCTTCCGCTCGACTTTCCCGGCGGCGATACCGAGGAATCGTCGCGCCGCGCGCCCAGGCTCCATTCCAATGCCTTCCAGGGCCATTCCCTCTGCAACTTGCCGATGTCGGCGAAAGAAATCTGCTGCGACGATCGCGTGCTAATGTCGCTGCAGTATTCCACGCAGTGGGACGCGCTAGTGCATTGGGGACGCCGATTCGACGTAGACGGTAGTGGAAATCCGCAACCGGTGTATTACAACGGCTTCCGCGCCGGCACCGATTACAAGTGCTGCGACGAAAAATCCGGCCCCTATGCCTATAGATTGGGAATCGAGAAAATGGCCGAAACCGGAGTTCAGGGGCGCGGAGTGTTGATCAACCTGGTCAAGGCATTCGGCACGCGCCGCCAGGTCATTGACTATGACATGCTGATGCACGCGATTGAGGTGCAGCGCGTGGAAGTGCGCGAGGCTGACATGCTGCTGCTCTACACCGGGTATGGCGATGCCCTTATCGCGATGAATCGTCAGCCCGATACCAGCATTCTGGCCCGCACCGGAGCCGTGCTGAAAGGTTCGGACAAGCGTCTGCAAGACTGGATTGAAAAAAGCGGGATCGCGGCGCTGATTTCGGATAACGAGGCCGTCGAAGGTTTCGATCTTAGTCAGCAGCCGGATGAAACGGAGTTTCTTTTTCCTCTGCACGACTGCTGCCTCTTCCGACTTGGTATCCATCTCGGGGAAATGTGGTGGCTGAAGGATCTGGCTGAATATCTCGATCAGGGCGTCCGCCACGCCTTTATGCTGACCGCGCCACCGTTGCGGCTCCCCGGTGCCGCGGGATCACCGGCGACACCTGTCGCGACCGTCTGATGAGTGCTGCACTGAGCTCTTGGGGCTAGCTAGACGCTTCTGTGCAGCCAGCAAGCGCCTGAGGGTGTCGCTTTCCGGATGGGGCTACTATCCGCTTTTTGCGATCACTTCCTCGCCATACCAAGCGATGCTTTCGACAAATCCGGCCCGACTCGGCGAGGGCAACAGGGTCCAGACCCAGCTCGCGCCACAATCCTTGACCGAACCGATGAATTGCAAATATTGATCAGCGGACACTTCGCCAAGGCGACGGGGCCGAAAGGGTGCGACCACGGCGATATCGAAAGTGCCCGTCACTCTGAATTGTCCGCGCAGGTCCTTCAGCCTGGCGATCTTTTCGGCAAAACTGTGATACGAACTGATCGACGATGCCGAGACGATCGCGTCGTCGGTAGGCGTCGAGAAATACGGGATCCAGCCATCGCCCCATCGAGCAGCCCGACGCAACGCAAGTTCGGAGCCTCCACCGACCCAAATGGGTGGCGCGGGATACGGGACAGGGCGCGGCTCCACTTGCGCGGCATCAAACGACGTCCCCTTAGCGTCGATAGCCCCGCCTTTCCAGATTGCCCGTATGGTTTCCAGCGCTTCATCGGTCAGCGGGCCACGTCGATCGAATGGCACGCCCAGCGCGGCGAATTCCCGTTTCTGATATCCCACGCCGACCCCCATAATGAGCCGGCCATTGGAGAGCACTTGGAGCGTTGACGCTATCTTGGAGGTCAGAAAGGGGTTGCGATATGGCAGGACAACGATATTCGTCACCAATCTCGTCCGCTGCGTGTGAGCGGCGATGAAGGCGAGCCCCGTGAAGGGATCGAGCGAGTCATGTGCGGCCGGGTCGCTGTGTAGCCATTCACTCGCCGGCGCGGGGTGATCCGTGAGGCTCGCACCCGCGACGCCCGCGCTCTCAAGTGCGGCGGCAATCTCCTTCACCGCTTCAAGGGATTGGAATTCCCTTGCCGGACTTATCTTCCCGAGCGGAAGCGACGTACCAAACTTCATCGTTCAACCTTTCAAGCCCATTGGCGTTACAGACGCCGGACCGCCGTTCTGCGCCGGCATCGGCAACGTGATTTCGCATCAAAGCTCGCGGGGCAATCCCGCGCCATCCATGTATCGAGCAAGATTGCGGTGGAGGTTGAGGACCGTTTGTTCCTGCTCCGGATTGGGAATGCACCCTCGAAAACCGCGCGATTTAACCCCGCGCTGGACCTCGCGCATGTTGCTAAAGTCCTGCGACAAGACGAGACGCCAAACCTCAAAATTGTCCGGGTGCGAAAGTTCCCACTCTGTCGCGGGTTCCTCGCCTTTCGGGAACAGCTCAATCACGCAGCCTTCGAAAAAGCACTTCCCGGGATCTTCGCCGTAGGGACGCATGCGATAGACCAGCGCGTTGGTCGGCGCTTGGGCAATCAGCATATTGGGAAAGACGTGCCACGAGCTGCCAGCGGCGGTCAGCTGGTCAGCCGACAGCTTGGGCCAGGTGATCCCGCGTGCTGCATCGTCCGCCTGCGCGGCTCTCATCCAGTGGGCGACCACTTCGGCCGGGGTCGCGCCTTCCTGTACCTCGTCGACCAGGCGTTTGGCGGCCTCGACCATCGTCGCCGTCGTGCGGGCGTTCACCGTTTCCCATGTCTCGACCTGGAGAGCGGCGGTAGCCGCCCTTGGATCAGCACCCTTGCCCGCGCGATTGATAGTGTTCGAACCGGCCTTGGCATCTCCGAAGCTGTTATAGCCGTGCAGCCCCTCTGCGCGGCTGATCATGTTGAAATCCCCATATTTAGTCAGTTGAGGGTGCGTTCCCTCGACATGGTAGGACTCGATGAAGGCCTCCAGCGCGACCTTCCAATTGCAATCGAACACACACCAGCGCCGCCAGCGATAACGCATATTCTCGAGCTGAAAGGGATCAAGGCGAGAAGCCGCTGGCTCCAGAAACTCTCGCAGGGGTCCGGCATCGGGGTCCATGTTGACAAACACCCACCCGCCCCAGCTGTCGGCCTTCACCTGAGGGATCTGCAGGCGCTCGGCGGTCAGCTTGTTATGCCAGTCGCGCGGGCTGAGCACTCGAGTACAGCGTCCGGTAAGGTTGTATCTCCAGCCGTGAAAGCTGCACTGGAATTCCCGGACATTGCCGCGGCCACGCGCGATCGTCTTGCCCCGATGGGCACAAACGTTAAAGAACGCGCTAATCCTGTCTTGCGCCGAGCGTACAACAATGATCGAGTCGTTCATGATTTCGTATGTAACAAAATCCCCCACATTAGGGATCTCTTCGATCCGGCAGACGTGTTGCCACACGCGGGGCCACAGCTTATCGCCTTCGGCACGGGCATATTCCGGCGATATGTAAGCCTCAGCTCCGTACGTTTCCGGTACGTAACCATTTGAATTGCTCATGCGCCTTCCTCCAGCGACACTTTGGACCAAAATCTACCCTCTGTCTCTTATTACGATATAGTATATCGCAAGGCAATACCTGCTTCCCATGGGGTCGTGGCGACACGAGATTGGAGTTTCACCATCAGCCGCGACGTCTGGGGAGTTGCAAAACAGACAGAGGTAAGATTGACTTATGGCGACGCCGGTCTATAGACGCATTCTTGAACTGTTCGAAGCAGAGGGAGTCAAGACTCTTTTCGGCATCCCCGATCCGAACTTCGTCCATCTGTTCCACGAAGCGGAGCAGCGCGGCTGGACGGTGGTCTCCCCACACCACGAATCGGCCGGCGGGTTCATGGCCGAAGCCGCCACACGCATCACAGGAAAGCCCGCTGTCGCAATCGGCACCCTTGGCCCGGGTATGGCGAATATGATGCCCGCCATTCAGTGCTGTCTCGTAGAAAACTCTCCGGTCATCTTCATAGGCGGCCAACGTGCCCGAATCACTGAGCGGCGCGTGCGTCGGGGACGAATCCAATTCGTGAGGCAAGAACTTCTTATCGAAGACTCAGTAAAATATTGCGCCTCAATCGAACATGCGGACCAGACAGACGAGATCATCCGCGAGGCGATTCGTCAGTCCCTCTCGGGCACTCCGGGACCAAGCTATGTCGAGTATCCCGCCCATACGATCCTCGCAGAGCTCGAGGTGCCCCAAGCGCTGCCGCCGCACCGCTATCGTCTGGTCAATCAGGGCGCCGATGTCGATCGCCTAGGCGAGGCAGTGGATCTTATCCGTAGCGCGACCAATCCCGTCCTGCTCGTCGGACACGCCGTCTATACCTCGAAGACTGGCATAGCAGCTAGGGGTTTGGCCGAGCGGATGAACTGCCCGGTCATCCAGACTTCGGGCGGCACTTCATTCATTCCTGGGCTTGAGGATCGTACCTTCCCCTATCTCTTTTCGGATGTTTCCATCGAGGCTGTCGAAGCATCGGATCTTTGCGTGGCGCTGGGCACGGAACTCGGCGAGCCAATGCATTTCGGCCGTTGGCGTCACTGGATGAAAAACGATGCCGATCGCAAGTGGATCTATGTGCAGCAGGATCCGACCGCGATCGGGGTCAATCGCCCTATCGACGTCCCTCTGGTCGGCGACTTGCGGGCGGTGATCCCGCAGTTGGTCGGCGCCCTGGGGGAGACCCGCCGCGATCCGTCGCCGGGTCTGCAAGGTTTCGTTTCCCGCGAGGCGCAGATGCTGCGCCACCTTTCGGAGGAAGCGGAAGGCCGTAACGATGGGAGCGGAAAAGTCCCAATGCACCCGTCTCGATTCGTGACGGAGGCCACAAAGGCGTTCCCCAAGGACGGCATTCTGGTCCGCGACGGCGGAGCCACTGTGATTTACCAGTGGACCTATTCGCAGTGCAAGCCTCAGGACGTGATTTGGAACCAAAACTTCGGTCACATTGGCACCGGCCTTCCCTACGCCGTGGGAGCGATGCTGGCGGAGCGCGCAGAAACCGGAAAATTGCGTCCGACTATGCTGCTCACATCGGATTCATCGTTTCTGTTTCACATTGGAGAGCTAGAAACGGCTGCTCGCTTTGAGTTGCCGCTCGTTTGTGTTGTCGGTGTGGACTACCAGTGGGGCCTGGAAGTTGGCGTCTACAAGCGCACGTTCGGACAAGGTAGTAGCGAAATCGGCACGCATTGGAGCGACAAGGTCCGTTTCGATAAAATTGCGGAAGGCTTCGGCTGCGATGGCGCTTTTGTACGAGAGGGAGACAAGCTTCGTCCGGTGATCGAACGGGCGTTCGCAAACGGCAAGCCGACCGTCATCCATGTGCCGATTGATCCGAAGGCCAATTCCGAAGAGGTTCCAAAATATGACCGGTTCCGGACCTGGTATGCCGAAGGTAGTTAGTACCTCTCCGGCGCGTTGCTTTTACTCGAGGGTCCTCTCGTTTTCAATGCGATAATCTATGGTCGGCCCGTTTACAGCTACTCCCGCCGTGATTCTCGTTAATTTTGTCGGCAATTATCCATACTATTGTCTGTACCTCGTTGCGGCAGCGGGCCATCACGCGCGAAAATTTGGCACCCGGAGCCTCGAGCTCGCCCTGATCGTCCCAGCTGTCTCAGCATAGACGCTGGCCATGCGCGCGGGATCGGCTCGGGCGCCGCCCTGGCAATCCTCTCTCAGGGTCATGATGATCGATCATTTCCCGAAGTTTTGCTTCGGCGCACCAACCGCTGGGCTGGCATCCGCGATACGCTATATACTCCATGGTTATAATTGCCGCATCATATGTCTTTTGCGATAAACCAGATGGGGATGTCTCGTGTCATTGAGTCGACCTTTGGTCACGCGCCCGTTGGGCACCTGTGGCAAGCATTTGGCTGCATCGGTCTCCGTAGGCTACGAAAGCGCGTTTGCCGACCCCGGCTCCGGTCTGCCGGAACATTTACGTACTGTGCTTCATTTGTCGCTAGGCGATCGGATGGGACATCGAACAACTTAGGACAGCAGAGTGGCAGTCAAAAAGAATCAAAGTGCAGAATTTACGATCAAGGTTCTGGAGAAGATCGCGGAACATCAGCCGGTCGGTGTTACTGAACTTTCCAACATTATGGGGAACACCAAGAGCAGCTTGCAGCGCGCGCTTGTCACCCTTTCCGAATGCAAATGGATCCGCATGACGCATGGAAAGTCTGGCCGCTGGGAATTGAGTGAACGCATTCACACGATCGCCTATATGGGCCGAAGCCATTCGGACCTTCGCAGCCGAGCGCGCGGGCCACTGGAGCGGTTGCGTGACGAAACCGGAGAAACGGTCGTGCTAGCCGTCCCAGAGGACGGGCACATGGTGTTGATCGAATCTTTCGAAAGCCGACAGATGGTGCGCACCTCGTCCGCGGTGGGCATGACCTTTCCGGTGCGCGACAGCGCATCGGGCCATGCGGTGCTTGCCAATCTTGACCCGGCCTCGCAGGAGGTTCTCTTGGGTCGACCCGTGGATATCGCGCTTCGCAAGAAGCTTGATAAGGTTCGGGCGCTTGGTTATGCAGTGAATGATGAGGCGCTCGTTACAGGATCTTCGAACATTGGGGCGGCGGTCTTTGAGGCCGGGCGTCCCATCGGCGCGATCGTGGTTGCCGGTCCCAGCGAAAGGCTGACGAAAAAAACTCACAGTAAAATCGGCGCAATGGTCGTCAAGACAGCCGAAATGCTCTCTCACGGACGCATGCGCTAAGAATGTAGTCCGCTTTCGTAGTTACGGCGATGGAACGCCGAGTTTCCCTGCGATGTTGCGGCTTACTGTGTCCTGCAGATCTGATTACCTGAGTTAGCAGTTCCCGCAGAGGATAAATCCGTCGTGACGTCTCATATCTGGCCACGATATGGCGCACTTGAGGCAGGGTACGAAATATTGGGGTTGTGGCCTGAGGCCTAGTGTCGTTCGTGACTGTCGAGGTGAGCAAAAACACTCTGGTTTGCGCGGATTAAACGATCCGATTGAGCGCACCCGTTTCATTGCGAGTGTATTGTCGGGTGGAACCAGATCATTGCCGCGCTGCCCAGCTGCGTACTTTGGTGGCCTAGCAAAAATCAATTAGCGGTTTATGGCGACGCACGTTGTCTGCGCGGGATGTCGACCTCGGATCGGGTTTTAAGTGCGAGGCCTACCAGGGAGACATATAGCGACGCGGGCGCCGCAGCCGGCGAAAACCCCGTCCGTTCGAATGTTACCTTCATAGGTGAGCTTGACAGGACTTTGGATTTGTCGATAACGTGGAACGTCCAGATACAGCGTATCTATATACGATACAGTATTAGGTGGGGGATTCAATTGATTAAGCGCTTTGGCGCGCCTCGATTTGGGACTCGTCGATATGAATAAAAGCGTGCCAGTCATTGATTTTGATCACCATTCCAAGGAGCACACGCGTACCTGGGTGGAGACCTATCGCTACTTGCGGTCCTACTGCCCAATTGCATGGACCGAAAGTCATGGTGGCTATTACGTGGTAACGCGTTTCAACGATGTGGTTGCTGTAGCCCAGGACAAAGTCAATTTTACCAAGCGAAAATGGCAGGATGATAATGGCAAGTGGCAGGGTGGTGGTACGATTCCTACCATCAGCGGGTTACTCATTCCCGATGATATCGACGCGCCCGAGTGGAAAGTGTATCGGCATCTTCTAAATCCATTTTTTGCACCGAAAGTCATTGCCCGCTCGAGAGCAATGGCCGAGGTTGTCGCGTCAATCTTGGTGGATGCGGTCATTGAGAGCGGACGGGTCGAAATGATTGACCAACTCGCCAGTCCGCTGCCAACGATTATGACTCTGGAAATGCTCGGTATGCCTCTAGAGCATTGGCGCGAGTACGCGGAACCATCCCACGAAGCCGTTTATACGGTTCCTGGCACGCCCGAGTACGCACGAGCGGTCGAGCGCCTCCAATGGGGCGAGAGCAAAATGGGGGAAGCCCTTAAGGCCCGCCGTGGCAATCCTGGCAATGATCTCATCTCGCATATAACCAACGCCCGCACCGCTGAGGGTGAGTATTTCAGCGATTATGAGTTAATGGCGATATGTCGCCAAGTTATCGGCGGCGGGGCAGATACCACGACAAGTTTGCTAGGAAACGTATTCATATACCTTAGCAAACATCCGGAGGCGCGACAGAGGTTGACCGAAGACCCAAAGGTTGCGCCTTATGCATGCGAGGAGTTCCTGCGTTTTTTCACGCCCATCCATTCTTCCGCCAGGACCGTCAAACAACCGCTAAAGGTTGCGGGGGAGTTATTAGACGTGGGTGACAAGGTGTTCATGGCATATGCCTCAGCTAACCGTGATGAGAACTACTTCGAAGATCCCGATTCCGTGAAACTGGATCGCTTCCCGAATCCTCATATTGGGTTTGGCGTTGGAATCCATAGGTGCCTTGGATCGCATATGGCGCGGCAGTCCTTTGGTGTGCTCGTGAGCGAGATGCTTCGAAGAATTCCGGACTTCCGAGTACTGGACGATCAGGCGGAGCAATACGGCACCACCGGAGTAGTTAACGGATGGGTTCTTGTCCCCGCCGTATTCACCCCAGGGCGCAAAGAGAATCGCGATCCCGATCTTGCGAAACGGCTACTTTTAGGGGGTTAGGATCGTGAAGGTGCGGGTTAGTGGCGAGCGATGTCAGGGACACGTGATGTGCGTCCTGGCATGCCCGCAAGTATTCCTAATCAACGACGACGACGGGCACGCTTATGTTGCACAGGAAGTCGTCGCGAAGGAATATGAGGAAAGGGTTCTCCTTGCTGTACGCGGCTGTCCAGAGAAGGCAATTGAGGCTTTTGAGCCGTAAGCTCGCCCCGCAATGGGGCGCCAGATCTCTCGGTGGTCGTAGTCATCGCTCGCCGAGGCTGCCCTGAGGTATCAAGCGTCCGACGGGCGGGCAAAAGGCGTAGCCACCGCGACGTTACTGGTCCTTTTCTTTGTCGCTTTATTCAGTAACCTCGATCGAGCGCTGATATCAATCCTTCAGGTTCCGATTAAGCGAGACTTAAGTCTTTCCGATGCTCAATTGGGGGGGTTGACCGGCCTCACGTTCGCCGTCGTTTATGCCCTCGCATCATTGCCAATAGGGTACGTGGTAGACCGGTATCGGCGTACATGGCTATTGGCAGGTGCGCTTACAATTTGGTCGCTGCTTACCGGCGCCAGTGGGTTTGCGCAGAGCTATGCGGCGCTCGTTGTCTGCCGATTAGGCGTTGCGCTCGGTGAGGCCTGCGGTAATCCGGCGTCTTTTTCCCTTTTGTCTGACATTTACGCTCTGCGGCGTAGGGGAACCGTTTTCTCCCTGTTTCAAGTTGCCCCATTTTTGGGGATATTCCTGGGCGTCGTATCGGGCGGATGGCTAAGCAACGATATCGGCTGGCGAAACAGCTTCTTCCTTATTGGGCTAATCGGATTGTTAGTGGTTCCATTTCTAATTGGGTTACCTGAACCTCGTCGAGGTCTATCGGAGGAGAAGGGAAGCGAGACGGATGCGGCATTAACCTCTTCTCCTGCGTTTCACGTGCGCGCCGTGCTGGTAAGTCTGTTTCATATGCGTGCATTCCGCTTCTTGGTTATGGGAATGACGCTGCAGAATTTTGTGACGTCAACCTTTTTAAACTGGAACGCTCCTTTCCTTTCCCGACTCCACCATATGTCATTGGCAGATGTCGGCCTTTGGACAGCGCTCCCAATTGGGGTAGGAGGGGCGGTGGGTGCAGTAGGTAGCGGTGTGGCGGTCGACTATCTGGCACGTCGCAGTATCGGATGGTATGGCTGGGCAACCGGGTTGGTGTCGGCAAGCTTTTTTCCCGTTGCTGCAGTGCAGATCTGGATTGGATCTACATCTTTCTCGATCGTTGTGAGCTTCTTGACTGCAGCCATGGCGAGCTTCTATCTCGGGCCCGTATTTGCAACCGCTAATTCGCTCGTGCCTCCGGCAACACGCGGGACGACCACCGCTGTACTTATGACGATCCCCGCGATATTCGGTACCGGTCTGGGCCCGTTTGTCGCTGGCACCCTGAGTGATCACATATCGATCGCCTACGGATTGGGTGAGGAGAGTCTCCGATACGCGCTCCTCGTGAGCTTCCTGCCGGCTTTCGGTGCCGCAATAGCGTTCTATTTCATGGGCCGAGAGCTAGCCCGAGCTGAGCACAGCGAGCCAAAGGAAGGGAGAGTTTGCAAACCGTAGAAAAAGGCGCGATTTCGAGCAGCTACTCAAAGGTGGCAAGAGTCCAAAGGATCATTGGCGGTCGATTACAATGCCTGTATTATATATCGATACGCGATATCGACAGGAGATATCGCATGCTCTGGTCAGGAAACGAACCGCCGGATCTTGACATAGATCACGTATCCATCGCCTTTGCTATCTGGAAACAATATTAAGGGGAAGTGGCATGCCGCTCGATCTCAAGATTGCAGGAGGAACGGTTGTAGATGGCACAGGCAAAGCGCGTTACGCAGCCGACGTAGGTATTCGGGAGGGGCGGGTGGTTGAAATAGGAAATATTTCAACCGCCGCAAAACGTACAATCGACGCTGACGGTGCCCTTGTGACACCTGGCTTCGTCGATATGCATACGCACTACGACGCGCAGGTATTTTGGGACAGTGAACTCATCAGTTCATCTCGAAACGGTGTTACTACCGCGGTCATGGGAAATTGCGGCGTTGGCTGCGCGCCTTTCGTGCCTTCAATAAAGGAGCCCATTAAGGGCCTGTTAGGAGGCGTCGAGGACATTCCTAGTACCGCGCTTGATGCCGCTTTGTCTTGGGACTGGAGAACCTTTGGTTCTTATCTCGACCGAGTTGGGGAGCGACCGCACAGTATTAATCTGGCTGCGCATGTCGCCCATGCGCCGATCCGCATGATTGCGATGGGCGAGCGCGCTTTCGATCGTAGCGCTCCGACGGAAGACGATATTGCGAAGATGCAGACGATGCTGGAGGAAGCGCTATGGTCTGGGGCCTCCGCGTTTTCGACCGATCGGGTGTCGGTGCATCGCATGTCCGACGGGAGTAACGTTCCAGACTTTGATTCGCCTGTCGACGAGTTACTTGCGTTAGCGAGGATAGTCGCGAAATTCCCGGGGCGTCCGATGCAGTATGCGACAGACTATGCAATGCTCGGTACAGAAGAAGAGACGCTGAAAGAACTATCAGTCCTCGGCAGAATAGCCGCTTTGGGTATTCCCATCTTCGCTCCACTCAATCAATATCCTGTCCGGGGCGGATGGCGCCGGCTGGTCGCGGACATAGATAAACTTCGCGCAGAAGGCGCTAAGATCGTGTGCGAGACTTCAGCGCGTGCGATCGGTGCCTTGCTTGGCCTTGAAGCCCTTATACATCCCTTCTGCCGCCATCCCAGTTATATGGCCATCTCTGATCTGCCTCTTGAGAAGCGTGTTGAAAGAATGCGCGATCCCGAATTCCGTACGCGACTATTGTCCGAAAATCCCAAGCTTGGACCCGCGGATGTGCGCATTCAAATGCGTTTCGATAAGCTGAAAGACGAAGCCGAAAAGACGTTTATTATGGGATCAGAGGCAGATTACGAACCGCCCGCGTCTAACTCGATTAAGGCGCGAGCGGAGCGCGAAGGTAAGACACTTCACGAAGTGTATTATGACGCCATGATCGCGAATGAAGGGCGCAGTCTCCTTTACGTTCCGCTGGCCAATTTTGCCAATGGCAGGTTGGACGAGCTGCATGAAATGTTGTCCAGGCCGGAGACGATGTTCAGCTTAGGTGACGCAGGTGCACATCTCGCTTCTATCTGCGACGCTGCCTATGCATCATTCAGTCTGATTCATTGGGGGCGCGATAGGGCTATTGGGATTCCACTCGAGCTGCTCGTTCGAAAGATGACCAGTGCCCAAGCTGAACTCTTCGGCTTTAAAGGTCGCGGCCGCGTTGAAGTCGGATCGATTGCCGACATAAATGTGATTGATCATGGGGCGCTAAAATTGGAGGCGCCCACCATGCTGTACGATATCCCGGGCGGAAGCAATCGACTGGTTCAATGCGCGAGCGGCTATATTGCAACTCTGGTTAGCGGTGAGGCCGTCGTCGACCGCGATACACTAACGGGCGCGTTGCCAGGCCAGGTGCTTCGCTGTTAATGCTGGCTGAGGCGTGCCGTACGTAACCTGCGAATTTAGCGATGTTTGTCTAATAGTGCGCCGACGTAATTCAGGCGACCGGTCGAGAGGGGGGCGGCTCCACGACTCGGTGCGCCTACAGGAGGTAGTGTGGCCTCCTCTGCGGCATCGATGGAGTCTATGAAGATCTATCATCGGGTGTGTTGGCCCGAAACGCCTAACGTCAAGGATGCCTTACTCAGACGCTTACGATCTATCTATATGATTTATGATAGTTTTCCCATATAGCTATCGATAACCGGCCTTCTCACTACCTAAGGTTTGAGGTAATTAACGTTCGATAAGATACTCATTGGGCACGTCGGGTCGACCGACAGCGGGGATAGGCTCGAGCCGTCATGATTATGGCATCGAAGCCGTGCGGGTATTATCAACTCGAATGCCGGTGAGTCCCTCATGATTCGCAACGAAGCCGAATATCAGGAAGCCTCCAAGCGGTCGGTCGAGGAAGCTCTGCGATTCGATGAACATCGCCTGCGGCTGAAGCAATCAGGCTTAAGCGATGTGGAGATCCGTCGCGTCATTGATCCCCTCGAGTCCTTCCACTTGCAGCTTAAGGAGGCGGTGGAGGCCTACGAGCACCTGAACCCCGGACAGGCGAGGTCTGGATGAAGAGGCGCGTCGCCGTCGATACTGTCTCTCGCGCAATCTCTAGGCGCCTCGCTCTGGGAACAACCCTGGCATCCAGCGAGAAGCCAGGGCTGCCGGAAAAGCCAGCCGCAATGGGGCCCGCGTGCTTTCCGATACCAGCACTCCGTGGTCGATGAGCGCCGAGACTACGCGGCGGGCCTGACGGTCGCCGGTACCGACAATACTGGCGGCATCGCTGCGCGGCACCTCGCCGCGATAGAGCACCGCTTCGAGGATGGCGCCGGATCGTGGCGGCAGGCGATCCAGGCGGATCTCTTCTTCGGCCCATAGCAGGATGCGCGCGCGCAGGGTATCCGGACTCATCAGTCCTTCCATGAAAGTGACTTGGTCGAGGCAGGTCGTCAGGAAGAAGCGCGTGAACTCCGCCAGCGCTTCTTCGCTGAGATGGCCACGGCCGTCGAGATCGTTGCGGCGGGTCTGATCGCACGCGGCGAGATGGCCCTTGTAGGTTGCGACGTTGCGCGCCAGGCCGCGCGCGACCGACCAAACTGCGCCGGTACCGAGCGCGTCCAAGAGTGTGGCGTGCGACATCAGTCGCGCGACGCGGCCGTTACCATCGACAAAAGGGTGTATCCATGCGAGACGGTGATGCGCGGCCGCGGCCGCAAGGATGGTCTCGGTCTTGCCAAGGCGGGCGTAGGCCTCCTCGAAGCGCGCGAGGAAACGAGGGACGGCGGGTGCGCTGATAGCGATATGGCCGCCGACCATTACATCGCGGGTGCGTAGTTCGCCCGGAACAACCTGCATACGCTCGTGCGTGTTCGGATTTTCTACGCAGAGCAGGTCCTCGGGAAGCGCCGCGCAGAAGCGCCGGTGTATCTCGCGGATGGCGTCGGCGGTGACCGCGCGCGCCTTGAGGCCGCCTTCGTCGATCCATTGTTGGACGTCGATATGCGCCCTGGCTTCGAGCTGCAGATCGCGTTTTTTCCTGTCACCGCTATAGTCGCCCTGCAGTGCGCGCTCGATATCGACAGGGTGCGTGTCATGCCCCTCGATCAGGTTGCTGTAGTAGCAGTTCATCGCGCGCACGAGCGTCGCCAGCGAGGCCAATAAGCTGGCCGGCAGCGAGCGACGGAACCCGGCGCTGCGCTGGGCCAATTCGAGCGCAAGATCGGTCAGCGGAGGCCGATGTCGCGAGCCTTCGCCCAACACAAGCGGCTCCATCAGAGTGGTGCGTTCACCTCGGTCCTCCGCCGCTTTAATGTCCGGTTTTGGGTCCGCTTTACGGGTGACCATAATGCATTCTATATCATATGGTTATGCATGACAAAGATAGAAAATAATCCTTCAAAATGGCCGTTTTTATGACCGGTTTGGGCGCTTCAAGCGCGCGCTTTGGGAACGGCCGGCCGACCGGGGCGTTCCCGCTGGAAAGTTGTCGGCGAGGTCGCGATGCGGAGGATTCGGAACTCAGGCCGTCGCGGGGGCAGAGGCTCGTTCGGACGCCGCGTTTCAATCGGATTTCGAGGGCCGCTTAGATACCGGGGTACGCGTCTGGGGTAGCCTGGATCGGCACGGCTGAGTTAATCCCTGCGCGACAGCTACCTACACGGGACCTTGGATTCCGACCTTAAATTCTCAGTCGATCGCGCCCACTCCTCACTTCGCGATCGCGTTCAGCTTGTCGCGCATGGCGCTTGAGATGAACTTGAAGTAGTACTTCTCGATCATCAAGATGCTCGTGCCGCACTGCTGTGCAACCGTGAGAGGATCGATCCCGTAGAGCTGCAGGAGCTCGCTGATCCGCGAGTGACGAAAGGAATACGCAGATGCGCGTGCAGGGATGCGCTGCGCAGGTTTTCTGGCGGACGCATTAGCCGCGTCCGCAGCGGCCCGGATCGCGAACGACCAATCACCAGCCCGCCAATGACCGCCATCGGCGCCAGAGATGAGAGGTGCCTTTGGGAGCTTACCCCGCGCCTGAGCTCGGAAGAAGGTGATCCCCTCATCGCTGAGCATGACGGCGCGCGACCTGAGCTTTGCGCCGGCCTTTGCGATGCCGTAGGGTAATCGTTCCGGCGGAAGCGTCGAAATCCGCGACCGTCGCCTCGGCGAGCTCGGAGGGGCGGGCGCCGGTGTGGCTGTAGCCGATCAGCAGCGCGGCGAGCGGCCTCGAACTATGCGCGATGAGACGAATCCGTTGCTCGTTGGTCAGAAACACAGCGACGTTTTCCTCGCCATCGTCGACCAAATGCTCAAGCTCCCACGCTTCGCGGGTGCCGATGTGCCCGCGTTTTGACACGGCAAAGTTGAGTGCCGCAACGACAGCGCGCACTTGGCGGTTTACGGAACGAGGCAGACGCCCGCGCCGAAGTCCGTCTCGCCATTGCTCGACGTCCTCGCGGCGCACGTCCTCGAGCCGCATACGGCCAAATGCGCTATTTCGGCCAACTGTAAGTCGGAAGCGCTGCCCGGCGTCCCAAGCGGTCGCGCGGCGACCGACCGAGCGAAGGTTCCGCACGTAGCTTGCAAGGGCATCGCGCACGGTGCCTCGCGACGGCGCACGGTGGGCGCCATGGGCGATCTGGGCGAGCCAACGATCGGCGCGCTCTTTCGCCTCGCTGAATTCCTCGAACTCGCCGAGCGAGCGGTACTGCTGTCGGCCGTCGTGATCGCGATGTCGGACGATCCAGGTTCCAGCGCCGGCGCGAAAGCCGAGATAAGATCCGCGTCCAATTTGCACCCAGTACGGCTCGCGGCGAGGAGCGAGGCGAGCGCGTGCGGACTTGCTGGTGAGCATCGCCAACCTTGTGTTCCTTTGCTGGGCTTCGTCGCCTGATTGCGCGGAGTCCGGCCGAGTCCGTACGGAAAAAGTACGGAAAAACTGCATGAGACAACCGAGGACAGGGAAAGATAGAATCAGGATAAATCAGCCACTTACGAGACGCGAAAGGACGGCATTGTACGTCGGGAAAACCCTTTTAAGGCTTTGGTCCTAGGTTCGAGTCCCAGCCGTCCCAAATCCGCAGACTTCCGGCGACCTTCATCGGTGTCGATGTCACCGACGAAGCGGCTCGCCGACCTTTTTGGAGATGCCGGAGTATTGCAGTGAGCAGAGAGGGTAGGGTCATGAATATTGTCCACGCTGCCGCGAGGCGGCCGAGGCACCGCTGGGGCGCGGAAATTTTGGCTGCCGTCCTGTCGTCGACTCTTTTGTTTGCGATTTGCCCTCGGAATCTATTCGCCGAGCAAGATGCGCAGCTCCCGCAAGCTCCTCCGCATGCTCAACAAACTTCCGACCAGCTGCAGCAGCTGGTCGCGCCGATCGCGCTGTACCCGGATTCGCTTGTAGCGCAGATCCTGGCGGCGTCGACATTTCCCGAGCAAGTGGTCGAGGCGGATAGATGGCTGCAAGCGCATCCCGACTTGAAAGGCGACGCGTTGGGCCAAGCGATAGACCCGCAACCGTGGGATCCCAGCGTCAAGGCGCTTACGGCATTCCCGTCGGTCCTGGGCAATATGGACAAGAATCTCTCTTGGACGTCCTCCCTTGGCGACGCCTTCTACAATCAGCAGCAGGATGTCATGGATGCCGTTCAGGTGATGCGCCAGCGGGCGCAAGCGGCGGGCAATCTGCGGTCCACCTCTCAGCAAACGGTAGACGAGCAGGACTCGACGATTAGCATTGAGCCGACGAGCACGGAGGTGGTTTACGTTCCCGCGTATGATCCGTGGTTGGCTTACGGTGATCCCCTGGTAGCGTGGCCAGGGTGGTATCCGTACCCGGGAATCTGGTTTGGCGGTCCTTACCTCGCCTTTGGAATTGGCTTCGATATCGGCTTCGTGGGGGCTTTTGGCTGGGGCTGGGGTCAGTGGGGGTTCGATTGGCGTAACCGATATCCTCTCTATAACCACGGCAGGTATTACTCTCGGAGCAACACGTTTTACAACCGCAGCAGTTATTACCGTGGCGGAGGCGAGCGCGGCGTAGCAAGAGACGTGCAGCAGGGAGTGGGCGCCAGCCGCACCGGATACGCCGGGCGGCCCGGCGAAGATCCGAGAAGTCGGGAACCGTCCAGGGGCGGCCCCTCAGCGCCCCGTCCTTTCGACGGCACTGAAGCGGCTCGAGGATACGCGGGCGCGCGCGACGAGAGCGCCATTCGCTCGAGCGCCTTTAGCGGCTACGATCATGGAGGAGATGTCAGAAGTTTCTCCTCTCGCGGGAGCGCGAGCTTCGGTGGCGGCGGCGGACCTCGAGGCGGCATTGGTGGGCGGCGGTGATCGAATTTTGCCGTATGCCTGCCGGCAGAGCTTGGATATGGAGAGATGCCCTATGCAGCGAATGACTTTGAACACCGGCAAATGGCACAGAGCGACGGTGCGTGAGTTTGCCGTGCTGGCTATCTTCTTGGCTGGATCCTTTCCCGCAGGTAGCTTGGCGCAGCAGCCCGGCCAGAAGACATTTCCGTCAGCGGAAGAGGCGAGTAATTCCCTGGTTGCCGCCATGCAGAGCAAAAACGAAAAGGCTTTGCTCGCGTTCCTGGGTCCGGACGGAAAGGAAATCGTCTCTTCGGGGGACGAGATCGAAGACCTTCATACTCGGGCTGATTTCGTGCAGAGATATTTAGAAATGCACCGTCTGGTCAATGAACCGGATGGAACTACCGTTTTATACATCGGCGCCAGGAACTGGCCTACGCCCATTCCGCTCGTTCATAATGCCAATGGGTGGTACTTCGACACCGAGGCGGGCAAGAGGGAGATCCTTTATCGGCGAATTGGCCGCAACGAAATGTCGGCCATTCGCGTTTGCCAGGAGCTCGCGGCGGCGGAACACGAATACCACGATGCGCAGCACTCGCAATACGCGCAGGCCATCTACAGCGATGAAGGGCAACATAACGGTCTTTATTGGAAGGTGGCCGCCGGCGAACCCCAGAGTCCCATCGGACCGCTGGTGGCGAACGCTGTCGCTCAAGGCTACGCGCCCGGGAGAAGCGGCACTCCCACTCCTTATCGCGGTTACTACTTCCAGATCCTGACGACGCAGGGGAAACACGCCCCGGGCGGCGCAAAGCAATACATCGTAGATGGCAAGATGACCGAGGGATTTGCTTTCGTGGCTTATCCGGCGGAATACCGCTCATCCGGCGTGATGACGTTCATCGTCGGGAGCGACGGAGTGGTATATCAGCGGGATCTCGGCAAAGCGACCGACGCGATTGCCGGCTCGGTGAAGACATACAATCCGGATTCCACCTGGAAAAAAGCTGAGGAGTCGTCAGACACCACCGCTCGCGAGCCTGAGGCTCGGTAGTGCCGAGACAGAGAAATGCTGACCCTGTCGCAGCGTGCGGTGTAGCGCGGCCAATTCGTGAACTCGGCTGTCGCCAGGGAAGAGCGGCTCGGGTAGCCTTTCCGGACCGCTTGCAACGCTTGTGGAGGTGCTGTGCTTGTCGTAACAACAGAGAACGTGCCCGGACATCGCGTGCGCGAGGTCAAGGGCCAGGTCTTCGGCGTGGTAGTCAGAAGCCGCGGGCTTGGTGGGAACATCATGGCGGGGCTGCGCTCGATCGTCGGCGGCGAGATTACCGAGTACACACAATTGCTCGAGGAGGCGCGGCGTCACGCGGTCGACCGCATGGTCCGCAACGCGAGTCTCATGCACGCCAATGCCATTGTCATGATGCGATTCGATTCGGCCGAGATCGGCCAAACTATGAGCGAGATCGTCGCGTATGGAACGGCAGTGGTGCTGGAATCGGCGGCTTGATCATGTTGCGGACCGTCGTGATTGCGGCGGCAGCGATCCTCACCTGCGTCGGTATCGCCCTCATAGCCTGCGGATTTCACGCTGGCTGGCAGGCTCTGGCCATCGGTGTGATCGTCCTCATTGGCACGCTGTTCGAGCGCTGGCGGTACCGTCGCATCGAGGAACGGCCCAACGGCGATTGGCAGCGAACGGGGGAGCGATTTATCGATCCGTCGACCGGGGATCCCGTTGAAGTGATGTTTGACCCAGGTACCGGTGAGCGGCGCTATGTCGCCGGAGAGTCAGGCGGAGCAAAGGATCCGGCGCCCTGAAGCGCAGGCCGGCGGGCAAGTCCGAGCGCCAGCACTGAGATGTCCATCCGCGAATAACATTGAACTCGTGTGGCGCTGCGCGAGGCGAATAAGTGACGTACGGCCTTGCGCCAAACCCTTGGCGCCAAGGCCGTACGATCTCAGCCTGCTTTACGATTTCTGGAGCGTGATATGTATGCCGTTGGCCGACAGGTTGAATCGCAACCCCTCGGTCTGCGAGTGCAGCTTGATTACGACGCCCTTATCGTTCTTGAGATATGCGACCGAGCCGCCGGCAACGACCGTCGCTCCGGCTGTGACTGCCGAATAGTCGCCGTTCAGATCCGACGGTTTGGTCAGATTGTAGACCTCGCCCTCTGCGGTAATGCTGGCACCGCCCACATCGGCGACCGAGACGCCCGAGAGTTTGAATTTGTACTCTTTTTGGTCCTTGCTGTAATAGAGCGTGCCGTGGCCCCAGGCGTAGCCGATGCCGATGGCGACAGAGCCGCCGGAAAGCCATACGTAGGCCGATGGTATAGCGCCCTCGCTGACGGGCGCAGGCCCACTGTCCGCCGCGGCCGCGGCGGCAGATACGAAGACTGAAGCAAAAAGACTCAGTAATAACTTGTGCATGATTTTTCCTTGATGTGCAATATCTTATGTATTGCGCCGCACTTACTCGAGACCGATGGCACGGGGTGCGTCAGCGCAAGTATTCATGTTGCCGATCGGCAATAGGAAGATCTTGAACCAAGTTATCCAAACTTGACGAGAATTGCTGTTCGTTGGGGGCTTCGCAACACACACACAGAAAGACGATTTCCTTCGCGCAATCAGGTGCCTATAGGTAAAATACCTTGCCCGGCAGTCCCAAACCAAAAAAAACCCGCGCGAGGCGGGAGTCCATGTCCAGCAAGATCAACCGTCGCGACTTTCTCAGCGGCACCGCGCTCGTCATCGCGGCCGGTCTGACTCCGCTCGCTCAGATGCGCGGCGAGCCCGCCCGCTACTATCCACCGTCGCTCACGGGCCTGCGGGGCAGCCATCCCGGATCGTTCGAGGTTGCTCATCAGGTCGGCCGCGAGGGCAAGTCCTTTGATATCTCCGGCCTGCCGATCGAGCAGAGTTTCGATTTGGTCGTGGTCGGCGGCGGCATCAGCGGATTGGCTGCGGCATGGTTCTATCGCGAAGCGCACGGGTCCGCGGCGCGCGTCCTGATTCTCGAAAACCACGACGACTTCGGCGGACACGCCAAGCGCAACGAGTTTCGGGTCGGCGATCGCCTGCTGCTTGGATATGGTGGCACCGAGTCGCTGCAATCCCCCAAGACCTTCTTCAGCAAGACGGTCAACCGGCTGCTACGCTCGCTCGGCGTCGAGCTGAGCCGCTTCGATACGGCCTTTGACCGCAAGCTCTATCGGTCGCTCGGCCTGACTCAGGGCGTGTACTTCGACCGCGAGACCTTTGGGGTGGATAAGCTCGTCGCCGGCAACCCGGTCGTTACGGGGGGCGATTCGTTTGCGAGCGATGCAAATCCCGGTCCGATCGAGGCCGTGATTGGGCAATTTCCCATGTCCGATGAGGCCCGAGGGCGGCTCATCGAATTCTTCGCTCGCCCGAAGGATTATCTCGCCGGAAGGTCGCAAGCGGAGAAAATCGCGTATTTGAAGAAAATCTCCTACCGAGACTTCCTGCGTAAGGATGCCGGGCTGGGCGATGAGGCGGTCAAGTTCTTCGACGGCTCGACACTCGGTCTCACGGCGATGGGTCCCGACATACTGCCCGCGCTGGATGCGATGACGAGCCAGTACATCGGCTTCGCCGGCCTGGGGCTAGGCAACCTCAACGATCCTGAAATTGCAGCATTCAACGAGCCCTATATCTACCATTTCCCCGACGGCAACGCGTCCATCGCGCGGCTTCTGGCCCGCAGTTTGATTCCCACGGTGGCTCCGGGCCGTACCATGGAGGATGTGGTGCTTGCCGATTTCGACTATACAAAGCTCGATTTGGACGGAGCGCCCATCCGATTGCGCCTGAATAGTACGGCGGTGGCTATCGCCAATGCACGGAACAGGGGTGTGGACATCGGTTACATGCGTGCTGGCGCACTTAACCGTATTCAGGCCAAGCACTGCGTGCTTGCCGGCTACAATATGATGATTCCCCATATCATGCCGGAGCTGCCCGATCCGCAGAAACAGGCGTTAGCCCTCAGCGTCAAAATGCCACTGGTCTACGTCAACGTGGCGGTTCGAAATTGGCATTCCTTCGTCAAGCTGGGTGTTCACGACATTTATAGTCCTCACGCCTATTTCTCGAACACCAAGCTCGATTATCCCGTGGCGCTCGGCGGCTACCGCAATCCGAGCGGGCCGAGCGAGCCCATGCTGTTGCATATGGAGCACATACCGCTCACGCCAAACCAGGGTCTTTCGAACGTCCAGCAGTTTCGTTTGGGACGGCAGCTGCTGCTGAATACGCCGTTCGCAGAATACGAAGCGCGGATCGTCGACCAGCTCGACCGTATGCTGGGTCGGGGCGGATTTCGGTCGACGCGCGACATCTCTGCGATCACCGTGAATCGCTGGCCGCACGGCTATGCCTACAGCGCCGATTCGCTGTTCGACCCGGAGACCTCGGGACCCCAGCCCTATGAGATCGCCCGCAGGCGCTGCGGGAGCGTCACCATCGCCAACTCCGATGCGGGGTGGAACTCATACACGCACGAGGCGATCGATCAGGCATGGCGAGCAGTCAATGAATTGAAGTCGGCGTGAGGGCTCGCGAGTCGGTTACGGCGGCTTGAGCCTCACGGCGCAGCCGCCGACACTCGCCAGACGCTGCTGCCGGTGTCATCGGCTACCAGCAGGCCGCCTTGGCCATCCACCGCGAGGCCGACGGGCCGTCCCCGTGCCTTGTCGCCGTCGATAAGGAAGCCTGTGACGACGTCCTCCGGCGGCCCCGCCGGGCGGCCGTCGGCGAACGGCACGTAAACGATCTTGTAGCCGTTCAGCACGGTCCGATCCCAACTCCCATGCTCGCCGACAAACGCGCCTCCGCGGTAGTGCGCCGGCAGATTCGTCCCGGTGTAAAAGACGAGCCCCAATGGCGCGACGTGCGAACTCAGAGCGTAGTCGGGGACGATTGCCTTGGCGACGAGATCCGGCCGCTGCGGTTGAACCCGCGGATCGATGTGTTTGCCGTAGTAGCTGTAGGGCCAACCGTAGAATCCGCCGTCCCGCACCGAGGTCAGATAATCGGGTACCAAATCCGGGCCGAGCTCGTCGCGCTCGTTGACGACGGCCCAGAGCGTATGAGTCTGCGGCTCGAATTGCAGTCCGTTCGGATTGCGCAATCCCGTGGCGTATTCCCGGTGCGCACCGCTGGCCCGATCGATCTGCCAGATTGCCGCGCGGCCCAGCTCGGCCTGAATGCCGTTCTCCGTGATGTTGCTGTTGGAGCCGACGCCCGCAAACAGCTGAGTTCCATCCGGGCTTGCGGTCAGGCTCTTCGTCCAGTGATGGTCGATCGGCCCGCCAGGCAGGTCGCACAGCTTTACGCCGGGTGCGGTGATTCGAGTCTGCCCCGTACTGTAGGGAAAGCGGACCACCGCATCGGTGTTGGCCACATAAAGATCGTTTTCCACCAGAACGACGCCAAAGGGAGAATTGAGATGGTCGAGAAACACGGTCTTCTCATCCGGCATTCCGTCGCCGTTGGTGTCGCGGAACAGAAGGATGCGCTGACCAGGCTTGGTGCGGGAGTGCGCCATCTTTTCCATCCAGTTCATGACGATCTCCTTGGGCCGGCTGACCGGCCCGGGCGGGCCGCCCGTCTCGACCACGAGCACATCGCCGTTCGGCAAAACATAAAGTGAGCGGGGGTTCGCAAGACCGGTGGCGAAGGGTTGCACCCTCAAGCCGGGCGCTGCGGTCGGTGTCGCACCGTTCGAACCGACCACCTTGGCCAGATGCATGGGCGGCAGCAGGTACTCGTGGATTGGCGGCAAATATGGGTTGGCACCGATTTGCCGTTGCGGATCGACGGGGGCGGGTCCGCAACCGGCGATCGCGAGCAGGATGGCGGTCGCACCCAGGAGTTCGGCGGTTTTCATGGCGACTCTCTCTGGCAGACTCCGACGCCGTGACGATACACCAGGGACCACCCGTTCCAGCCGGTAACCAGCAGGATCGCGACGACCAGCGCCGAGAGGATCAGGCCCGAAGGGACGACGGAGGTATAGGCATCACGAGTGTGGATCAATGCGTTGAACGTCGAGAGGACGAGCGCTGCGATGTTGCCGAGCCCGTGAATCCAGGCGGCGCGAAGCTCGCGAATACGGCGGTCGCCGAAGAAGTCGACGAGCCCTGCCGCCGCCGCGAAGACTGAGAAAATAAGGCCGACTACCAATAGCCACGCTGAAATGTCCGCCCAGAGCATTGCAGCCGTCCGCCAATACGCAATGTCCGTAACGAGCGTAGCGACGAAGCAGACGATCGGGACGGGCACGATCATCACATGCAGAGGGCGACCGCGAAGGCTCACTGTCGCGCGAGGATTGATGCTTGGCACGGCGTCTACTCCAAAGATAAGACGATTTTGCCGACCGAGCCTCCGCGCTCGACGACCGCCATGGCCGTTTGCCCGGCCAAGGGGATTGCCGCCGCATGCGTGTGATCCATAAGGGGAGGCTTGCGGGCGCCAGCCTGCTGGTCCAGAACGGCCTTCTCGGCGTAACCGCCGCCGCCAATGCCCACCATGCCGAACACCTCGTCGCCGACCTTGAAGCGCGCGGCTTGAGCGCCACACTTCTCGATGATGCCCGACGCGTCGCGCCCGAGGGTACAGGGCAATCGGTGAATTCGGACTTGTCGGATCTTCATAATCAGCCAGCCCTCTTCAACGGTAACAACCGACTCAACCGCCAGCCTCAGCGACTACAAGCCAGCCGATGATACGCGGTGATGGCCCGTCCTACCGGCCGGCAAACAACCCGGTCTCATGTAGGAATCCGCGGGAGGGACGACCGGTCGCGAGCCGGCCTCTGTGCGGTACCCCACTCATGCCGGTGCAAGGCAAATCAAAGTGGCTAGCCGTCGCAAGTGCCCCTGTTTTTCATGGATCGAACGGCGACCTGGCGCACGCTTTATTCAGGTAATCGGGCGGATAGTGAGATCGTCTATAGGGAAATTATAGCGACCGCCCTGGACGGGCCGATCTCGACCGCTGTCCTGCCGCAGTCTCGAATCCGTAAGCGCACTCCGCCAAATTCGGCAAGCGTAATCGCGCGCGCTGGCACGAAAAATGGCGAAGTCAAGAAAGGAATTGCAATGAGTATCGACGCGGAGAAGATTGCGCCGAACGGCGGTATTGCTGATGAACTGCGCGGCAAGCTGCCCGCAGCCGAGGGCGCGGTCGAAATCAGACGCCTGCAGACGACCGCGCTGCAGGACGCCATCTTCAACAGCGCCTACTTCTCCAGCATCGCCACGGATGAAAAAGGCGTCATACAAATATTCAACGTCGGCGCGGAGCGGATGCTGGGATACACCGCCGCCGAAGTGATGAACAAAATCACACCCGCCGATATTTCCGATCCGCAGGAAGTGATCGCCCGCGCCGCCGCCTTGAGCTCCGAGTTGCGCACGCTGATCACGCCGGGATTCGAGGCGCTCGTATTCAAAGCCTCGCGCGGCATCGAGGATATCTACGAGTTGACCTACATCCGCAAGGATGGCAGCCGCTTTCCCGCCATCGTCTCGGTCACCGCATTGAGAGACGAGATGGATGCCATCATCGGTTATCTGCTGATCGGCACCGACAATACGGCCCGCAAAGAGGTCGAGGCGTCGAAGACGCTCCTCGATCAACGATTGCGCGACCAGCAGTTTTACACCCGATCCCTGATCGAATCGAATATTGACGCGCTCATGACGACCGACCCGCAGGGTGTCATTTCGGACGTAAATCAGCAGATGATTGCACTCACCGGACGGACACGGGATGAGCTCATCGGCGCGCCTTGCAGGGACTTCTTTACCAACCCGGCGGCGGCCGATGCCGCGATCAAACGCGTCATCACTGAGAACCGAGTAAGCAACTATGAACTGACGGTGCGTGCGCAGAATGGGGTGGAAACCGTAGTGTCGTACAACGCCGCAACCTTCCATAATCGCGACCGTAAGTTACTGGGTGTTTTCGCCGCGGCACGTGATGTGACCGAGCGCAAGCGCTTCGAGCGCGCGCTGGAAGAGAAGAATATCGAATTGGTGCACGCCAGCCGCATGAAATCGGAGTTCCTTGCGACGATGTCGCACGAATTGCGCACCCCGCTGAACGCCATAATCGGCTTCTCCGAGGCGCTCAAGGACGGTTTGATGGGGAAAATGACCCTTACTCAGCACGAGTACATCGCGGATATCTTCACCAGCGGCCAGCACCTGTTATCGCTGATCAACGACATTCTCGATTTATCAAAAGTCGAAGCGGGAATGATGACGCTCGACCTGGAGTCGGTGGATTTGAACAGCTTGCTGTCGAACAGCCTGTCGATCGTCAAGGAAAAGGCTGCCGCCCAGAGTATCAGTCTTGAACTGGAGTCGGATCAGGCCTTGGGCAATGTGCAAGTGGACGTGCGCAAGACAAAGCAGATTGTCTACAACTTGTTATCGAATGCCGTGAAATTCAGCGCGTACGGCGGCCGCGTGATTTTGCGGGCGCGACGGGTGCCGCGTGATTTGGTCGGCACGGTGCCGGGGGGGCGGGCCGTTCACGGTTTTCCCCTGGCCGATAGTGAACACACCGAATTTGTAGAGATATGCGTCATCGACAACGGTATCGGCATATCCCGAGAGAACATGGCGAAATTGTTTCAGGCGTTCAGTCAAATCGACAGTAGTCTGGCACGCAGATTCGAAGGCACCGGCCTCGGCCTGGCGATGGTCAAACAATTGGCCGAGTTGCAAGGGGGCGCGGTAGCCGTTGCCAGTGCAGAGGGCGAGGGGGCGTGCTTCGCCGCCTGGTTGCCGATGCGTGAGCCGCCTGAAGATGCCACGGTCCTGCCGCAGAATGCGCTTGCTTCACCGGCGGCAACCGAATTTGAGGAACGCATTGCGCTGGTGGTCGAAGACGACGACCGCGCGGCGGATCTGATCCGTCTGTTGCTCGAAGCCGAGGGCTTTACCGTGCTGCGCGCCGCAACTGCTGAGGCCGCCTTGGAGGTGGCGCCGCAGCAGCCCCTTAACCTGATCACACTTGACATCAGGTTGCCCGGCATGGATGGCTGGGAATTTCTAGCTCGAATTCGGCAGAACCATTCGCTTGCCCGGGTGCCCGTGATGGTCATTTCCGGGATTCCCGAGGGCAATCTGACGCTGACGAGAGGCGCGGCGGCCGTACTGCAGAAGCCGATCAGCCGCATCCAGTTGAAAGCGAGTCTTGCGAAGATCGGTCTGCATCCCGTCCATGAACGGACCCATACCATAATGGTCGTGGACGATGACCCCAAGGCAGTCGAAGTGATCGCCAGATTTCTGCCCGCTCCGGACTATGCGGTCTTGCGCGCGTATGGCGGCAGGGAGGCGATTACGATGGCACGACAGCTGAAGCCGGATTTGATTTTGCTGGATTTGATGATGCCGGAAGTGAGCGGATTCGATGTCGTCAACGCGCTCCAAAGTGATTTCGAAACCGCGAACATTCCGATCCTCGTAGTGACCGCCAAGCAGATCACGGCGCAGGATCTCGCCGCTCTCAACGGCTCCAGCGGCAAGGTCATCCATATTGTCGGGAAGGCCGGATTCAATCGCGACGCATTTGTCGCCGAAGTTAGGCGCACATTGCAATCAAGCCTGGGAAGGGTGTGAGTTGGCTAGAATACTCATCATTGAAGACAACCGGGCCAACATGAAGTTGGCGACGCTACTCGTGCGTAACGCCGGGCACACGGTGCTATGCGCCGTCGATGCCGAGACCGGATTGACTGAGGCGCGCGCCGCCCGACCCGACCTGATCCTGATGGATATCCAATTGCCCGGCATGGATGGCCTGGCGGCGACGACTCTTCTCAAGCAGGATCCGGTCACCGCCACCATACCGGTCATTGCGCTGACTGCGATGGCGATGAGGGAGGACCAGGAAAAGACGAAGATAGCCGGCTGCGACGCGTATATTACCAAGCCGCTGCGCTACCAAGAATTGTACGCAGCGATCGATACCCTGTTGGCGAGCGCGAAGCCGCGAATCTCATGAGCGACTCCGCTGCGCCCGCGCCATCCGGTTGGACGGGCCCATTTCCGATAGTGGCGGATCCGATCATGGATATGACGACGTCCGCTGCGGTCATTCTCATCGTCGATGATGAGGAGCGCAACCGGAAGTTGCTCGAAGTGCTCCTTCAGTCCGATGGGTATCTCACGCAAGGTGCCGCAAACGCCGAACAGGCTCTGGCCTCCATCGCGCGATCCGCGCCGGATTTGATTTTGCTCGATGTCATGATGCCGGGAATGGACGGATACCAGTTGGCGACTATGCTCAAGGCGGACCCTGTTACCTTGAATATTCCTATCATCATGCTGACCGCTCAGGTCGACCGAAACGCGCGCCTGTCCGGTCTCAAAGCGGGTGCTGAGGAATTCTTGACGAAACCGTTTGAGTCGACTGAACTGTCGCTGCGCGTGCGCAACCTCTTGCGTTTGAAGAGATTCAGTGATTTTCTGCAAGATTTCCGCGCCGTTCTGGAACAGCGGGTGCAGGCGCGTACCGCAGATTTGCATCGTTTTCGGGCCGCGATGGATGCTACCGCTGATGCGATTACCTTGGTGAGTCGTGCGACCATGCGTTTTGTCGAGGTCAATGCGACAGCGTGCAGGATGGTCGGCTATGAGCGCGAGCACATGTTGAAAATCGGTCCCGCCGAATTGTTCACGGGCGCAGCGAATCAGATGGAGCAGGAATACGAGGCCGTGGTTGCCGGGGAGGGCGCCAATGAGCTGAAAGAGGTCCTGTTGAGACGGCAGGACGGCTCATACTTATTGGTGGAAGTGCAGCTTCACGCGCAACGCTCGGGTTCGGATTGGATCATCGTCGGCGTGCTACGCGACATCACCGAACGCAAGGAAGCGGAGAGACGCCTGATTCAGATGGCTCACTACGATGCTCTCACCGCCCTCCCGAACCGCACTTTGTTCTATAAGAACCTCATGAGGATATTGACGATGGCGTCGGATCGTGAGTGGGGCGTCGCGCTGCTTTGCATCGATCTGGATCATTTCAAGAATGTCAACGACACGCGCGGTCACGTCCTGGGCGATGAACTGCTTTGCCAGGTCAGCCGCCGCGTGGTTGAGTGCGTGCGGGTTCGAGATTCCATTGCTCGTCTCGGCGGGGATGAGTTCGCCATCATCTTGGTGGCGCGGGACTGCCGGAAGCGCGCGTACGCTGTTGCCGAGAGAGTGCGTGAGGTATTACGAGTGCCTTTCGTCTTGAACGGCATCGAGGTCGCCGTGAGTGCCAGTGTGGGCATCGCCCTCTATCCCGACGATGCTCTCAACTCGGAGACGCTAATCAAGTACGCCGACACGGCGATGTATCAAGCAAAGCAAGCCGGCCGCGACGTATTCCGATTTTTCACAACGCAGATGAACACCGATGCCTTGGCCCAGCTCGAACTCGAGACCGCGTTGCGCAAGGCAGTGGAAAATGAGGAATTCGTCCTGCACTATCAGCCCAAGATGCAGATCGAGAGCGGCCGGATCTGCGGACTTGAGGCGTTGCTGCGCTGGCAGCGTCCGGGGTACGGTCTCGTGCCTCCCGGGGAGTTCATCTCCGTCTTGGAGGACACCGGACTGATCGCGCCCGTCGGGCGGTGGATCTTAGAGGCCGCCTGCAAGCAAGTCGCTGCGTGGCTCGCCTCTTCGATCGGGCCGATGGCGGTATCGGTCAACGTCGTGGGCCGCCAATTCCTCGAGGGCAATCTGGAACGCGACGTGACGGAAGCGCTCGGCAATCACGAGGTTCCGGCTGAACTGCTCGAATTGGAATTGACTGAGAGCTCTCTGATGGCGAATACGCAAGGCACGATCGAGATGTTGCAAAACCTTCAGAGTCTCGGGGTCGGTATATCGATCGATGATTTTGGGACGGGATATTCGAGCCTCGCCTATTTGCGCCGTTTCCCCGTCGACAAGTTGAAGATCGATATAGCCTTTATCCGCGGCATAACTACCAACGTCGACGATGCAGCCATCGTGTTGGCCATCATCCGCATGGCTCACACGCTGAAACTGGATGTGGTTGCGGAGGGTGTGGAGACTGCGGCCCAGCTGGAGTACTTGCGCAGCCACGAGTGCGACCAAATTCAGGGGTACTACCTTTCGCGCCCGCTCCCCGTGCCGGAGCTGGAAAAGATGCTGCGCGAGAGGGAGCGGAGTTTGGCGGCCAAAAGCAACGCGGCCCGCCGGACTCGGCGTCGACCTAGCTCTCCTTCAACAGCTCAGTGATCCGCGATGCCAGATGGTTCATTGCAAACGGCTTGGTGAGCACGTGCATGCCGACCTCCAAGTGACCGTGGCTCAAGACTGCATTTTCAGCATAACCGGTGATGAACAGCACTTTCAGATGCGGGCGTGATCGGCGCGCGGCGTCCGCCATCTGGCGTCCGTTGAGGCCGCCGGGAAGACCGACGTCGGTAATCAGCAGATCGATGCGTTCCTTCGATTGCAAGATTTTAAGTCCTTCGATGCTATCGCCGGCCTCGATCGACTGGCAGCCAAGCTCGCTCAGCACATCGAGGACCAGCATGCGTATCGTCGGCTCATCGTCGACGATCAGCACCGTTTGGCCTCGCCCTTTTAGCGCCGCCGGCAGCCGCAGGCTGTGGGGTTCGCTCTTTTCCGCCTCCCCGAGGTGACGCGGAAAGTACAGACACACCATGGTGCCTTTCCCGACTTCGGAGTAGATGCGCGCCTGGCCGCCGGATTGACGCACGAATCCGTAAATCATCGAGAGGCCCAATCCGGTGCCCATCCCGATCGGCTTGGTGGTAAAGAACGGATCGAAGGCCCGCGCGATGACGTGGGACGTCATACCAGCCCCGGTGTCGCTGACGCAGAGCGATACATATTGGCCCGGCGGCAAATCGCGCTCCCGCGCCGCAGGTTCGTCGAGCCATCGATTGCCCGTTTCGATCATGAGAGCGCCTCCCTCCGGCATTGCGTCCCGTGCATTGATGCAGAGGTTCAAGAGCGCATTTTCCAATTGATTCCCGTCGACCAATACCGTCCAAAGTCCCGCCGCCTTCACGGTTTCGATGCGGATGTCCGGGCCCATGGTGCGACGGATCAGTTCCTCCATGTCGACGATGTGCCGATTGACGTCCGTCGGCTTGGCATCGAGTGTCTGCCTTCGGGCAAACGCCAACAGGCGCTGAGTTAGTGAGGCGGCGCGCTTCGCAGCCCCATTGGCCGCCACGATGTATCGTTCCGCATCGTTGAGCCTGCCTTGCGCAAGGCGCTGGGCCAAAAGCTCGAGACTTCCCGAGATGCCGGCGAGCAGGTTGTTAAAGTCGTGAGCGAGGCCGCCGGTGAGCTGGCCCACGGCCTCCATTTTCTGCGCCTGGCGCAGGGCCTCCTGCGCAACCGCGAGATCTGCCGCAGCCGCTTTCTCGGCGGTGATGTCCCGGCCGCTCGCATAATACGCATCTCCATACGGAATCGCCGCCCAGGCAAACCACTTGTAACTACCGTCTTTGGCCCGGTAGCGATTCTCAAACCGCAAGATCGGATTGCCGGCCTTCAAGTGCTCAAACCCCCCGCGCGTCCGCTCCCGGTCATCCGGATGGAGGAGCTCAAATATGGAGTTGGCTTGGACCTCCGCTTCGGTCCAGCCGAGGAGCGCAAGCCAGGCTGGATTGGCGCTCTCAAAATAGCCATTCCCTTTGAGCACGCCGAGAAGATCCGGGCTTATTTGCCAAAACCGTCCGCCGACGATCGAGCGCTCGATGACCTGCCGCTCGAGATCGGCATTCAAATCCTTGAGTCTCGCCTCGCTCTTGCGCAGCTCTTCCTGCATGAGATGCTTTTCGGTGACATCGAAACCTTCGCTGAAGATGCCGGTGACTTTGCCTTGATCGTCCGTGATGGGCGCGTAGATGAAATCGAGAAATCGCTCCTCCTCGTGGCCTGACGACGGGATGCGATACCGTATAGGTGCGCTGTAGACTACGACGCGCTCGTTTGTGCGATACACCTGATCGAGGAGCTCATAGAACCCTTGCCCGGCAAGATCGGGAAACGCCTCTCGTACCGGTCGGTCGATCCAATCTTTACTGCCAAACAGACGGCGGTGTGTCTCATTTACAAATCGGAAAACATGATCCGGACCCTCCAGAACGCAGATGAACCCCGGTGCCTGCTCGAAGGTGCGGTGAAGGCGGCCCTGCTCGCTTTCCAGGGACCTTTGCGCAATGACTTTCTCGGTCGTGTCGGTGACCACCGCCATTACGCCGACCGGCAGGCCGGCCTCATCGGGAATGGGTGAATAGTCCAAGTCCATCCACACTTGTTCGGGCCGATCATTGCGATACAGCGTGAGTTCTTGATTACGATAAGCAAGCGCGCTCCCCGCGAGCCCCACCATCATCACGTGATCATTAAATTCTGCAACCTCGAGCCAGCCCTCACGGACCTTCGACCCCAGCAGCAGGGGATGCCGAGATGCGGCGAAGAGGGAGTACGCGTCGTTGTAAATCATAATGCCGTCGACACCCCACAGGGTTACGATGGGTACGGGCGAACGCAGGATTAGGCCGATTACGGACCTGACGTTTGGGGGCCATTTCTCCAGCGCGCCCAAGGGCGTAGCACCCCAATCGTATGCCTCTATGAGTCGGGCGAGTTGCCCACCGCCGGTGAGGAATGGATGGCAGGTCGGGGCTGGGGTGTTGACGCGTCCGCGGGAGCTCATCGTCTTGCATCATACCCAAACTCGGCGGGGTGGCCTGTGATGCCAAGCTCTAAAGACTGCGTGATTGTAAATATTGCACTGAATCCGGAGCGAGTCTTAACGGCTCGCGCAGACCACAGGGTCGATTGAGCGTCGACAATTGATTGCGCTCGCAACGCCGGGAAGTTGACGCCGTTTGCCTACAGAGACCGCTTTTTAGGTATGCGACAATGGGCGATGCATAGTGAATCGCGCGAGCTCCGCTCCTGCTACCCAAATGAGCTATCGGCTGCCGATCTATTGGAAACGCTGCGCCGCTCAGAGATGGAAATCGAAGCAGAGAAATCGTCGATCGCGCGGACGCTGCACGACGACGTGGGCGGTCTGCTGGTCGGCGCGGTTATGGACATGAGCTGGATATCCCAGCAGAGCGGCCAGTCGGATGTCGTCAAGGACAAGCTTGCCCGGGCCGTCGGATTACTGCGCGAGGCGATCGACATCAAGCGCAAGTTAGTCGAGGCCTTGCGTCCGAGCCTTCTGGATGATGTGGGACTATGCTCGACGATCGGTTGGCATTTGAAGGCGAGCTGCAGCGCAGTCGGCGTCGATTACTCGGAACGCTATCCTCCCAAGGAACCCCCCTTTTGTTCCGACTTCAAGATCGGTGTGTTTCGAATCGTTCAGAAGGCGCTCACGCAGGTTCTCGCCGACGGGGTGCCGAGTAAGCTCTCCCTGCATGTCGAGATCATCGAGGATGCTCTGCGCTGTCGTATTGTGACCCAGCTCTTGCAGCCGCGAGTGGCAGTCGCGGGGGCGGACCTCGTAAACACGCCCTTGCACCATCGCACCCGTCAAATGGGCGGAGTCTGCCAGTGCCTCAGAACCCTCGAGGGCAATCACGTCACTGTGATGATACCAATGCCGCCGGACACTGTTTAAGTCCATGGCGTCCACGCGCGAATCGAGTTCCGCCGGCATCGCGGCGACGTTGTCCGAGCACATTGACCAGAACATTGAAAGCGTCGTCACCCTGCAAAAGCGGGAGTGGGAGACCGTGGGAGTGGCGCAACGACGAGTCGAAGCCGTGGGCCGATGGCTGGGTAGGCCGTTGTACCTGGTGGGTCTGCTAACCGCCATAGCCGTGTGGGTCAGTGTCAATGTGATCAGGCAGGCGCAAGGGGGATGGGACCCTCCGCCGTTCGAGCTGCTCGACGGCGTGATGACACTCATCTCATTGATAACCACCACCATCGTGTTGATTGCGCAGAACCGCCAAACCAAGCTCGAGAAGCAGCACACCCATCTCCAGCTGCAGGTGGCGCTGCTTACGGAGCAAAAGGTTACGAAACTCATCAAGCTGATAGAGGAATTGCGCAGAGATATGCCGATGGTGAGAGACCGGCATGACCCGCATGCAGAAGCCCTGCAAGAGAGCGCGGACACCGCGAAGGTCGTGGCTGCGCTCGAAGAGGGCGGTGCGACTCTAGCGGATCAAAACCCGCCGCCCGCCGCCGCCGTCAACGTAAAGAGCTGAATGAAGCCTTCTCGCGGGTGATCGATCCGGGTCCGGACTTGTTCCGTGGCTTGACGTCGGTCGATGCGGATACACGGTTGCGTCCGCGAGCCTTGCTGGTGTAGAGATTTGCATCGGCGCGCTCGAGTAGCGACTGAACGGTCTCTGGCTCGCGTTGGGAGTTTCCTTCGAAGCTCGAGATCCCGATACTTACGGTTACGTGCAGCGGGCCCAGCGAGGTGTCTACATACATGAGCTCTGTGGCTTGACGCAGCTTCTCCGCGCACGTCCGAGCCTCGGAGATCTTCGACCCTTCGAGGACGACGGCGAATTCGTCGCCGCCCAATCGGGCGCACCAGTCAGTTTCGCGCCGCAGGCATTGGGTGATCTGCCGCGTGAGCTTCTTGAGGACGAAGTCGCCCACGGCGTGTCCACATTTGTCATTGATATCCTTGAACCGATCGATGTCGAGCAGCAACAGCGATAGACTGCCCCCAAACCGCTCGGAGCGCTTGAGCTCGCGGCCAACGTGCTTGATCAAGTAGCGCAGGTTGTAGACACCGGTCAGCGGATCCGACATGACCAGCTGCCTCTTCTTGTCGAGGGCATCCCTGAGCGAATACTCGAGCGCAAGCACCCTTTTGGCGGTCCGCAACCGGGCGGTGAATATAGCTGCGCTGGAGCGCTTGCTGAGATAGTCGTCTGCGCCGGCCTCGAATCCGGCGAGCACGTCCTTCTCGTCGCCGCGTACCGTGAGCAAAAATATGTAAATGTAGGCTTGCGATGGGCGAGCCCTGATGCGGCGGCAGAGGTCCAAGCCGTCCATCTTCGGCATGTTCAGATCCGTCACCACGATGGAGATGGGAAATTGACCCAGCTTGTCGAGGGCCTCCGCGCCGCCCAGCGCGGTGAGCACCTGATATCCGTCTGCTTCTACCACAGTCTTCAGATGCTCGAGCACCAGCTGATCGTCGTCGACGACCAGCACCGTGGGCGCATGAGGAAGAGCGAGTTGGATGTTCTGGGTCGTTTCATCGGTGCTGCCCTCGACGGCACGATCGGCGATTCTCGAGGTCTCAGTGGACATGTTCTGCCTGGCGGGAAGCAGGCAAAGCGGCGTGGGGTCGGCGCTCGAAGTTACCCCAGGGCTTCGTCAGCACGATTTGCGCCTGAGTGGCCGTCATGGGCCGCCCCAGCAGATAACCTTGTGCACCGGGACACCCGAGCTGCGTCAGCATTCGCAGCTGATCCTCCGTCTCCACCCCCTCGGCAATCACATCGATCCCGAGTGTAGATCCGAGCGATAGGATGGTCCGGATGAGGCCGGCGCCCTTCGGATTCGAGATCATCAAGCGGACCAAGGATGGATCGAGCTTTAGTCGATCCACTGGCAGATGTGTGAGGTAGTCGAGACTCGAATATCCGCTTCCGAAATCATCCACCGCGACTCGAACGCCGAGACGCCTCCATTCCTTCAGGCACTCGATCGACCGATCGGCATCGACCATGAGCGCGCTCTCGGTGATTTCCAATTCGAGCTGTCTTTCCCGTAAGTGGAATTGCTTGAGGGTTTGTCGAAGCGCGCTGGAAAACTCGTCCCCGATCTGCATCGCCGAAACGTTGACCGACATTGTCATGAGCGGCGTGCGTACACACCAACGAGCGAGTGCTTCGCACGCTGACTGCAGCACCCATGCCCCGAGATCGCAGATCATTCCGCTGCGCTCCGCGATCGGAATGAATTTCGAAGGGGGCACACACTCCCCCGTGAAGAGCGTCCAGCGGGCAAGCGCCTCGACGCCGCAGCCGCGGCCGGTTTTGAGATCGAATTGCGGCTGATACTGGACGCTGATCGCGTGCCTGCGCAAGGCATCGGCAAGATCGAGATCGATGGGACCGCTGCGGCTTCCGATGGATGCAGCCGCCGCTGGCGGAGTATGCCGCAAATCGCGTCTGTGCTCGCGCGGGGAGGCGCCCGGATCGCCGGTAGACGGTGCGCGCGATATGTCGGACGATGCGGCGTCGCAGCCTTCGGCAACGCGCTGCAGTATCCGTTGGGCTGTGAAGGCGGCCTCCACCGGCGAGCACGGCGGGGGCAGCGCGAACAGGAAATCATGTGGCGTGACGCGAAGACAGCATCCATGCGGCACGCTCGAAGTGCGTGACTGTCCGGCGGCGATGTCTGCGCCGGACTCGATGGAGTAGTCGGTGAGCTCATCGGCTATGCGCGAACTGCCGGGGCTCATGGCGACGAACATGAGTGTGCTGTTTTGGCGGCCTTGGCCCGCCAAGGTCATCCTGGAGAGCGCCGAGTCGATGTGCATATGCATCGCCGCACCGCTGATTTGGTCGAAGCGCACCAGTCGTGGCATACTTAGTGCGCGAGCGCTCGCACCGTCTTTTGGCGCGTCCCCTTCATCGCCGTCCGCATCGAGGGGGCACGCGCCATGAGCCCAGTGCTGCAGTCGCGGCGGAATGCCCGCTGTCGGGAGCAAGGTACCCAACGTGGCCTCATACGCATCCGAGAGCACACGGCAGGCGCTCAAATTGGCGTAGGTAATCCAGCCCTCGACGTCGCTCAATACGATGGGGCTCGCACTGGCCTCCAGCAGAGACGCGAAGCAGCCTCGCAAAACATCGGCACTCTGCGGGTCGAAGGTCGGTGTCGAGCTCGTGGAGCGAGCGAGCACGTCATCTTCCTGACCCAATCCGCTCATAAACTGGGTCACGATGTGCCGTGAATTGGTCGAATCGCCTTCGGCGACGCCGGATATCAATATGGTGGGCGGGCGCGCGCAGAGCGCCCGCAGGCTGTCGAGCAGGGATCGTGCAGCGTGCGCCGAGGCGTAGTCGGAGCACAGGACCACCTGCGGGCCAAAGGCGGAAGCCGATCGGAACAGCTCCTGGACATCCGCCGCGATTTCCCATCCGAAATCGAGATCCTCGATTGGCAGCAATAACTCGGCGAGCCCCCCGGGGCCGTTTCGCCGTTGCTCGATCACGAGGATTCTGAGCGGTTCCTCCATTTCATTCGCCTTCCTGGGCTATCCGCGAAATTACACGTCCAGGGGCAGGGTAGCCCGGTGCAGTGTTTGAAAGCTGTAGGGAATACTGGACATCGGGTTATGTGCCGACGTACGTCACACCGGGCGGGCTACGCTAAACCGCGAAGAGCTCCGGGGAACGAACCCGCAGCGCCAGCACGAGCGACAACAACTTGCCGTCCTCGATCAGGCCCTGGTCGGCCCCCGCGGCGAGTGCCGCCAGCGGGCGCTCAACGACCGTGATCCCCTCGTGCTCGCCCCTGACGCCTCCACCCGCACTGATGCGGTCTGCCGAAACATACGGGGCAAGAAACAGCGATACGCGCTCGCTCGAAACGCCGGGAGACGACCACACGCGTGACACCAGATCCATGGAAGCGAGCCTCACCCCTAATTCTTCATATGCCTCTCGCCGGGCGGTCGCCTCGGCGTCTTGCCCTGCCTCGGAGATCATGCCGGCGCAGGCTTCCTCGATCGCCTCCATCCCGACTTCTTGGAAGACGGGTGCTCGAAACAGATTTACGACGAGCGCACAGCACCGCTCGCGGTCATAGGGCAGCACGGCCGCGGCGTCACCGTGCCGCTCGACCTCGCGCGACACGATCGAACCGTCCGCGAGCCTCACCTGCAAAGCATCAACGGTCAGGTATCCGCTGTACACGGTCGTACACGCCAGTAGTTTGGGTTTCATGCCGATGATTCTGCCCGATATGGCTATGGCGGGCTACCGGCTGAATCACGGCCCAAGCTCGAGAGATGCCCCCGGCTAACGCGAGCTGACTCGCGGCGCGACCGGAGGGGAGGGGCGAGGCCCTAAATCACAGATGTAATGCGATTGCCAAATCCCGAAATCGATACGCAATCCGGGAACGAGAAGCTATGGCTGTCGGGGAATCGAGCATTTTCACCATAGTCAGGCAGGGCAATCCATGAAAGTCATCATCGGTGTGGTCGCTGTTGCTTGGTTGATGTCGGGCTGCGCCGCCCTTACCAACGTGCCGGATGACGATAGCATCGCGGGCGCGAATCTCGACGCGAGAACTGGCCTATGCACCGATGCCACGCCACCCCCGTGTAATCCTCCTCGCGATTAGAGCGCGGTGACCGAACGCGATCCAACCTTATAATCGGCGTTCCGATCACCACCCGAGGGTACTTGCCATGGCCGATGCCGAGAGCACGCCGACGAAATTTTCGCGGACGGACTTGTGCGGGAACGAAAGACCGAGATGTCGGATCATCATGCCAGCGGGGCAAGGTGGTCGGTCCGAGCCTGCGCTGTTTGAGTGGGAACTGACCGCGGAGTCATGGACCGACCAGCATCCGCATAGCGAGTACAACTTCGTGATAGAGGGCGAGCTGTACGTAGAATCCGGCGGCGTAACACTGGAGGCTCGGACAGGGGACGTCGTACGTGTGCCCGCCGGGGCCGTAGGCAAATACTGGGCGCCGAAATATGCTCGCCTGCTTGCAATATACGGACCCAGTAAGGGCGGCCCCAGCAGAACCCTAGGCTACGAAAAATTGAGCAGTGGTTAGGCGTATCTGCCTGTCGACTTCGATGGCACGGGGATGGAAAATGAGGCAGTTCGTCGCTGTCCCTTAGGAGGGCGAAATGAAGATTGCCACCGCGGCGGCCGTCGTCGATGAAATCGGTCCGCTGACCAAAATCGTGAACGAGTTCTGCTCGAAGCAGTTCGAGGTGATGGCAGCAGGAGTCAGGTCGCCGCTGGACTGGGAACCCGTAGCCGAATTCCTTGATGTAAATGAATTCAAACGCGTGGGCGCCTATCTGGAGGAGTTGAACTGGCCTGACTATCGGAAGTTCCTCAGCGGCTGGGTAGGCGGCGGTACGCGGTTCGAAATGACGGTGTTCCACATCACCGAGATCGGCAACGCAGTATTCCAGGAAATCGAAGAACGGCACTACCGGGGCGCCGAATTCATTCGCAAGAACGTGATTGCCGTCTACAGATTCAACGACCGGAATAAGATCATTCATCTCGATATCTATGAGCAGGCACGGGATTCCGGTCAGTGGATCGTCGAAGCTGCCAAGGCTGCGGTTGTGGCTGCTTCGTAAAGCGCGAGACTCACCGAACCGGCCGCACATGACATGAAGCTTCATTATGATGTAACGGGGTCCGGTTCCCCGATCGTTTTGACCACCGGCCTCGGGGATTCATGCGAGGTCTGGTCGAGACTCTTTGATCTCTTACGCGAGCGTTCGAGAGTATTGAGGTGGGACCTTCGCGGTCACGGCCGATCCGAGCATACCGACAATCCCGCAGATTACACTGCAGAACTCGGGGTCGAGGATTTAAGACAAATGATTGCGATTGCGGGCGCGACTTCCGCCAACCCGGCGATTTTGGTGGGACACTCGCTTGGCGGCTATCTGTCGCTCCGGGTCGCGGTCAAACACCCGGAGATGGTCAAGGCGCTCGTGCTGGTGTCCACCGGCCCGGGCTTCAGAGACGAAGTCTCGAGAGGGAAGTGGAACGAGTACGTACGCTCAATGGACTTGGGGAGTAGCGTAAGCGCCCATGCTCGACTCTTGGGCTTGCAGTCCGATGCTTCGGTCATCGCCAACCTGACATCCATCCAGTGCCCCACTCTTGTTGTGATTGGAGGAGAGGATCGCAGGTTTCTAGGCGCCAAGGATTACTTGGTAGCCAAGATTCCCCATGCCACGGCGGCCATTGTCGAGGGTGGACGACACGCGATTCATGTGAGCAGTTCCGCGGAGGTGAATCGGGCGATCGGGGATTTCCTTGAGTCAGCGGCGGGCTCTCGATCGAGGCCGCCGCGGAGAACGATCAGAACGTGAAACGAGCACCAATCGTCGGAGCAGTGTTGTTCTTGTTGAGATAAGGGACGCCGGGGCCGTGTGGAATGGCGATGGCCAGACCGCCGCTCACGTTGGAGTACGCAACTCCGGCAAAAACGTCGAAGCGCTTGGTGAAGTGATGATCCGCATACAGCGACCCCTCGTTGAGGAAGCCCGAGCAGGAAGCGCGGAAACTGGTGGGCGGGCAGCTCGACGGAACACGGAAGTCGTTCTGCCACTGATGGTAGAAGGACAAAGTGATGTCGGTTTGCCTGTCGTAAGCGTATTTCACGCCCGTCCAGGCGACCTGCACGATCTTCGGGGAATCAAGATTGTTGTCCTCGACGCCGCTCAAGAGATAGCCGCCCTGGGCGGAGGCGCCAATGCCCAACGGATTCGACGGGTTGAACTGCTGGATGTGTTCGTAGCCGGCGTAGAACTTGAACGGGTCCCAGGTGTATTTGGCGGCGAGCATGATGGCCGTGTTGTCGGTCACGATGCCATACTCGGTGTTGTCCGTTCCGATCAGATTGGGTCCGGTGATGGGGTTCGTATTGATGCTGTTGGTGGTCGACTGATAGGGCTGCGCCAGACTCTGAGGTCCAAGCAAGGGGTTGAGGACGCTGATCGCCTGATTGTAATGTTGGAAGACGGCGTCAGCGGAAAAATTGTAGACCTCCACGCCGAGGTCGAATCCATAGGCGGTGTTATGCGCCTGTTCCGGGGTACATGTGGCGGCGCTCCAAGTTGCCGCGCCGGAGTAGCAGCCGCCCGAACCGTCGGCGAATTTATACATCGCGCCGAAATGCACCGGACCATAGGCGAGGCGATATTTGATGGCCTCGTCCCAACGGGTGTCCTCGGTGTCGCCGCCGCCGGCCATCGTGCCGTTATACCCGATGTACGAAAAGGAGTAGGCGCCGCTGGCCGGATCATAAACGAGCATCGTATCGGTACCGAGCGAGCGCTGACGACCGAAGGTCAGCGCGCCGAAATACGTGGACGATGCGCCGGCATAGAGTTCGTCATTGAAGGCTTGGCCCGCGCGCGCACCGTCGCCGGTTTCCGAATAAGCGTACCGGGGCAGGCCGTTGTTAGTGGTGTTGGTGGCAGCCATGTTGGCCAGCTGCCCGGACTGCGGATTGATGCCGGTCGACGCGTTGAATACAGCGTACCAGTCCTGCATAAACTCGATCCGGCCCTTGATGCCCAGACCCGTCTGCTGCAGGTTGTTCGGCGCAAGGACGAATCGCGAGTTACTCCCGTTTCGGTTGACCAGCGATTCGCCTTCGTAGTTATAGCCGTTTTCCGGCAGGCCGTGGCTGACCCAGCCCACACCGACGTCATACACGCCGTATATGGTGATGCCGTGCCAAGTCAGCGGGCAAGCGGTGGCGACGAAGTCTTGGAAGCTCGCGCAGGCTTGGGGCGTGGCTGGAGCGGCCGGAACCGGGCCGGGGACCGGAAGATCCTCGGCTGCGCGCGCCGCATGATTCAAAACGAAAATTGAGGCAAACGCCGCAAGGGCGCACCAGCAGACAGACCGCATGTAGTTTCCCCCTGAAAAATCCGTCACAAGCATCGCAATATCCGAGCTAATATAACGATCGCCAGGGAATTGGCAAGCCCCAGTGGGTGTAGAATGCTGGTGTGAAATCTACGGGTACACGCGCCGCGGGTGCGCGCCTCGAGCGCATGAAAGCATCGGCTTTGTGGACGGGCGATCGCTTTCGAAACATGCATCCTGTGCTGCCGAATCTGCGCGATCCAGCGGTGCCGATGCCTTCGCTCAAGGATTTCATATGCGGCGGCGAAAGACGTGTACCGCGCGGGCCGTTGCCGTCGGTGAGCCCGCGGAACGCATGGGCCAAGATGCCGCAAAGCGGTTTGCGAGTCACATGGCTCGGCCACTCCACGATGTTGGTAGAGATCGACGGCGTCCGCGTTCTGACGGATCCGGTGTGGGGACCGCGTGCGTCTCCCTCTGCGCTCGTCGGACCGAAGCGTTTTCAAGCAGCGCCCGTCTCGCTTCGCGAGATGCCGCCGGTCGATGTCGTGATAGTCTCACACGATCACTACGATCATCTCGATTACCCAACCATTCGAGCCCTTGCGAGGACTCCCGTGCCGTTCGTCGCGTCACTCGGCGTCGGTGCGCATCTGGAATATTGGGGTGTGCCGCCAGCACGTATTACTGAGCTCGATTGGTGGGAGTCGTATACGGTGCCCGACACGGGTGTGGTGCTGACGGCGGCGCCGTCGCAGCATTTCTCCGGGCGCGGGCTGAAGGATCGCAATGCAACGCTGTGGTCATCGTTTGCGATTCGCTCGCCAAGACACGCCGTGTTCTTCAGCGGAGATACGGGATTGACCACAGAGTATCAATCAATACGCGAACGACTTGGGCCATTCGATCTGGTGATGCTCGAGATCGGCGCCTTTCATCCGGCTTGGGGCGACATCCACTTGGGACCTGACAATGCTCTCAAAGCGCATGCCATGCTCGGCGGCGTTTTGATGCCTGTGCACTGGGGAACCTTTGCACTGGCTATGCATGCTTGGGACCAGCCACCCGAGAGACTGCTGAAACTCGCTGCGGACACCGGTACGCAGTTGTTCATGCCCTTGCTGGGTCAACCGGCGGAACCGGCGCATTCCGACATCGTTGAACCCTGGTGGCGTGCGGTCGATGACAGCGCGGTCAGGCACGCAGCGAGTCATGACGGTGAAGTCACCTGGCCGACTTCGGTGCCCTGGCCGTTGGATTAGCGAAACCGATTTCGTTGCGCTGCCCACAAACTCGATCAAGCGCTTGTCCGGCGCTTCTTCGCCACGGATACTCTCCGAGCGGATGCGGTGGTTCTGCTATTCACCCGTATTCTAATCTCCTCAAGACACTTGCCCGCAACATCGTTCAGTTTTCGCTCCACCTCACGATAGCGCTCAATCAGTAGAACTCCGAAGGGAGTGATTTCCGCGCCTCCACCGCCGCGACCCCCGATACTATTTACTGTCGCTGGCACGTCGAAAGAGTTGTTCAAGCTATCGAGTAGCAGCCAAGCTCGCCGATAGCTAACGCCCATGCGGCGCGCAGCCTCCGAAAGCGAGCCACATCTCTTGATTTCTTCCAACAACGCAATTTTGCCGGGGCCCAGATTTGAATTCTCTGCGAAGTCTATGCGGAATCGAATCAGGGGCGCGGGCTTCATGATCCCTCTGGGAATTGGGTTCTGACGTAATTCAGCGTTATACCAAAAATGTATAGCGTTTTGCGATCGCAGGTCATGGCTGGTTGCACTGCAGCGCATTGCGCCGGCCGAGTCAGGCAAAAGGGAGCGGGCGGAGATCGGCCTTGCATATTCCGTTTGGCGTCTTCCGCTCTACAATAGCTCGGTATGCTGATGAATCTGTGCCGTTGATCACACCGGCGCCGGCACCCGGCGCCTCAGCGGCGTCGAAACGCCTCCTACCCTGGCTCGTTGCAGTCGCGTTCTTCATGGAGTCGTTGGATACAACGATTCTCAATACGGCGGTGCCCGCGATCTCCTCGGCCCTGCAGGTGGCTCCCCTGAGCATGAAGGCAGTGCTGGCGAGCTATACGCTGAGTCTTGCGGTCTTTATTCCGATCAGCGGCTGGATGGCCGACAGGTTCGGGACGCGACGCGTGTTCGCATCGGCAATCGGGCTATTCACGCTCGGCTCCCTGCTGTGCGGAGTATCGGGCAACATTCACGTGCTCGTTGCATGTCGAATACTACAAGGGTGCGGCGGGGCCATGATGGTGCCCGTCGGCCGGCTCACTCTGGTGCGTACATTTGCCAAGGCAGATCTCCTTCGCACGATGAGCTTTGTTTCCATACCGGCGTTGGTCGCTCCGATGCTCGGCCCCATTGCCGGCGGCCTCATCGTCCGTTATCTGCATTGGCGCTTCATTTTCTTCCTCAATATCCCAATTGGACTCGTGGGGTTGATCCTCGTCTACCTACACTTGCCGGATTATCGTGAGGAGAATCCTCACCCGCTGGATGCCCTGGGACTGATCCTTTTTGGTTCCGGCATCGCATTGCTGTCTTATGTATTGGAGATATTCGGCGAGCATTCCTTGAGTGCGCCGGAGATGCTCGGGCTCCTGGCATTGTCTGTGGTTCTGCTTGCAGGGTACGGAATTCACGCACGTACTCTTTCATTCCCTTTGTTGGAGCTCAAATTATTCGGCATTCGCACGTTCCGAGCCGCAGTGAGCGGCAGCTTCTTCACGCGCCTCGGCATTGGCGGAGTTCCTTTCCTTCTGCCGCTCCTCTATCAGGTGGGTCTGGGTTTCTCCGCCATAGAATCCGGTCTGCTGGTGATGCCTCAGGCAATCGCCGCCATGAGTATGAAAGTGATCATGCCGCGGCTTTTGCGCCGGGTCGGGTATCGCGGCGTACTGATTTCCAATACCTTGATTCTAGGATTTTTGCTGATGGCGTTTGCGAGTATCGGGTTGCGAACACCTGTGTGGATCATCTTGTCGCAGGCTTTCCTCTATGGAGCATTCACGTCGCTGCAATACACGAGTATGAACACGCTTGTGTACGCGGACATCACGGACGAAGACACGAGCAGCGCGAGTTCCATCGCCAGCACGATGCAGCAGCTGTCGATAAGCTTTGGCGTAGCGGCCGCGGGGCTTACCACGGCCGTGTTCGTTCCGAGTACCCATGCCAATGCGCAAGAAATGATCGAGGGAATACACAGGGCCCTCGTCGCGCTGGGGATATTGACCATCGCATCCACGGTTGTCTTCCGTGGTCTGAAGAGTGGAGATGGAGACGATGTCAGTCAGCACAAGGTGCTTACTCCTCCGGGGTGACTTTCAGAGGATCAGCCACCTTGCCCGTCGAGGAAGGGCTTGAATCCCGTGTCAGTCGCTTCGGGCCATCTTGCCTTGCCTCAAGCGTGCCGAAATACCGGACGACGGTGAGACGCGGATTTCGGCCGCAATTTTGGAGATATGCAGGCGCCAGCCCATGCCGGGCGGTGCGTGGAAGTAGAGGGAGGCAGAAAGTAGTCCAGGCTCTGCTGATTTATTTTTGCTGCTGCGTTGCATTGGGGCGCCCATCCCTTGCTTCCGACCTGGTGGCAATCGTGCCGCCGGGCACTTGCGCTCGCAACGTGGGATCGATGGAACTAGCGGTGTGTCGCAGGTGGTACCACGTTATGTACGACGGATCCGCGCCGCGGTGAGGTCTCGCAGGCGGACCGCGGCGGGATTGCCGACCCTCCGGGGCGTCCTAGTCTCGAGAGGCGACAGAATATGACAGGCCCAGACCCATGTGCGATCCGCTGGATGAGAGCGTCCGACGTCAAGGGGACTTTGAGCTGAAGGTTCCCTTGTTGAGGAGTCCGGTGACGCCAACGATGATCAAGTAGATCGCCACAATCAAATTCAATAACTGCGGCATCACCAGTATGAGGATACCGGCTACGAGAGCAACCACGGGTCCAATTGCCAGATGTAAATTCATAAGCGGGTCTCCACTCGTTAAAGCTGCACATTACCCCGCCCGTCGAGCGTTGCGGGACGCAATTGCCCAGATCATCCGCCCTAACAGTAGTCGGACACGACCCACACAGGATATCGGCCGCGCACCCTTCCTTTTGATTTGCCGTTGCGCGAATTTGCGTCGAGGAAGTGCATCATGGCAAAAGACGCCGATAAATTGCAGAGTCGACGCGATGTGTTGCGAGTGGCAAGCACCTTGGGCTTCGGATTTGCGAGCGCGGCGACATTCTGGTTGGTCAGGGGGCGCTGGGCGCGCGGACGGAGCTCACGCAACTTGCCGCCAGGATCAAAGCTCCGGTCGCGAAAGCACCCCGGGCTGCCTTTCGCGATCGCCGCCCAGCTTGCCTTTCCGGGAAGGCAGTCTGTGGCCGTCGTGGGCGACGGAGGCTTCACGCAGTTGATGGGCGAACTGGTGACTGAAGTGAAGTATGAGTTACCCGTAAAAATCGTCATTCTAAAGAACAACAGCCTGGCCGAAGTTCTCTTCGAGCAACAGGGAGCTCGGAAATCAGAATTACGGGTGCGATCTTGCGCCGATCGATTTCGTGGCTTTCGCGAAGGCTTGCGGAGCGGATGGCTTCCGTTGTTCGAGTCCGGGCGAGGTCAAGGCCGCGGTCCAGGCCGCACTTCGTTCGCATAAGGCGGCGATCCTCGAGGTGTCCGTGGACCCCGATGAGAAACCATCGCTGCCGTCCGAGCTGAGGGCTTAGCAGCGCGTCGCGCAGCATCGATAGTCAGCGGGTTCCTACTGTTGCGCGACGACTCCGCCGATTGCGGCGCGGACCTGGATTTGCTTTGCTTGCGGCATGATCCGAAAACTTCCGAACGGGCGATACCGGCTGTACTCGCGCAAGCTCGATCCAAGCACGAAGCGGCGCAAGAATCTCGGCACGTTCACAACGCGCGCCGCCGCCGAGAAGCACGAGCGCGCCGTTCAGTTCTTCAAGCGGGGCGGCTAGATCCGGCTCGTCGCGCTTCATTCCGTGCGTCGACTTGCCGGGTCCTTGATGACGGCGCAGCAGATCTTCCAGCCGATACGCCGAAACATCTCCGCGCGGACGCGATCAGCGACGCCGTTGACATGCGAATTCGCAAAGCATCCGGAGGTTCGAGTCGCTGCATGAGTTCAGTGGACGCTGTCGGGGACAAGCTTGCGCGCAAAGTAAGTGTATTCACGCGCGTCCATCTCCGCTGCCTCGAGCAGCGTGGCGCCCGATCCGTGACCGCCTTCGATCACCTCATAATATAGATACGGCACTCCCATCGCCTCGAGCTTCGCGGCGAACTTGCGTGCGTGCTGCGGGCCGACCCGATCGTCCTTGGTCGTACTCCAGATGAGAGCCTCGGGATAACGCACGCCCGGTTTCAAGTTGTTGTACGGCGATATGGAGGCGAGGAAAGTCCGCTCGTCGGGATTGGCGACACTGCCATACTCGCCCACCCAGGAGCTGCCAGCGGCTATCTTCTCGAACCGCAGCATATCGAGCAGCGGGATCTCGATGTCGACGGCGTTCCAGAGCTCAGGATGCTGTGTCATCTCGACACCCATCAGAAGCCCGCCGTTGGACCCGCCACGAATACCTAGGCGAGCCGGACTGGTGAAACCTTTGGCGACGATCTCTTTACCTACGGCGGCAAAGTCGTCATAGATTCGCTGCCGGTGGGTTTTGAGGCCGGCCTCGTGCCACGCGGGACCAAATTCGCCCCCGCCGCGGATATTCGCGAGTACGAATGAGCCGCCGCGCTCGAGCCAAAGCTTCCCCACTTTGGGCGAATACATGGGCCTCATGGGGACTTCAAATCCACCGTAGGCGCTCAGAATGGTGGGCGTACTGCCGTCCATTTTCATGTCGGTCCGATGTACGATGAAATAAGGAATGCGCGTGCCATCGCTCGAGGTGGCTTCGAATTGCTCGACCACATCGCGCGAGGCATCGAATTTGGCCGGCAACGCCTTCACCTGGCTGAGGGTGGCGCTTTGCACGTCTGTCAACATCAGCCGAGGCGGCGTCAGGAACCCAGTGAGGTTCACGAAAGCTCTCTCGGTATGCGGATTCGCATCCACGAGATTCACGGATGTGTTCTCAGGCACAGGGAGTTGCTTCCTGGACCACAGGCCGCCGGGCTCGGGCTGGTACGCGAACAGGCGGCCGTTCACGTTGTCCAGGGTGTTGACCAGCAGGTGCCCCGCGGTAGCTCTCGCTTCGACGAACGCCTCCCGAGGTCCGGGCGCGTAAATCAAGGTGGGACGCAAACGAACGGGATCAGCGGTTGCGGCGGCGAGGTCGATCGATACGAGAGATCCTTTAGGGAGTGCCGCATGGCCGTCGCGCTTCCACTCTTGGTGTAGGTTCACGATCAGCCGCCCGTCGACGAGAGCCAACAAGTCCGCCTTCGGCGGTATCCCGAGCTTCGAGGGACGGCTGCGACCGACGAGGTAGAACTCGGATTCGAAGAACGACACACCGCGTTGGATCACGACGACGTGATGACCGGCGCCGTCGTCGAGAGCCAACGGTCCCACGAGGACATCGTGCGGGGTTCCGCGAAATACCTCAACAGCTGCGGACAGCGGCTCGCCGCGCTTGATGCGCTTGACAACGAACGCATACCCGGATTGAGTGACTTCTCCAGGTGTCCATTCACGAGCGACCAGCAGGGTATCGGAGCTTTCCCACGCTAGATCTTGCTTGCTGCGTGGCAGTGAGAATCCGCCTTTCAGGAAGCCGCCGGACTCCAAGTCGAATTCTCGGAGGGTGACCGCGTCCTCACCGCCATCCGATAAATTGAGCATGCAGCGATTCTCCGCCGGCTCGCGACAGAGGGCGCCTTTCCAGAACCAGTTGCCCCGCTCCGTGCTCGACAGCGAGTCCAGATCGAGGATCGTTCGCCACTTGGGCGACGGCGTCTGGTAGTCGTCCGGTGTCGTCTCGCGCCAGATGCCGTGTTGGTGAGCGGCGTCCTGCCAGAAATTGTAGATTTTGCCGCCGAGCACCCGAGGCTCCGGAATTCTGTCCTCTGCCATCTCGAGACTCTTCGCATCATCGAGCAGACTTCGGTAGTGGGGATCGCTTTCGAGCACCGTGTTCGTCTTGGCGTTCTGCGTTTTCACCCACTCCATCGCGCGCGAGCCGTACACGTCTTCTAGCCAGAGGTAAGGATCGGTGGTGTCGCTCGAGTCCGCTTCGGGAGTCGCCGCGAGCGCGCCTAAGTGATCCGGCGGCAACGCCAGCACGGCGATGAAGGCTCCCAGAGCGCTCGCGCAGAGCTGACCCGCGCGCCGAAGTGTCGTGTTTCGATCTCTTGGCATGAGTGACGATTCCCTGTATATTGTAGGCATAAGTAATTGATTACGCAGTATATTTGAGTCTAGCATATGGACCGTCCCGGCACCAAGCCGGATAGCGAGATGGATCGAATGCATCCGTGACATCATGCGCGCCACCACTTAAATCTCGAGCCGCTCTTACATGTTGACTGTGCATAGCGCTTCCGATGAGGGGGCACGCCTCTCCAAAGCATTCTGGATCGATTTGCTGACTCCGACCGCAGACGAAATTGCGCAGGTCGCAGCCGACTATGGGATTGCGGTGCCGTCGCGGGCATCATTGCAGGAAATTGAGACCTCGAGCCGGTTGAAAGCGGTCGGACAAGTGCTGTACGTCAGCATGCCGCTGGCCATACAGGATGAGCGGGCAGGCTTTGCGCCGGTGCCGCTCGGGTTTGTCCTCTCCCCAGACCTGTTGGTCACCGTGCGCTATTCGGACGTTCTCGCCTTTAGCCAAGTCGAAACGCGGGTTGCACAGAAACTGGATGTCGGCAGTACCCGCGCGTTCTGCGCACTCATCGAGGGCATCGTCGACTTCGACGCCGACAAGCTCGAGAAGTTGAGTGGCGATCTGGCGGTGGTCTCGGCGCGCGCATTCGGCCCGCAGACCCCGCGGCACAACGGCAAGCGAAACTCGCAAGGCCTGCAGGAATGCCTCAAAGCGATCGGGATCTCAGGCGATCAGTTGTCCCGCAGCCGCGAAAGCATGCTCGGGCTGCAGCGTATCATCGGGTTCGTTCTGAAGATGGCGACCGACTGGATCCTGCCGGAGGAAAAGACCCGCTTGAGCACCGCACAGCAGGACCTCGTCTCGTTGGTCGATTTCGAGGCGCATCTGTCCGGCAAGTCGCAATTTCTCTTGGACGCCATTCTTGGCTTTATCAACACCGAACAGAATGAGATCTTCAAGGTGTTGACGATCGTATCGGTCGTCGGCATTCCTCCCACACTCATTGCCAGCATGTACGGGATGAATTTTCACGATATGCCGGAGTTGAGCTGGCGTTGGGGATATCCCTACGGTCTCGCGCTCATCGCACTGAGCATCTTGCTGCCGACCCTGTGGTTCAAGCGTCGCGGGTGGTGGTGATGCATGGGGGTCTGGAAGTGAACCGAAAGGCAGTCGTCTTGGGATACCTGTGCGCCGTGCTCGCGGGCAATTGCCGAGCTGATGGCGCTGTCCCGGTTGCGGTATCGGACGCTGCTTTCTCATTCAATCTGCTGAGGCAACTTGCGCAAGACCAGCCGGGAACCAACATTTCCATATCACCCTACAGCGCTGCAACCGTCTTGGAAATGGTGGGCAATGGCGCAGTCGGGCGGACTCAAGCGGAAATGCAACAGGTATTGGGAACGAGCGGGCTCTCCTCCGCCAATGTGAATGCTGCTCACAAGAGCATTGCGAGCGCCCTGAAGAGCACCAAAGACCAAGTCGTTCTCGAGACGGCGGATGCGATTTGGTATCGATCCGGGATAAAGGTCAGGCCGGAGTTCCTCGCCGTCAATCAAGAGTTCTACGAGGCGACGGTCGATGCGCTCGATTTCTCAGATCCGCGTGCGGTGGCGGTGATCAACGATTGGGCCAGCGACAAGACGCACGGCAAGATCACACACATCGCCGATGGAATGATCGATCCGGGAAGTGCGCGTCTGTTTCTTGCCGATGCTGTCTATTTCAAGGGAAAGTGGTCTCACCCTTTTGAGACGAAGGACACGAAGGAGCGGCCATTTTATCTGCGCAGCGGGGATCAGCACGGGGTGCCCATGATGGCCCGGACTCGAAGTTTCAGCTATCTCGACGGATCGGACTATCAAGCTGTGCGGCTGCCCTACGCCGGTGAGAATCTGGCGATGTACGTCTTTCTCCCCGTGCGCGATTCGAGTCTTGCGGATCTGGCCGGAAAGCTGACAGGCGATACCTGGGAACGGATAAGACGGCAATTCAGAAGCACGGACGGGACTGTGGTGGTCCCCAAGTTCAAGGTCGAATACAGCATTGAGCTAAAGAAGCCCTTGGAGTCTTTGGGAATGAAGCTTGCGTTCGACGCCGGCCGCGCGGATTTCTCGGGCATCGCACCGCATCTGTATATTTCGGGCGCCATACAGAAGACCTTCGTCGATGTGAATGAGGAAGGTACGGAGGCTGCAGCGGTGACTGGGATCGCCGTGACGGCAACAGCCATGAGGCTCCCCTCGCAGCCTTTTCAGATGGTCGTCGATCGGCCTTTCCTTTTCTTGATCGAGGACCGGCCTACACAGACGATCCTGTTTGTAGGCCTTGTGTTTGATCCGAAGGGGGGGTAGGGCTGGCGTGGCCGGGGAAGCATGCACATGACATCGATCAAGAGTAAGCTACCTATGCGTCGCTCACACTCGGGAGAAGTGGCCAGTGGCTGAGCCTTGGTGTGTTCTTTTGGCAAGTCGCGAAGATCCGGGACGGCAACAGCCCGCGCCGAACAAGCGCGATCCTTTGACCGCTACCCTGCGCCGTGCTGCTACGGTGACGTCACTCGACCGGGTCGCTGCGGTCATTGCAGCCCCTGCCGACCCATGGCAGCAGAGCTCGTTGAAAGAGCTTGCGACTCGTAATCTCTTCGTTCAGCCCAGGCAGCAAGGAACGGCGTACGAGGTGTTGCTCGCACTATTGCTGCTCGAAAGCCGTATCTCTTCGGCGACGCCGGTGTTATTTCTTCCCGCAGACCATGTCGTCGATGATGAAGAGGTGATGACGAACTCGTTGATGACCATGATCGAATGGATCGCCGAGGAGCCGGGGCCGGTCTACTTGCTCGGTGCCCTCCCGCAAGGTCCCCATGACCAGTTGGGCTACATTGTTCCTTGGCACGATGCAATACTGATGCCGACCGGTGTTTACGAATTCGTTGAAAGGCCGGACATACGCAGGGCACGCAGGCTCATCAACGCCGGCGGCCTCTGGAATACGTTTATATTCGGCGGCAGCGTTGCCTCATTGCTAAAACTGTTTCCCCCGAGATTTGAGGCCGCCATCGCGGACCTGCGCGCAGCGTTGCAATCCATCGAGCTCGACCTCGTCCGCTTATACGATCGCCTAACGCCCGTCGATTTTTCTCAGGACTTGCTCGCGAGGCAGACCGATCGGCTCAAAGTGCTGCGCCTGTTACGCTGCGGCTGGTGGCCGCTGAAATCACCGACGCTCAACCCGCCATTTCACAGCGCGCCGGTATAGCGGCTCAGACAAGACCTTGGCGTCGACATGGCGCCGCCCCCGCTTGACCGATACCAATTGCAACGTTGACGCCTAGTTGGAGGCAATGCTATACAGGTGTCTAGCAGAGCACTCATCGGCGTTATTTGAGAACTCACCATGCAATCACTGGAAGATCGAGACTACTTCACAGATCATGTGATCCTCAAAGACCCCTATGCGTATTTCGAGGCCATCCGTGCGAAGGGCCCGATCTATCAGATTCCGCGCAGCGGATTGGTGGTGGTGACCGGGTTCGATGAGATACTGGAAGTGCTCAAGAATACTCACGATTTCTCCTCGGTCATCGCGCCGAGCGGGCCCGCTGCGCCGCTTCCTTTTCAGCCCCAGGGCTCCGACATCACGCCTCAGATCGAAGCACACCGCACAGACTTCGTGGGTGGCGATCTAGTGGTCGCCTACGACGACCAGCAGCATAACTTCTCGCGCTCGCTGTTGACCCGCCTGTTCACGCCGTCCCGCCTGAAGGCGAACGAGCAGTTCATGGCCGAATATTCCGATCAGCTGGTAAAGGATGCGGTGGCGAATGGCGGGTGCGAGCTCATCAAGCAGATCGCGACTCCCTTCGTCACGATGGTCATCGCCGATTTGCTTGGAGTGCCCACGGCCGATCGCCAGATCTTCATGGACGCGATCGAGGCCGGTCCCCCTCCGGGAAGCCTCAACAGCGATGACTTGATGGCGCAGAACCAACCGCTGGTGGTGATGGGCATGTACTTCGCCGGGTACGTACAAGAGAGACGTCAGGACCCGCGTACGGATATTCTTTCGGAACTGGCCAACGCCACCTATCCCGACGGCTCGATCCCCGATGCATTGGAGATCGTTCGGCTCGCGACGTTTCTATTCGGCGCCGGGCAGGATACCAGTGCGAAGCTCCTGGGAAACACGATGAAATTCATCGTTGACGAGCCCGGCTTGCAGGATCGGCTGCGCCAGAATCCGTCGCTGATTCCGCAACTGCTGGAAGAGGTATTGCGTCTCGAAGGGTCGGCAAAGATGACCGCCCGTCTCGCTCGCAAGGACACTCGCATTGGCGAACTCAATGTGCCGGCGGGAACCCGGGTGATGCTCGCGCTCTCAGCCGCCAATCGCGATCCGCGCCGGTGGGAAAACCCTCAGGCGCTCGTTCTCGATCGGCCAAAAATCAAGGAGCACCTCGCTTTTGGCCGTGGGGCCCACGTCTGCGCCGGGGCGCCGCTCGCACGTGCCGAGGTGCGAATCATTCTCGAGAAGTTTTTGGAATATACCTCTCGCATTGACCTGGTCGAGGAAAGGCATGGTCCGCGGAACAATCGCAATTTCGATTACGAGGCGAGTTTCATCATCCGGGGACTCTCGGAGTTGCACGTCAAGTTTACACCGGCGCCGGGAGTGGTCACCGCGGCGGCCGCGCCGGATGTCGCCAAGCAACGCTCAGGCATTTTCAATTTCGGTAAGCGGGCCGAGAGCAAGGCGGCGCCCGCCACACACTACTCGACGGCGGATACTAAGATTGGCTTATTGCTCGCCGATCCGGCGGCAAAGGCAGTGCTTGATAAGCACTTCCCCGGCGTCAGCAGCGACAAGCGGATCGGCATGGCGAAGGGCATGACCCTGCGCGCCGTGCAAAAGTTTGCCCCGGATAAGTTCACGACGGAGGCGCTAGATGCGGCGGACGCCGAGCTCGCGCGGCTGCCCGTTCGATAAGTAGCAATGTCAACGGCGGCAGTTGGATGTAGCAGCGCGGCGCTACGAAGGTCTGGTGCTCAGCAATGGTTTCGAGTCGTCGCAGAGGCGTTGAGAACTCGGCAGTGCGATCCGCGCTCATCGACGCGGCGGAGCTGCTGCTTCGCGAGAAAGGATATCCCTCCGTCACCGCGAGAAACCTCGCCGACAAAATCAACCTCAAGCGGCAGATCGTCCATTATTATTTTCATTCCATGGATGACTTGTTCATCGCGGTCATCCGACGAGGAGCTGACAAAGCTCGCCCGCGCTTGGAGGCAGCGTTGGCCTCGGATGAGCCACTGCGCACGCTATGGGAGATCAATAGCGACCCGGCTCAGGCAACCCTGACCTTGGAGTTGAGTGCGCTCGCAAGTCGCCGCCCGGCCGTACGGGCGGAGGTGAAGCGGTTCGCGGAGGAGTTCCGCGATCTGCAGACCCGGGTGCTCGTACAGCATCTCGAGAAGCGCGGCATCTCGCCGGATCTCCTGCCGATCGTCGCAACGGTATTGCTGACGAGCCTATCTCAGGTGCTGACACTCGAGGCGGCGATCGACATTCACCGCGGCCACCGAGAGACGCTTGAATTCGTCGACGACTGTCTGCGTGCGTTTGCCGAGGGACGCGTGTCTCCCATGCCGCGGCCTCCGCCAAAATGAGCTCAGACACGACAGTCCGGAATGTGAACGTGGCCTATGGCGAGACGACTCTGCCTGCTGGGATAGGCTCTCGCTTCGTGGACAACAGCAACGGTCTCGTCGTGCACGTGCTCGAGGCCGGCATCGACGACAAGGACAGGCCCTGTGTGCTCTTGCTTCACGGCTTCCCGGAACTCGCCTATAGCTGGCGCAAAGTCATGCTGCCTCTCGCGATGGCAGGTTACCGCGTGATCGCGCCCGATCAGCGTGGTTACGGGCGCACTACGGGCGGGGACGCTCGCTACGATGGCGATGTCGCGCTATCGAGGATGCCGAACCTCGTGCGAGATACGGTGGGACTTGTCTCCGCGCTCGGTTATCGTTCCATCGCGGCAATCATTGGGCACGACTTCGGCTCGCCCGTGGCAGCATGGTGCTCACTTTTGCGACCGGATGTATTTCGGTCTGTGGTCTTGCTGAGTGCGCCGTTTGCGGGACCACCTGCGCTGCCATTCAACCAACGGACAAAATTGCCAGCGGGCGCCGCCGCGGCGCCGCACTTGCGGGTCGACATGGCAGAGCAGCTGGCGGCGCTACACCCGCCGCGAAAACACTACCAGTGGTATTACTCCACGCGGGCTGCGAATGACGACATGCAGCGCTGCCCACAAGGGATCCAAGCGTTTTTGCGCAATTACTACTACTTAAAGAGCGCGGACTGGAAGCAGAACCAGCCGTTCCACTTGAAGTCATGGACGGCCGCGGAGCTAGCTAAATTACCGAAGTATTACATCATGGAGCTCGACAAAGGGATGGCGGAGACCGTTGCGACGGAAGTGCCTTCCGCGTCGCAAATAGCCGCCTGCGAATGGCTGCCGGAAGATGAGCTTCGCGTGTACAGCGATGAGTACACTCGAACCGGTTTTCAAGGGGGATTGCAGTGGTACCGGTGTTCGACGGATGCCAGATTTCGTCCTGAGCTCGAGACCTACTCGGGGCGCACGATCGATGTCCCGTCGTGCTTCATCGGCGGTAAAAGCGACTGGGGCGTCTATCAGAGCCCGGGCGCGCTGGAAGCGATGACGGCCACGGCGTGCACGCAGTTCAAAGGCGTCCATCTGGTCGATGGTGCAGGCCACTGGGTGCAGCAAGAGCGGCCGGACGCCGTGACGGCTCTTATCAAACAGTTCCTAGAGCGGGAGCTGTGACTCCGCCCGCTCAGGCTGAGCCGGAAGGTGCGCTAGCGGTTCACAAACTCCCATACCTTGGCAATCACGACTGACCCTTCGCCGACCGAGGAGGCGACGCGCTTGACCGAGCCGGCGCGAACATCACCGACCGCGAAGACGCCGGGCTGCGAGGTTGCAAATGGCGATGCAGCCGACGCGGAGCCGACGCCGGTGATCACGAACCCATTGTTGTCCAGTTCCACCAAGCCCGAAAGCCATTCGGTATTCGGTGCAGCGCCCACCATGATGAATAGAGCCGGCGAGTCTAGGTGGCGTGTTGCACCGGTCTTGAGCTCACGAATGGTGAGCGCCTCGAGACGGTCGCTGCCATGCAATGCGGTCACTTCGACGCCGTACTCGATGGTAATTCTAGGATCCGCTTCGAGCCGGCTGAGGAGGTAGCTCGACATCGAGGCGGCGAGCGATTCACCTCGAACCAGTACACGCACGCAACGCGCTGAGCGGCTCAGAAACATCGCGGCCTGGCCCGCCGAGTTGCCTCCGCCAATGACCACCGCGTCGGTAGCCTTGCAATAGCGCGCTTCCATTTCGGTCGCGGCATAATAAACGCCGGCGCCCTCGAAGTCCGCCAGTCGCTCGAGCGGTAGCCGGCGGTACTGCACCCCGGTCGCGACCACGACGGCCTTGGCGCGGACGCGCTGACCGTTGTCGAAGGTTGCGCAAAAGGCTTGATCTTCGAAGCGCTGAAGCCGCACCGCCCGCCGCGGCATGGCAAAGCGCGTGCCAAACTTCATCGCCTGGACCTCGCCGCGCCAGACCAAGTCTGCCCCGGAAATGCCTGTCGGAAAGCCCATGTAGTTCTCGATGCGGCTCGACGTGCCAGCCTGACCGCCGATGGCGATGTCCTCTACGACGAGCGCACACAGACCTTCCGCCCCGGCATAAACCCCGGCTGCTACTCCGGCAGGGCCGCCACCCACGATCAGCACATCGAACATCTCGTCGTTCCGGAAGTCCAGATTGAGGCCGAGCAGTCGGGCGATCTTGTCAGGAGTCGGATCGGTCACGACGACGTTGCGGCCAAAAATCACGGCCGGCTCTGTCGGAGCGATGGAACAGCGATGGGCTGTCGCGTCCGCCTCCGCGCTTCGTAGCGGCAAGGACGTGTACGGGATGTGGTTACGATTCGCAAACTCGGCGATCCGGCGGATGTTCCGGTCAATATCCTCGCCGATTAAGAGTAGAACGCCGTCCCGATCGTCGAGCTGACGCCGGCGCCGCGCGGAAAATACGGTGATGATGATGTCGGACATCTCGGGGATCCGGGACATCAGCGTCAGCATCGCCTCGCGCGGCACCTCGATCACGCGCGTCTCTACAACGGCGCGCATTGCCAGCGACCAGCCGCCGCCATACAGAAAGCCGATTTCGCCCATGAACTGTGTCGGACCGAGCGTGGAGGGCAGATGGCGTTTGTCGGTGTAGGGATTGACCACCTCGATCTCGCCGTCCTCGACGTAGACGAAGCGATCGATGGGCTCGCCGGGATGGGCGAGAAAGGCGCCCGCAGGATAGGTGGCAATCTTCCCCTGCGCGCGCAACGCCTCGACGTGCGAGGCGGCGAGCGGAGTCCGTTGCATCTGGCGTAAATCGCCGCCAATCGTTTCCATGGCTACATCGCAGGCCGTGCAGGGGGTTCGAACTCAATGGGCAGCGTGCGAATGCCCCAGGCGCAGGCGCAGTCGGTGATCGCTTGCCTGTGCGCCACTTCGGCTTGGAATTTGCCCAGCTTGCCGATCATGTCATTCCCCATCGCCGCGGCGGCTTGCTTGCCGAGCGGCGTTTCCGCCGGATAACATCCGTAGCTTCGGGACAACACCGGCGCATCCCTAGAATACAGGCCAACGACATGAGCGGGTAGGGGTGAGCCTAAGGTTAGACAGGGATCATGACTAGGCCAATCTTTCTACATCAGCTCAACGCAGCGGACGTGACTCCCGCCGAGTTTGTCAGGATCGCGGCGGACAACGACTGCCGCGTCGTAACCATGTTCGCATTCGATGGCGGACATGTCCTGCCGCGCTCCAACAGTGGACTCACGTACCCGACCCCGATCGCCGCCGCCATGAAGCAGGAGGTGCGGCGAGCGCTGATCGACAATGGCGTCGCGCTGGACGGCATCGAATTCTTCCCGCTCACCGCAGACGTGGACTTCGAACTCTACAGGCCAGCGCTCGCGTTAGGCGCCGAACTGGGCGCGAGGCGAGCGGTCACGCATGTCTTCATCGAGGACGATGCGTTGGTCGTCGAGAGGCTCGGCCGGTTCTGCGAGCTCGCCGAAGCGGAAGGGATGAAGGTCTCGTCGGAATTCTGTCCGCTGACGCGCGGCAATCCGTCCCTCGCACGCGCGACCTGGCTCGTCGACCAGGTGGGACGAGACAGCTTCGGGATTGGTGTGGACGCGCTCCATGTGGTGCGCAGCGGCGCCACGGCGGCGGATATAGCGAAGCTGCCACCGCGCTATTTCGGGATCGTGCAGATCTGCGATGCGCAGGGTGCCCACGTCTCGTCGGACTATATCAAGGATGTCCACAACCGCGAGGTTCCCGGGCAGGGTGATCTGCCGCTTCATGACCTGCTGAGCGCCGTTCCCGCCGCCATGCCGATCGAGGTCGAGGCGCCCGCCGCCCATCGCCGCGCGGCCGGAGTGACCGCGGCGGAGCATGTACGCGATGTGCTGACCGGCGCGCGGGCCATCGTCGGGGCCTTGAGCCCGACACGGTGAGGGCCGCGACTCAGCGATTACTACCAGCCCGGCGCGATGTCGAATCGGAGTATGCGTCCGACACCGAATACCGGTGCAGGCACGGCGCTGAAATCGGAGATGTAAAGCCGATCGTCGGGGCCGAACGTCATGCCACCCGGCACATTGAGACCCGTGACCACATCTTCGATCTCTCCCGAATGCCTGACGCGTACGACCTTGCCCTGCCCGAGTCCAGGAAACCCGGCCGCATCGGACAGCTCCAGCGCGTAGAGCAAACCATCCGGGCCGAAATCGACCGCCACCACCGTGGTAAACCCGGCTTGGGAATTCACGACGTGGTAGCCCGTTCGCCCATACCACTCCGCAATCGACGTTGGCCGATGTGGCCTTCGGAGGCCGAGATATCGATGATTTGCCTGATTGCCCCGCTTGGACCGACGGATAGCACTTGTCCATGGTATCCGACGTCCGCTACTGCGATGAGATCTCCCTGAGCATCCTGCGTTGACGGAAAGCCGGCCGCGGCAGCAGCGCATGCTCGAGGCGGCCGGAGCGTTCATATGCGCGTGACGTGAACGTCGCGCTGATCAGGCCCCCGGACACGGGTCGCCATGCGGCCCTGCTTGCAAATTCCTGTAGCGTCGGTCTGCCAGCGTACAGACCACTGAGGGGGGCTAAGTGCACCGTGGGCAAAAGCCCAAGGGCACAGGAACGCAGTGATGAGCGCTGAATTGACGGACGACGCCCTGCTTGATCGGCTGCAACTGGCCGCGTTCACATATCTTTCGGAAAATACCAATGCGCATAATGGGTTGGTCGCCGATAACTCGCGAGCAGGATCCCCTTGCAGCATTGCGGTCGTCGGGTTTGCCCTGTCTTGCTATCCCGTGGCCGTGGAACGCAATTGGATGTCGCGGCGACAGGCGGCGGCCCTCACCCTGAAGACTCTCCAGTTCTTCTGGCATAGCCCGCAAAGCGATCAACCGGAGGCAACCGGCTTCAAGGGGTTTTACTACCATTTCTTGGACATGCAGAGCGGACGGCGAGTGTGGCAGTGCGAATTGTCGCTCGTCGATACGGCTTTGCTGATGGCGGGGATACTCACGGTCGGTTGCTACTTCGATGGCGCCGGCGATGAAGAGGACATTCGACACCTGAGCGATGCCCTGTATCGGCGTGTCGATTGGCATTGGGCACGAAACGGACTCGAGACCGTTTCCCAAGGCTGGAAGCCCGAGTTCGGCTTCTTGCATTACGGCTGGGAAGGTTACAACGAAGCGACCATCGTCTATGTCCTCGGCGTTAGCTCACCGACCAGTCCCCTCCCGGCGGCAAGCTTTGCCGGCTGGACCCTGACTTACCAATGGGAGAACCTGCTCGGCCACGATGTCTTGTATTCGGGACCGCTGTTTACTCACCTTTTTTCGCACGCCTGGATCGACTACCGCGGCATCCAGGATGCATTCATGCGTGAGAAGGGCAGCGACTATTTTGAAAATACCCAGAGCACAATCGCGATTCATCGCGAATACGGCGCCCGCAATCCGCGAGGCTATGAGGGATATGATCGGGACTTCTGGGGGATAACGGCTGGCGACGGGCCGGGCAATCGGGAGATGCGAGAGAGTCGGCGCGACCGCCGATTCTTTGGCTACATGTCGCGCGGGGTGCCCTATGGGCCGGACGACGGCACGATCGCGCCCTGGGCGATGCTGGCAGCTCTACCCTTTGATCCCGAAGCGGCCCTTCGAGGAACGCGACATCTCCTCGAGAGCTATCCGCAGGTCTGCCCAAATGACCGCTTCACGAGCGGCTATAACGCAACGCTGAAAGTGCAGGGGACGGGCTGGTTGTCTGAGGGATGGTTCGGACTCGACCAAGGTCTGCTCGTTATGATGATCGAGAACTATCGCACCGGTTTGATCTGGCAAATCACCCGTCAATGTCCCGTAATCCGCACAGGCTTGATCCGTGCGGGCTTTACCGGCGGATGGCTATAGGCCCGCGCGCGCACGCATGTCACCCATCGCCCCAACTGCCCAGCCCGATCCGATTAGCCCAGATGATTTTCTGCGCAGGGTTCGCCCGCCCGGGTGGCGGAATCCGCCGCCTCGAGGCCGGTATGATTTGGTCATTGTGGGCGGTGGACCGGCCGGCTTGAGCGCAGCCGAGTTTGCGAGTCGCCAAGGTCTCAGCGTGGCTCTCGTCGAGCGCTACCGTCTCGGTGGCAATTCACTCAATTCCGGATCGATCCCCTCGAAGGCAATCATCCGCGCCGCCCGGGTGCTGTCATCTCTACGCGACGAGGAGGAGTATGGCGCGGCGGCGTTTGAACGGCCTTTGACGGATTTCCCGGCCGTGATGGAGCGAACTCGAGGAATCCAGACACGCATCGCGGAGTATCACGCCGTCGAGCGACTCCAGGCTCAGGGAATCGATGTGTTTTTCGACGACGCACGCTTCGCGGAGGCGCATGTTGTGATCGCGGGGCAGACTCCGTTATCGTTCCAAAAGGCGGTTATCGCCACCGGCGCGCGGCCTCGATCGTCCAACATCCCGGGACTCGATCTGGTGGGCTATCTCACCAGCGATTCGATTTTCGACCTGGCCGAGCTGCCCAAGCGGCTTGGCGTCATCGGCGGGGGGCCACTCGGTTGCGAGCTGGCGCAAGCCTTTTGCCGGTTGGGATCGAGGGTCACCATCGTCCAGAATGAGGCCAAGTTCCTTCCCGACGAAGAGCGAGATGCGGCCGAATTGCTCTCGATGTCGATGTCGCGAGATGGCGTGGACACACGACTCAATACCACGGTTGTTGGCGCTCGGATGGAAGGCAGCGCAAAGTGGCTCGATACCATCAACGACGGTATCAAATGTCCCGTAATTGTCGATGAAATCCTTCTGAGTATCGGGCGCGTGCCGAATGTGGAGACTCTGGCGCTGGCAGCCGGCGGCATCGACTTCGAGGCGGCGCAGGGGATCAACGTGGATGATTTCCTGTGCACGACCAATGTCGATGTGTACGCCGCAGGGGACGTATGTAACCGGCGTCAGTTCGCCAACGTCGCGGAAAGCTCCGGACGACTGGCCGTTCAAAACGCGTTCGGTGCACGCGGGGAACGCCAACATCAGGCGGCAATTCCGTGGTGTACCTTCTGCGATCCGGAGATCGCACATATCGGTGTGCATGCGCGCGAAGCGAGAGCGCGATCCATCCCGGTGGAGTGCTACACAGTAATGATGCAGGATGTCGATCGCGCAATCACGGACGGCCTAGATCACGGTTTCATCAAGATATACGTGAAGCAAGGGACGGATCAGATTCTCGGTGCGACGATTGTCGCCACGCGCGCCAGCGAGCTCATCAACGAAATGTCCGTGATCATGAGCGCTAAAATCGGCATGCGCCGCCTGGCGACCATCGTGCATACCTATCCCTCGCAATCCGATGCGATTCGTCTCGCGGCCGTCGCATTCGTGAATTCGCGCGGAGCCGGCGATTAAGAGATGGGCGCGCGCTAGCCTTCGCGGAAATTGAGTTCCAGCAAGATGCCGGTCGGATCCTTGACGAAGAGTTGTCGGATACCCGACGTTGCGATTTGGGTCTCGCGGAAACTGAGAGAGAGCGCCGCGAGCCGAGCCCGCATACCCTCGAAGTCCGTACAGGTGAGGGCAAGGTGGTGGACTGCGCCACTGCCGCGCGGGGGCTCGATGGGGAGCACCTCGCCGGGCGAATAAGCGACATCGGCGCTGGCGAGATGCAGCACCGGTACGCCGGTGTGGTCGTAGGCCCACGCAGCTTTATCATTCGACTCGTGTCCAGGCACGGCCGTCACGATCATGCCCAATGCGTCTCGCAAAAATTCCACCGTGCGCCTGAAGTCCGGGGTGCGGACATTCACGTGATTGAGGCCTAGGACCGGCATCGGGCTCTCCTATAGTTGACAACGCGATCGCGCCCGCACTCTGAGTTATCGTATATCACAAGTTCCGAAGCTGATGGGGAGGTTGCCGGGTCGAGTCCCTACGCGCGCACTTCGTCAGGCGCCGAGCGCGCGCAGTATTTCAGCGACGTACTCCGATGCCCTTTGCGTTGCCCGAACGCGGCCTTCCGCGTCGATCCGAGGACCCAGTATCTCGATCTCGAAGGTACCCCGGTAGCCAGCCTGCAAGATCCAATCGATAATTCTGCCGAGCGGAATGTTCCCGTCGCCCGGGACCGCACGCCCCGGCGACGCCGTGTCGCCGAGGACATAGTCGCCGAGCTGGATGAGGGAAGTCCGTGGGATTGCACGCTCGATCGTCTGCTCGAGTGCCGCCTCGCTCCAGCACGAGAATACGTCGATGCAGACGCCGACGCCGGCCAGCTCCGCCAGGGTCACGGCATCACGCAGGCTATGGGCCAAATGCATGGCGGCATAGACGGGCGGAGTGTTTTCAATGATCAGCGCGACCCCGGCCGTTTTTGCCCGCGAAACGCAGGGCGAGAGCGCCATGCTGATACGCTCGGCCGCATCTTCCCAGATCAATGCGCCATGTCCACCCGTGAAGAGTTCGATCGACCGAGCGCCCAATGTCTCCGCGTCTGCAATCAGGCGGAAGAGTCTTTCTTGGGCCCTCTCCCAAGAGACGTCCTTGGCGTCAACTTGTTGACCGTAAGGCAAGAAATTATGGGTGATTGTCTCCACGCGGTAATCGCCCGATTCGAGCGCTGCTTGCGCCGCCGCCAGTCCCTCGGTCTCCAAGAGGCCGTTGTAAAGGCTCACGCGACGAATACCGAGATTGCGCCAATGAGTTGCCAGCTCAGACAGGCTCGCGTCGCGAAAGCAGACGGAATGGACAGAGAGCCGGTCGTGCATGACATGTAGCCCCGGCGCGCTCGAGGGCCTAGCCTCGGGGTTTCACGAAGGGTGAGATGACTAATTGATCGAGGACTCGCGCGATCTCCTCTACGGCCAAACCGAGGCCCCGCTGGAGCCACCATGCAAGGATTTCCACGGTCGCCGATACGCCCACGATATTGGCGAGCTCGAGCGGCAGCCAGGCGCGGCGCGATGACATGGTCTTGACCCGCGCACCCTGGCGGATGAATTCCTCCCGCACGATGCCGGCAGCGCCGCCCGTCAATAGCGCCGTCCAGAGCCTGCGGTGCTCATCGACGTAGGTGCACAGCGCCAAGGCGGCGGCACGGCCGTTGCGGCCTTCAATGGCGGGGAACGCGAGTTCGATCAGCCGGCGAATCTGGTCTGCTGCCAAGTCATGCAACACGGCCGCCTTGCTTGCATAGTTTCTGAAGAAGGTTGCGTAGCCGATCTCCGCCCTCACCGCGATATCCCGAATGGTGATCTGATCGAAAGGCTGCTCCTCCAGCAGCGAAAGCAATGCGGAACACAAAGCTGCGCGTGTTCTCTTGATACGAGGATCGGAGGGAGTTGACGCTTCGGCGACCTGCATACTATGATCCATCGTATATCACAAGTTATTGGTGTTGCAAGCTCTACGAGGAGATCGAAATGGTTCAGCTCTCAGGACGCCGAGTGCTCGTCACGGGTGCAAGCGGGCTTGTGGCGTTCCCTGTAGCTGCGGCGCTTGCCAGGACCAACGAGGTGTATGCGGTGGCGCGTTTTTCCGATCCCGAGCAGCAGCGCCTGCTCGAGGCGGCCGGAGCGCGCACGATTGCCTTTGACCTGGCGGAGCATGATCTCTCCCGGCTGCCGCGGTCGGTCGATGTCGTGATCAACTACGCCGTGCTGCCGCCTAACAACGAGGCGCACTACAACGTCAACGCAGGCGCCGTGGGGCGCTTGGCGAGGCGTTATCGCGACTGCGAGGCCTTCGTTCAAGGCAGCACCGGTTCGCTCTATGCCTATCAGGGCGAGCGGCCGTTACGCGAGGATGACCCCTACGGTCTGCACAGCTCGGCCGAGCCTTACGCGGCAAGCAAGATCGCGGCGGAGTTTCTCTTGAAGCACCTCAGCGAGGACTACCGCATGCCGACGACGATCGTGCGGATCTTCTCGTTCTATGGCCCCCGCGGCGGCGGAGTCACCCAACGAGTGGATCAGGTCGCTCGAGGGCAGCCCGTGAGCGTCTATCCCGGCGTGCGCAATGTGCACACGCCCTTGTTCGAGGACGACTACGTGGAGAAGACCATCGCTGCCGTCGGGATCGCCAAAACTCCGGCCGAGATCGTCAACGTGGGCGGAACTGAGGTCGTGACCACCCAGGAATATTGCGAAATGGCCGGCGAGCTCCTCGGCAAAAAGCCAATCTTCGTAGAAAACAGCCGGGCTTGGCCCATCTGGGCGGATACGGCCAAGATGGTCAAGCTGCTCGGTCCAAACCGGGTCTCAATTCGCGAGGGCTTGCGCCGGGTGATCGAGGCAGGAGAAAAGACACGCGTGACCAAGTTTCACGTTATCGGCGAACCGACGAAGTAAGCGGATGATCACCTTCATCACCCATATGCGGGTGCGCTCCGAGAACGCCATTGCGTTCGGGGCGCTCATGACCAATATGCGCGATAAGGTGCGCGAGAACGAGCCGCAAGTGCTCTATTACGATTTTGCCCAGAGCGCAAACGACCCGGCCACCTACGTGGTGATCGAAGTCTATCGCGATGCGTCGGCGCACGCGGCTCACATGGAAACCGAGTGGGTCAGGTCATCGATTCCCAAGAGCGCCGCGCTGGTCGAGAGCGGGAAGTTCGACATCAGACAGTACGTCAGCCCCGGCACCGAGCCGGTCCGACGCAGATTCGAGCCCGAAGGGTAGGGGGGCACCATGCAGACAGCCGCCGAGTTGACGCTACCACATCTCACGCTGGAGGACCCCGCCTTCGCTGTGGATCCCATGCCCTATATCGAGGCGGCGCGCCGAGAGCATCCATGGCTGGCCAAATGCAATTTCGGATACGTCGTGCACGAATATCAGGCGATCAGGGATCTATCGTACATGGACGACAAGCTTCGCCCGTCCATGGATACGATCACGGAGATAATGGGTGCCAAGGGCACCCCGTGGGGCGAGTTCATGGACAGCCTGATGCTGGCAAAGACTGGGCCGGAGCATGCACGCATCCGCAGCAGTGTCGAAGCATCGTTCACACCGAGGAATATCAGTCGGTATCGGTCGCTGATGCGGGACCGAGTGTCGCAGTTGTTGGACGAGTGGGCGCCGAAGGGTGCTTTCGATTTCGCGGAGTTTGCGGCTTACTTTCCGATTTCGGTGATGTTCGGCCTGATTGGCGCCTCGCCGGCGGCACTTCCAAGCATTCGCAAATCGCTCGAAACTCAAGGTCTCAGCGCCAACCTCATCCGCTCGCTGCTCCCCGAGCTGGAGTCGGCCTATCAAGTCTTGTGGAGCTTCGTTCACAACCTGATTGTCGAGCGGCAACGTGACGGTGGTGGCGACGAGGAGGATGTGCTCAATACATTGGTCGCCGCCCGGGCAGCGGGTCAGCTCGATGAGGCGGAGCTCCACAACCTGACGATTTTCCTGTTTGCGGCGGGCTACGACACCTCGAAGAACATGCTTACCCTCATCATGCACATGATGCTGAAGCATCCTCAGTACTGGGCCCGGTGCGCGGAGGATCGGCCATTTTGCGATCAAGTCGTCAGAGAAATGCTGCGCCACACCAGTGTGTCGAGCCTTTACCGCATGACCACCCAGGACCTGCTCTATCGGGATGTTCTATTTCCTTCGAACACCCTGCTGTTCATGCCGCTGAACATCTCCGGGCGTGATCCCACAGCCTTCCCTGATGCCATGGAGTTCCGTCCCGAGCGGCCGGATTCGAACAGGCACATGGCTTTTGGCCGCGGCGTGCACACATGTCTCGGCCAGCATTTAGCGCGCGCGCAGATTCAGGAGGGCATTCACCTGATTGCCCAACGCATCACCAAGCCGCGCCTTGCCGGAGAGGTGACGTGGCGGCCCTTCCCGGGTGTTTGGGGCATCCGTAGTCTGCCGATCGCCTTCGCGCCCGGCCGACGACGGTCCGAGACTGAATTGCCCGAGGGCAGCGAGGGGGAGGCAAAAGTCTGCCCATTTGCTCACTGATGGGACGATTCGACGCCCGGCTGCGGCGCCGCGCGCCTCCCTCAGAGTTTGGCGCGCAGGCCGATAAAGGCGGTACGACCCCACGTGCCGTATTGATAAATCGTTTCGTACGACTTGTTCGTGACGTTATCGACCCGGGCGTAAAGCTCCAGCTTGTCGGTTACCGGATACGAGGCGCGCAGGTCGAGTAGGGTGTAACCCCCCAAGCGCACGATTGCCGTGGGGTAGACGTTGAAGTTCTGGTCGAAGCTCGGTCCACCGTAACGCGCCGCGACCGTCGTCTTGACGCTATACGGCCAGGTGTAGTCCAAGGACAAATTGGCGGCGTCCTCGGGACGCTGAAAAAGCTGCTGGCCATAGGTCGGGGATCCGGGAGTCTCGTCCACGGTCTTGATGTGTGAGTAATTGGCCGAGACCGCAAGCGCGGACGTGAGCGCCGCCGAGGCCTGCAGCTCTACGCCGCTCGCCTTGGCCCGGTCCAGATTTGCGTAATAGCCTCCGGCCTGGCCAATGGTGTCGCAGAGTGGGCTGCCGGGACAATCCTCGAACTCGATCAAATCCTTGAAATGGGTCAAAAAGTAGGTAGCAGAGAGCGTTACGCGATCGTTCCACAAATGCTGCTCGACCCCGCCGTCCCCGCCGGTAGATACCTCGGGTTTGAGGGTGGTGTTGCCATACGGACTGTAGAGCTCGTAGAGCGAGGGCGCCTTGTAGCCTTGGCTCCAGCTCGCGCGTAGCACGGTGGAGGAGGGCAGGGACCAAGCCGCAGCAAACTGTCCCGTGTAATGCTGTCCAAAGGTGTCGTAATGATCATGCCGCTCACCGGCGGTAAGCGTCAGGCCCTTTACGACTTCGCCTTGAAGCTGCACATATTCGCCCACTTGACCGGTCTCGGCATGGGCGGGGGCATCGGGCGTGATGTCTGCCCAACTTTTTTCTTGCTGAGCGCCGAAGACGGCCTGGTAACTGTCGGCAATGGCCCACGTCCCTTGATACTCCACCCGGCTGTTATCGCCCCTGTAGCTATCGGTTTGTGTGATCGGGGCGACGGCATCGTTGTAGTCCGTGTGCTGTGTCGTCGTGTATTCGTACGCAACGCGGTTCTTCAAGCGATCATCAAACAGATTGACGTTGAGGCCTGTGTAATCGAATAGCTGTCGCACGTTCTCATATTGCGGGTAGTTGGCCAGCACGTAGTCGGGGGGCGGATAGCCATCGTAGAAGACCCGGCTCTCGGTCCAGTACGCCCGCTCATCGAACTGCACGTCGGGACTGAAATTATACGTAGCCCGCCCGGAGACGACCGCGTCGTGAAACGGATCCGTGATGCTGCCGCCATAACGCCTGTCGAGTGTCGGCATGCTGTCCGTCGCATAGTAAGTAGCTCCCACCCGGAAGCTCCAGTCGTCGGATTTGTCGCCAATACCCCCCTTCACCATACCAGTGCCGAGGCTGCCGCCCTCCGCCTGCACATCGGCGCCGAGCCCCGGCTGCGGCTCGGCGGTGACGATATTGATTACGCCGCCGATCGCCTGACTGCCATAGAGAGTGGACTGCGCGCCGCGCAGAATCTCGACGCGCGAGACATCCCCGATCAGCAGATTGCCGAAATCGAAATTACCGCCGATCAGGGAAGGGTCGTTCAATACGACGCCGTCGATGAGGACCACCGTATGAGCGGAGTCGGCGCCCCGGATATAGACGCTGGTACTGGCTCCCGGTCCGCCGTTGCGGCTGAAAGTTATTCCGGGAGTCGTCGCCAGCAGCGCGCTCATGTCCACCTTCTGACTGTCTTGGATAGCCTGCTGGTCCAGTACGGTGACCGAATTGCCTACCTTGGATAGGGGCTCCGGGGCGCGGTTCGCCACCACGACAACCTCATCCAAGGAATCGTCGGTGTCCGCGGGCCGCGCCGTAGGCACGATAATGAGGCTGGTAAGGGCAATGAGCGGGTACGCCGCTATGATGCACGTACGACGCAGGTGTTTAATAATCAACGTAGGCTCCCCGATGACGATGATCCAACGACTGCGTTGCAATGCGCAGCCGTCCTCCGTCGCCACTAGGGATAGTCCTCTCGCTCAGCGCACCCCGGCTGGACGATGGGCGACCACGGCAAGCAGGTCTCCTGGCTTGCGGCTTGAGGTCCTTGCATCACCTTCCCGGATCTTCGATCCAGTGGTCTTCGATGCAGGGCGCACCGCTTACAGTTGCGGGGGCAGCCCGGGCTTTGAACCCGAGTTCCCTTTAATCCCCGTCAGGGGAACTTGTCGTGTGTGCGTACGGTGCAACAATACGGGCAGGAGGTCAACAGCCACGTGGTGATAGGGCGCCAGGCGACGGTCGCATATCTTAATCGCCAAATTGTATTGGCCAGAATCAGCGAAGAGGAGGAGCCTCCCTGCCGATGGCATTGGGCAATCCTATTTGCCGCCACCCACGCTGGAGTACCCGGTCATGATAGTGGTCTGTGCGCAATGGCAGAGCGAGGTCATGACGGTCTTGCAAGGTGATTTCGAGGAGGAATTGCGGCGCATGTCGGTGGCCCGAGCCTTCGATCAGCCGAAATTGCGCGATGCTTGCACGCTATCGGGATCGCCCGAGGACTCAATCTCGAGCGGTCAGCATCTTGCGCACCGCGGCACGGGCAAATGCATTTTCTTCCGGTAGTCCAATGGATATTCTGGCCCAGCGATCATACGGCGGAAACGCTCTGCCGATATCCACGCCTTCCTTCAGCAGCGCCGCCGCAAAATCGGCATGCGGTATGCCAGTCTCGAAAAAAAGGAAGTTGCCTGACGATGCAGTCGCGTTAACTCGTAATTCTCGGAAAAGCTCGAACCAGACTTTGCGTTCGCTCGCCACCTTGCCGGCGATGCTTGATACATAGTTTGCGTCTTTGAGGCTGGCCGCTGCTGCGGCGACCGCCAATCGGTTAAAGAGATGCGGGTTGTCCAACCCTTGCTTCCTCAGCGTTTGCGCAATTGATTTGGGCACCAACCCATATCCAATATCGAGTCCCGCGAGTCCGTAGGCCTTGGCGAACGTCCTGAACACAATCGCGTTTTCGCCGTCGTTCACCAAATGAGCCAGTGTGCGCTGCGGGAAGGAATCCGCAAATTCCAGATAGGCTTCATCCACAATGACGAGCGCTCGATTCGAAAGCGCACGGACGAATCTCTTCAGCTCGAGCGCATCGCTCACCGTGCCCGTCGGGTTATGGGGGTTCACCAAGAACATCGCCCGCGTTCGTTGATTCACCCTTGAGGCGATCGCGGGCAGGTCGTTTTGCATCTCGCGATTGAGGGGCACCGGGATGGCGACCCCGCCCACAGCAGCGGCCGAATCGATGAGTGCCGTGTATCCGGGATCGGAGTAGATGAACTCGCCGCCCGGACCGCCTTGGAGGCTCAGATAGGTCCCAAGCGGCTCGAGAATCTCACCGAGGATGATCTGCTCTTCCGATATGCCCTCTTTCGCCGCGATGGAACTCAAGAGCCCGGCAAATCCCGAATCCGTGTATCGGCAAAGACTGGCGAACTCGCGCCTGAGCGCCGTGACGACGGACGGGGAAGGCCCAAACGGGTTTTCATTGAGCGACAAGCGCACCAGCCCCTTGTCTGCGGCGTGCGACGCCGAGGGTTGGATCGGTGCTGCGATGAGGCGTCGGGGAGCGGCCATTACGCCGCAGGCGAGGCCAACCGCTTTAAGCCAGTTGCGCCGGTCGAATTTATCCATGACGAATTGCTGCTCGATTGCGGACGAGAATGGAATCGACGATAGGATCAGAATACCAAAAGCGCCCGGTTGTCGGTGCCGCCCGCGGCCTCATATCCTTATCGAAAAATTGTATTTGCGGCGTCGAGCAAACCGGTTGAATCTGAACGAGGTCTTTGGTTTGCACGACCCGATAAGCATCCGTCGCGGCTATAGGACTCGATTGACATGGAGACGTGGACTCAGTGGCAAAGCGAAGTCGTCATGCTTTTGAAGCGCGACTTCGAGGAGATGCTGGGGCAAATCTCGATCGAAGAGGTCGATTGGCCGGCCTGGCAACACTACTACCGGCAGGGCAGATCGCCGCGCTCGGCCATCGAGCGCGCGCTCGAGCTCGATCTTTGAGTATCTGCCGAGCGCGCGCGGAGGGGCGATTGCCGAGGCGCGTGACGCGCGAGTGAGATCTTCCATCGTATAAGGAGAGCCTTCCGATGAGCGCCTTGATTGATGAGTCAGTCGACGACCAGCCCTCAGAAGTTCGTGCCGTGATGAACTACACGCGCAATGACGGCGTGCGGCCTGTCAACTATACGTTCGACCCGCCCGCGGGTGTGCCCAGAAACAGCGGAGAAATCGACGCGCAGACAGTCAGCATCCGTAACGCGCGCAGATCTCGCGGTTTGACACTCGACGTCAGCGGATTCGAGACGATCTGGCATCGAAGCACGCTAACCGCTTGGGAATCATTCCAGAATGGCGAACTGGTGAAGGCGATAGACTATCCCGAGGTCGAGGCGGCCCTGAAGTCTCACACCGGCGCCGACAAGGTTCTGATCTTCGACCATACGCTGCGCGATAGCACCGTCGAACTGGGGGGTGCGGCTTTGCGTGAGCCCGTGCGCCGCGTGCATGATGACCAGACGCTCGATTCGGCGCCGCGCCGTGTTGCGCGGCACCTGACGCCGGATGAAGCCGCTTGGCGGCTGGAGCGCCGCTTCGCCATCGTGAATTTTTGGAGGCCGGTCGGTGGGCCGGTATTGCGCACGCCGCTCGCCGTATGCGACGCCCGCAGCATCGAATTGCCGGATCTGATTCCGAGCGACCTGGTGTACCCCGACTGGGTCGGCGAAACTTATGCCATCGCGTTCAATCCACGCCATCGCTGGTATTGGTACCCGCATCAGACGCCCACGGAAGCTACCCTGCTAAAAATCTATGATTCCGCGAAGGATGGACGCGCGCGGATGACCGCACACACGGCCTTCGATGACCCCACGAGCGTGCCGGATGCGCCGCCGCGGCGGAGCATCGAGATTCGTTCGATCTTGTTCTGGTGACGCGCAGAGCTCGCGTTGAGTGTTAGCGAAAGAGAAGCACGCACGGTGCTCTCGTGACCGAAGCGGCGCATCGCGGTTCGCCAGCACCGTCTGGCTCATCCGGTGCCGCGGTCGCGAACCGCCACGACTAGACTCATATGTCTTCGGCAATCCAATCCAGAGGGTCGGGGGAACTCATTTCATCTGCGCGCTGTTTGCGGCGATTGAGTACCAATCGATTGTGAAGACGGATAATCGTTTGGCTACCGGTGCGTTGGTGGGCCCAGGGAAACACAGCGTGAACAAAGCAGGCAATTGAGCCGCGCAGCATCGCCCATCCGAAGCTCAGCGCGAAGCGCCCATGCTCGACGTACGTTTCACCCACGGAAGACGGATGTTCAGAGAACAAGCGGCGAATAGGGCCAGGTGTCACGTCGCAGACCTCGTATTTGGATTCGCCGGGAGCTCAATCTTACTTGATGAAATTTCTTTGCACCAAGAAGTTAGGAGTTTTCCTACGACGCGAGTCGCGCCGCAGCGGATTGATTCAGGGGCGTCTTTCGGCAATTTTCGATGCGGGTTGGGCTGCGGGGGCGAGTCTTGAGTGAAGAGTTTGAGGATCGTGTCAGGGCGGAGCTCAAGAAGGTGCCTTTGGCTTCCCGTAAATTCTGGGAAGAGCGCAATCTCCAAGCGTGGTGGGAGCAGCTAAAAGGGAGGAACCCCTCGATAGAACGCGGCTTCGGCTCGGTCAATTCCTGGTCTAAAGCAAAGAGCGCATGCCAAGGTTTGTATGGAGAGCGCGCCGTAGGTTAGGTCTGTCGACAGTAAGGGAGCTTAACATCGCTAGCTGCGATGTCGCGGTATCCTCCTTACACGGCGCTCAAATCGACACGGCTGAGCGACTGTACGCCGCGCTGCTTCAAGCGTAACCAACCGCCTTGACCACGCTTAGCTGCTTGGTTGAATAGAGTTTAACTATGTTTAATAAGTCTTTGATTATTTTATCTATTTAAAGTCGCGGACTAGCGGCACTGAGGTTGCCCTGCAATCCGCAATCGCTGCAGCTCCGAGCGCCTCCAGCGTCGTCTCGAAAACGGACCAGGATAACGACAGTACCCTCGACCTTGCCGAAGTGAAGACCGCGGCGAGCGCCAAGTTCGACAAGATGAACAAGGACGCCGACGGCACCCTCGATGCCAAGGAAGTGAAAGGCATCATCGGTGCGAAGACATTCAAGGCGGCCGATCCGGACAATGATGGCACGCTTACGAAGGACGAGTATCTTGCCCTGGTCGAAAAGCTATTCAATAAGGCCGATGTGGATCATGACGGCACGCTCTCCGTGCAGGAACTGAAATCGAAGTCCGCGCACACGCTGAAACGCCTGATCGACTGACACCTTTTTCGCGCGATACCTGCTTACCTCATGTAGGTCGTCATCCCGGCCACGGGTGCTCGTCGCGACTCGAGGCCCTTGCAGATGATGACTTGAGCGGGCAGTCTGGCGTGGGTGGCGCAAGCGGGGCGGAATGGGGCTGCACGCGATGAATAGAATCACGCCTAGAGACTTTCGAAATGCCTTCCTTGCCGTCATGCAATCAGAGCACGACAGCTTTCGTACCGCGGTGGGTTATGAGACTAAATCCTATAACTTCTTCATGCGCACGACCATCTACCCGAGAGTCGCCAGACAATTAGGCTTGCTGTCATGGAACAAGGAGTACTACACGCTTGACGGCATGCTGTACGAGGAACGCGGCGTGGACAATACCGGCAAGTACGCCACTTTTGCGAATTGGATTTCCGTCGCGATAGAGCACGAGAACGACAGTTCTCGCGCGTACGAAAAGATGAATAAACTCCAGTCTTTCAACGCGCCGCTCAAAGTGCTGATTACTTATGCGGCGGACGATGCTACCGACAGTCTTCTGCGAAAGTACGAGAGTGTCATCAGGAGCTCGGACGTATTCAACGACGTCGCCACGCTGCGTCAACAACTCGTCATATTGGGAACGCCGAAGACAGTGCGTGAATGGCGGTTCTATGCCTACGAAAACGGCGGATTTGTGCTCATGTTGCCCATCTAGGGGCTTCGAACAAGATGGTTGTGGAAGTGATAAGCTCGAACGGCGAAGCCAGCTGGAAGCCCGATGTCGGACCTCAAAATCACCCCTCTGCTGCAGACTGATACTGTCGCGTTACGAGACGTCGGCTGCACGGGTGCCTGTCGCCATCGGGACGCGGAAGAGTGCGCATCGAGCACGCATCTGGTATTTACCTATCGGGGTGTCTATGCGCGACACGTAGGCCAGGATCAGGCTGTCGCGGACGCAAACCACGTACTTTTTTTCAATGCCGGCGAGAGCTATCAGATCAGCCATCCAATCGGCGGAAGTGATGCGAGTCTGTCGCTCCTGTTGTCGGATGACCTTCTATGTGAGCTCGCGCCGAAATCAATCTTGAGCCATCGAGGCATCGCGGCATTTCGGCGTCAGTGTCAGCGCATAGATCCTCGGGCGCAGGCCTTGGTCGCTCTGCTGCGGCATAGCCTGCACAATAGAGCGATCGAGCCGCTGGAGGCGGAGAGCTTGGCCCTCACCCTGGTATGCCGGAGTCTCGGACCGCGCACATCACACGAGCCCCGTGCGACTCATGCGGCGCGCCGGTTGGCGGACCGCGTCAAAGTGCTGCTCGCCGGCGACTTGTCCCGCCGCTGGACACTTGCTGACATCGCCGCGGAAATCCGTGGATCGCCGGTCTATCTCACTCAGGTATTTCAACGGGTCGAAGGCATTCCGCTGTACCGGTATCACCTTCGACTCCGCCTCGCGCGTGCCCTCGACCTCATTACGAGCTTCGACGACCTGTCCGCCCTGGCCGTCGAGCTTGGTTTTACCAGTCATAGCCACTTTAGCTCGGCCTTTCGGCGGACATATGGGCATTCACCGAGCGCGTTCAGGGAATTGGCGGGCACCGTCACAAGCCACTAAAGATTCCGACAGTATGGCTCAAGCTTTGGGGCAATGTCTGCTTCAATCCCATCAGTGCGCTGACAGGGGCCACATTGGATCGCATCGTGCGCGAACCATCTTTGCGTGCGCTTTGTGAATCTATGATCATGGAGACAAAGTCGGTCAACGAGTCACTCGGAGCGCTGGCTTATATGCTCCCATTGGCGGCACTTAAGGGCGAGACGCCGTCAACTCGTACGGGCAAACCAGGCACGTCAGACAAGAGGTGGGTCACGGTCGCGCTCGACGTGCCGATGAAGCCCAATCGCGGCAATAAAGGACTGTGCATTCGCCTCGGTTCCCTCCTGTCCGTCAATCAGTAGTCCCGGATCTGCCTCGCCCGATGGCAGCAATAATGGAATTCCCGCCTTGGCAAGAATCTTCGATGAATCGCCCAGCGCGAAGATGGTTTTGCAATGCCGGTATTGATCCTTGACGAATTCGAGCGTGTGCCCATCGAGACATAACGCATCCACCGCTTCGCTGCCGCCCGGCAGTACCAGCGCATCGAACAGGACCGCGGGTGAGTTCTCGAGCGTGGCATCGATTTCAAATGGCTCGCCATTTTCACTGCTTACGGCGCCCAACCGAGTACCTAAGAGTCGGGTAACCGCGCCGGCGCCATCGAGCTCTTCGATCAGATCCGTGATCGGATCGGCATCGATCCCATCCGCAAGCAAAATCGCTATTTTTCGGGTGGCGATGCCGCCATCGCCCGGCAGTGCCTTGAGGGATAATGCGGGCGAGGCGGCAATCTCGGGCTTAGCGCTGCCTTTCATCGCTCGGGGCATGGGGTCGGGCAATTCAATGCCGAGATCCTTGGCCAGCGCACTCGCCAACTCCTCTGATACATTGAGAAGCGATGAGACCATGCGCACCCGGATCGCCGGCACGGCGACCTTGCTCAGCTCAAAGCGAAATGCGCCTCGAATATGCGCTTTCTCGACCTCGGTCTGACTCTCGAAGAAGAGCTTCGCCTGCGCATAGTGTTCGGCGAACTTTTCCGGCTTGCCACGCACCTTGTCGACCGGGGTGTTGTTGGGCTCGATCGACTTCGGGAACGAAGCGAATCCCGCGGCACCTGCCTGGAAGGGACATCCGCCGCCAAGGGAATTGGGTTCATAAGCAACGCGGCCCCGGGAGATCGCCTGGCGGTGTAGACCATCGCGCTGATTGTTGTGCACCGGTACAATGGGCGCGTTAATGGGAATTTCGTGAAAATTCGGTCCGCCCAAGCGCGTGATTTGCGTGTCCACATACGAGTGAATGCGACCGTGCAGCAACGGATCGTTGCTGAAGTCGATGCCCGGCACGACGTGGGCGGTGCAAAAAGCCACCTGCTCGGTCTCGGCGAAGAAATTATCGGGATTGCGATTCAGCACCATTCGCCCGACAGGCTTGACCGGAATCAGCTCTTCCGGGATCAGCTTGGTGGAATCCAAGACGTCGAAGCTAAATTTTTCCGCGTCCGCTTCGGAGAAGATTTGCAGGCCTAATTCCCATTCTGGGTAGTTGCCCGATTCGATCGCCTCCCAAAGATCGCGACGATGAAAATCCGGGTCGGCGCCGCTAATCTTGACGGCCTCGTCCCACACGAGCGAGTGCGTTCCCAAGAGCGGCTTCCAGTGGAATTTGCAGAAGGTCGATCGGCCTTGCGAGTTCACCAAACGGAAGGTATGTACCCCGAAGCCTTGCATCATGCGATAGCTCCGCGGGATACCGCGGTCCGACATGACCCACATCAGCATGTGAGTGGACTCGGGCATCAAGGAGACGAAGTCCCAAAACGTGTCATGTGCCGTAGCTGCCTGCGGCATTTGATTGTGGGGTTCCGGCTTCGCCGCGTGAATCAAATCGGGAAACTTCATTGCATCCTGGATGAAAAAAACCGGAATGTTATTGCCGACCAGATCCCAGTTGCCCTCATCCGTATAAAACTTCACCGCAAACCCGCGCACGTCGCGGGCGGTATCGGCCGAACCACGCTCTCCGGCGACGGTCGAAAAACGCACGAACACGGGTGTTCGCTTGCCAGCCTCAGTGAACGGGGCGGCTCGGGTGAGGCCGGTCAGCGGTTCGTAAGCCTCAAAGTAGCCGTGCGCCGCCGAGCCGCGAGCGTGGACGATGCGCTCTGGAATGCGTTCGTGATCGAAGTGAGTAATCTTCTCGCGAAGGATGAAGTCCTCGAGGAGCGTGGGCCCACGGAGTCCGGCTTTCAACGAGTCCTGGTTATTGGCGACGGGCACGCCCTGATTCGTGGTTAGCGGCTGGTCAGCCGAGTTGACTCGCTTGCTCTCCAGCGATCCGCTCAGGGATTGAGGCTCCAGCGCCGCCGGGCCCGTCTTGGCGGATTCATTTTTTTCACTCAACGTCCCGGCTCCGGTGGTCGCAGAGGGCATCGGCTGGTGAGGGCCCTCGGGAGGCGCAGAGGCGAATCGCGCATCGTACTCCGCAGGTTTGGTCGAGTTGAACGGCACGGATTCGACGAGCGTTTGTTGCTCGGCAGCGTGATCGGCGAGCTCAGTCATGCTCGCGGTTGGATGCGATGGGCCGCTCACCGTGGTACCCACGGCTTTCTCGCTCCCAGCACGGCCTTTGGCTTTGGACCGTGCGCGCACGGGCGACTTGGCCCGGCTCTTTCGTGTAGGCATGGCTAAAACTCCTGATTACCGGTCGCGTACTGCCAGTCGGGCTCCCAGCGGCGCATTGAGCGGGAGCGATTGCCTGTCCGATGTGCAGTCGTTATCAAAGCGCGGCAAGGGTTGCACGCGGCACCCGTCCTCACCAGGGCTCAAGGCCATCTCGTGGTGTAGCCGCTCGCCTACGCGGCCGGACATTGCGTCTTTGACCTATGGTCCCCGGGCCAAATATCGCGAGTTTTCACAACATCTTAATACGGTGAGCAGCACAATTGCCGCTGGAGGATTCGCCATGGCCGAACGAGCTATTTTAGGCACCCGCGAAAGCGAGGAATGCAAGGTGAGTAAGAGTCAGCTGCTGCGCTTGATCGAGGCGAAGTTTCAAGCGGCCGACCGTGATCAAGATGGTCTCTTGACCGTCACAGAACTAGGAAATTTCCTTCGATTCCTCTCTCACCCGGATTTGCGATCTCTTCGTTCTTGGGACCGATAACGAGGAGGGTGTGAGTGGACCGACTAACAGGGTTCGGCCTGTTTGCGGTGGCGGCTATGTTGGTTACCTATCGTAGAAAACCGAAATCCCAATGTAACAAGATTCATGCTCCTTAGCTGATTGGCTCCGTCGATCCCGTGGAAATTGCCGGGGCCTTGCGGATTTTTCACTTGAGCTCATCCGCAAACGCGAATTAGGCTCCGCCGTGCACTTGCCCCGGATTGTTCTGCCCTTTTGGATGGCATAAGCCGAGGGAGAACGGACCCCGCGTGCTCACCCCGCGCGTGCCCTTCACCGTTGACTCAAGTTCACCGGTCGAATTTGCCAACCCGTTTGGCAGCTCTGCTCGCTGTTTCATGCGTAACCGACAGGGGCGAGATGTGCAATACGCCCGAAACCCGCCGCGCCCACCATCAGCCAATCGATCCAGAACGGAGACTGATCCATGCATTTCCCGCATCGCTACAGGCATCTCTGGTCCGTGATCGCAATCTTTGGCGCCGGGATCGCAGCGACTTCTACGACGCTCGCCCAGGGTTCGCCGACCCAAACGCACTTCGCAACCGATGCGTGTCCAGGGAATGACAGCGGACTCGACCTGCCGCCCGGCTTTTGTGCGACTGTGTTTGCGGACGGTATCGGGCATGCGCGCGATCTGGTTGTCGCCGCGAACGGCGTCGTCTATGTCAACACCTGGTCCGGGCGGTATTACGGCAACGACAAGCCGCATGCGGGCGGCTTTCTGGTAGCCCTTCAAGACACCACGGGCGCCGGCAAGGCCAACGTGAACCAGCGCTTTGGCGAGACCGTGCAGAGCGGCGGGGCGGGCGGGACCGGTATCGGCTTGTACAAGGATGGTCTCTTCGCCGAGATCAACGACAAGATCGTGCGATATCCGCTGTCGGCCGGCTCGATCGTTCCGCGAGCGCCTGCGGTTCCGATCGTGACGGGATTGCCGCTTACTGGTGATCATCCGATGCATCCCTTCGCGATCGATAGTGACGGCTCTCTGTACATCGACGTCGCCGCTGCCACCAATGCTTGCCAGACGCAAAATCGAACGCCTCAATCGCGAGGCATCGACCCGTGTACGGAGCTCCAAACGCGCGGCGGCATCTGGCGTTATGACGCGAACAAGACGGGCCAGGCCTTCTCACCGGCCGAACGCTTCGCCAGCGGAATCCGCAATGGCGAAGGATTCGCGATCACCGCCGCCGATCTCATGTTCGTCACGATGCACGGACGCGACCAGCTGCACGCGAATTGGCCGCAATTCTACAAACCCGAGGAGGAAGCGACGCAACCTGCCGAAGAGTTGCTGCTGCTGAGACGGGGCGGGGATTACGGGTGGCCCGAGTGCTACTACGACGCGATTCAAGGGAAGCTGGTTCTCGCGCCGGAGTATGGCGGCGATGGGGGCAAGAAAGTCGGCCCCTGCGCTACCAAGGGGGCGCCGATCGCGGCGTTTCCGGCGCATTGGGCACCGAACTCGATGGCGCTGTACGACAAGCAGCAGTTCCCAGGACACTACCGCAACGGCGTGTTCATCGCCTTCCATGGATCGTGGGATCGCGCACCGTACCCACAGGGCGGCTATAACGTCGTCTTTCAAGCGTTGGCGGGGGATCACGCGTCGGGCGAGTGCGAGATCTTCGCGGACGGATTCGCAGGTGGGATGAAATCGCCGGGCGAGGCGCGGCACCGCCCCTCGGGTCTCGCCGTAGGCCCCGACGGCTCGCTGTTCGTCTCCGATGACATTCGCGGACGAATCTACCGTATCGTTTATCGGGGTGGGGCTGGCGCGGGAGGCAACGCCGCGAAATACACAGCCTGTCCAAGCGCCTCCGCCGCCGCCGGCAGCATCAGTGCGGATGACGCGAAACCTCCGGAAGGCACTCATCCCGATGCCGGTGCCGCAGCCGAGACCGCGAGCCTCCCGGCTCCGCCGGGCGCGACCAAGGAGATGGTTGCGCTGGGCGACCGTATCTTCCACGGTCAGGTCGGCGGAGCGACCTGCACCGGCTGTCACGGCCCGAATGCGCAGGGCACGCCCTTGGGTCCGGATCTCACCAGCGGCCACTGGCTCTGGGGCGATGGCAGCTATCCGGCGATCGCGAAAACTATCACGACCGGCGTGCAGCAGCCCAAACAATATCGCTCTCCGATGCCGCCCATGGGGGGTGCGCAACTCAGCCCCGATCAGGTGTCAGCGCTCGCGGCCTATATTTGGGGATTGAGTCATCGGTCGTCGATCCCGAGCTCATCCGGCAAGGGCAGCCCGTGACCTCGCGCTGTTTGGCGTGCTCTGCTCGCTGTTTCATGCGTAACCGGCGGGGGCGGGATCTGCAATACGCCCGAAAGCGGTCACGCCCATCGTGAATCCATCGATCCAGAAGCCGCATTCGAATGTCCACTCAGGAGACCGTTCCATGGCACCTTCAACACAGCCCCGCATCCCGCCCGTCGAAACCGAATTCGTAGAGGTTCCCGCAACGCAGCTCAAAGTCTCGCGCGTTGCGCTCGGGACCTGGGCCATGGGCGGTTGGATGTGGGGAGGAACGGACCAGCGCGAATCCATTGCCACGATTCGAGCCGCGCTGGATCAAGGCATCAATTTGATCGATACCGCGCCCGTCTATGGCTTCGGCGTGTCCGAGGAGATCGTCGGCGAGGCTCTCGAGGGCGTGCGTGCCCAGGCCGTCATTGCCACCAAGACCGGACTGGAATGGCGCGATGGGAAGGTCTATCGCAACGCCAGCCGCGCGCGAATCATGCAGGAAGTCGATGATTCGCTGCGCAGACTGCGGACCGATTATATCGACATCTACCAGGTCCATTGGCCCGACCCCAAGGTCCCTGTCGAGGAAACGGCCGAGGCCATGCGCACCCTTTACGAGGCAGGAAAGATCCGGGCAATCGGCGTAAGCAATTTCTCGGTCGCCGAGATGGAGCGCTTTCGGCAAGTGGCCCCACTGCACGTGCTGCAGCCTCCCTACAATCTCTTCGAGCGCGCCATCGAGACGGACATCCTGCCCTATGCCCGCGCCAATCACATCGCGACTCTCGGTTATGGAGCACTGTGTCGGGGCTTGCTGAGCGGGCGCATGCGCCTCGACAGCACGTTCGACGGTGACGATCTGAGGCGCATCGATCCAAAATTTCAGCCCCCTCGTTTTGCTGAGTATCTCGATGCCGTGCGGCTGCTCGACGAGTTCGCTCAACGCCGCTTCGGCCGACATGTGATTCAACTGGCAGTGCGTTGGATGCTCGATCAAGGCATCAGCGTTGCGCTCTGGGGCGGCCGTCGCCCCGATCAATTGGAGGCGGCGCTCGGAGTCGCGGGCTGGTCGCTCCAGAGTTCGGACCGGGAGCAAATCGAACGCATCGTGGATACGACGATCCTCGATCCCGTCGGTCCGGAGTTCATGGCTCCCCCGCAACGTCCCTGACAGTCGACCCAACATGGAGATAAGCGCATGAAACTTGGATTCATCGGACTCGGACACATGGGCTCGGCGATGGCGGCCAACCTGGTCAGGGCTGGACATGAGGTCACCGTGTTCAATCGCACGCCCGGAAAGAGCAGCTCGCTCATTGCGCTCGGTGCACACGAGGCCGCCACCCTGGCGGGAGCATGCGGCGGCGAGGTGGTGATTACCATGCTGGCGGACGATGCGGCCGCATCCGACGTCGCTCTGGGCTCCGGCGGTATCGCCGAGAGTCTGTCGAAGGGCGCGATCCATCTCTCCATGAGTACCATCAGTGTCGCGCTTTCCAAGCGACTGGCTCAAGCGCATGCAGAATCCGGACAGCGCTACGTCGCAGCGCCCGTGATGGGGCGGCCGAACATGGCCGCGGCGGCCAAGCTGTTCATCGTCGCCGCGGGCGATCCCGCTGCTATCGATGCCTGCAAGCCGGTGTTCGACGCCCTGGGACAGAAGACCTCGACCATCGGCGCCGAGCCATCCGCGGCGAATCTGGTCAAGCTCACCGCGAATTTCCTGCAAGCTGCCGTCATCGAATCGTTGGGCGAGGCGATCGCGTTGGTCGGCAAGGCGGGCATCGATCGGCGCGCCTATGTGGACTTACTCACTTCCACGATCTTTACCGCCCCCGCCTACAAGATATTTGGCCCCCTCATCGCCGCCGGCACTTTTGAGACGGCGGCCTTCGCGGCGCCCCTCGGTTACAAAGACATTCGCCTGGCGCTCGCAGAAGCCGAGACGCTGCGGGTGCCGATGCCGCTTGCGAGCCTGCTGCACGACCGATTTCTGCGGCTTTTCGCACAAGGCGGCGACAACCTGGATTGGTCGGCCATTGGTGGTTTGGCGACGCAGGACGCCGGCGGCCAGCAAGGCGTCGCGACATCGCTGGTGCAGTCCGCCCGCTAGGTGCGTTGACTCCGCGGTTCCGTTCACCCCGCGGCCGTGCGTGGACGCACGGACGAAGGCTCCGTGATATTCTGCGGATATCATGCCTTATGATCCGCAAAACGCATTTGCACGGATTCTTCGCGGCGAATTACCGTGCGTCCGGCTTTTCGAGGACGAGCACACGCTCGCATTCATGGACCTCATGCCGCAGACCGAGGGGCATGCATTGGTGATCACGCGGGAGCCGGCTGAAACTCTGTTCGATCTGTCGCCGGAAGGTGCCGCCGCCTGTATGCGCACCACGCAACACGTTGCCGCCGCTGTAAAGCGAGCGTTCGGCGCGCCGGGCATCCTGATCAGCCAGGTAAATGGCCCCACCGCGGGTCAGACGGTTCCACATGTGCACTTTCATATCATTCCCCGCCGCCCGGGGGAACAGTTGCTCATGCATGCCGCCGTCAAAGTGGATCCGGAAGCCCTGCGCCAGCAGGCCGAACGTATTCGCCGCTGGCTGTAGGTCGGACACTTTAGATTATTGCCCGGAGCGACAATGAGCGATTCATCCGACTATGTTCCACCGAAAGTCTGGACGTGGAACAAGGCCAACGGCGGCCAGTTCGCCAGCATCAATCGCCCCATTGCAGGTGCGACGCACGAAAAAGATCTGCCCGTAGGGCGCCATCCACAGCAGCTTTACTCGCTCGGTACGCCGAACGGCGTAAAGGTCACGATCATGCTCGAGGAGCTGTTGGCGCTTGGCCGCTCCGACGCCGAGTACGACGCCTGGCTCATCAATATTATCAATGGCGATCAGTTCGGCAGCGGTTTCGTGGCCGTGAATCCGAATTCCAAGATCCCGGCCCTGTTGGATCGCAGCGGCGAGAAGCCGATTCGTGTCTTTGAGTCCGGGGCGATACTTTTGTATCTCGCGGAGAAATTCCAGGCCTATCTGCCTGCGGTCATGGGCGCACGCGCCGAGTGCCTGTCTTGGTTGTTTTGGCAGATGGGGAGCGCACCTTTCCTCGGCGGTGGTTTCGGTCACTTCTATGCCTACGCACCGGCCAAGATCGAATATGCGATCGATCGATTCGCGATGGAGGTGAAGCGTCAGCTCGACGTCCTTGATCGGCGGCTCGGAGAGTGCGAGTACATCGCGGGCGATAACTACACGATCGCCGATATGGCGATCTTCCCCTGGTACGGGGGACTGGCGAAGGGGTGGCTGTACGGTGCCGCGGAGTTTCTCTCCGTGGATGAGTACAAGAACGTGCAGCGGTGGGCCTCCATGGTCCTGGCGAGACCTGCCGTGCAGCGCGGTCGCATGGTCAACAGAACCTACGGCGAGCTTTCCAGTCAGTTGCACGAGCGCCATGCGGCGAGTGACTTCGACACCAAGACGCAGGACAAGATTGCTGACTAGGACGGTCTATTTCGGCTCGTAGCCAAACAGTTGGACCAAACTCCCGCCTCTCTGGTTCGGCGCGAGAAAGGTGATCGTCACCGCTTTCGACCGGCAGCGCTCACACCGTAGCCGGTCCTTCACTTTCATCAGCGGGAAATTATCGCCCAGGTGCGCCCGCAGCCGTACCAACGATACCCGCGCGTGGTGCTTGCACATGCGGCAATAGGCGCCGTAGTAGTAGCTGTCATCGACATGCGCGAGGGTCGCGGTCTCGAGGCGGGCGTATTCCATGGAGGGCACGGTAACCGCGCGGGGTTGTGGAAATCCACGGGATAACCCGTACAGCGCCGAGGGTCGGCGACTACTGTATGCCCGGCTATCTCCGTCAGTTAAGCAAAGCTAAACACTCCCTCAGGAACTCCGTTTGTTGTGCATTGGCAGGGGGTTCAACCTGTCCCTGGTCCGATCAATTCAACTTCTGGAGAATGCACATGAGGAACGAAATGCTATCCCTAAGGCTCGCCCAGGCGGTTCTTGCCGTCGCGGCCACGGCCGCATCCGCGGTGGTTTTGCAGTTGGCCCTGGTGATTGGTTGACGCGCCATGCCGGCTGTTGTTGCAAAGCTTAAAGGACTGGCGCCCTATGCGGCCATAGGTCTATTGCTGCCCGGCGGCTCGGTCATCGCGCTGCTGATGTGGCTTTATCGGCGACACGCGATAGGACGATTCGACCAGCGGTCCCCTCGGTAAATGCGAGGGGCTGCGCCGGCTTCCGACTCCCGTGTCGCTCTAACGAGTACCGATTGCGCTCGGCACCATCGGCTCGTCAATGTCCACGCCGCAACTCTTGCAATGAATCGGCTTGCCGATCATCCGTCGATTCGCTGGGCGCGTGCTGGCGAGCCCCATGCCTTTCTTGCACCTCGGACAGGGAATTCGCTTCAGGCAAACGAGATGACCTGAGGCCAGGACCAGAGATACGATCTCCACCGCGTACAGAATGATCTGATTGTGCGGGTGAAGACTGAGGTAGCCGCAATAGAGGAAATTCGCCGCAGCGGCGCACCACAGAAGGCTGAACCACGCCCCTCGTCGAGTCCAATATTGGCGAATTGTCATAGTTCTCAGCGTACGCCGCTGAATCCTGCCATTTCTGTGCTGCGGTCGTCGGCTTCCGCTCGTAACGCCGATCCCCGCGGGATTGATTGAGCCGTGAGGCGATTTGCGCGGCTTTTACGCATTTCCCATAGGAAGACGGATTTATTCGAGTCGGTTGTGAACGCAAGACTCTGATCGGTCGCTGCGCTTTTGCCGCTCGTCTATAACGAGCTGCGCCGAGTCGCTCGAGCGCAGCTGCGGCGGGAGCGCCCCGATCACACGTTGCAGAGCACGGCTCTGGTGCACGAGGCTTCAGCGTCAAGCGCAGATTGTCGAGATGCGTTTTTTCGGGGGCCTGTCGTCGCCGGAGATCTCCGAGGTGCTCGGCATCTCGCGCGCCACGGTCGACCGTGACTGGGCCACCGCTCGAATCTGGTTGCACCGCCAGGTGAGCCGCACGGTGTAGCGGTCCCGAGGATTGAACACCAAGGGCTTCGAGATCTCGCCGGGTGTAGGCGAAGCGGGTGACTACGTCATCGAGCGGGCGTTCGTGGAACGCTGAGGGGAGCTTGATTCACCGCCGGGACGGAGCGGCTCCTGCGCTGGTCGGTGAACGATCCTCTCTGAATCCAGGCGTGTAGCGCAACGGCACTCAGCACGATCGGGAGTCCCACCAGAACGTTGGCGGAGAACGATTCGTTGCCGAGCCACCATCCCACGAGCAGTGCCACGGGCGGGTTGACATAGGCATAAGTCGCCGCCAGCGTCGGCGAGACGCGTTCGACCACATAGCGATAAGCGGAAAACGCGATCAGCGAGCCGAATACGACCAGATAGGCCCAGGCCCACCAGAACTTCGGCGCGGAGGGCAGAACCCAATGCTCCCCAAGCACCGCGCTCAAGGCGAGCGCGATGACGCCGGCAGAGAGCATTTCGGCGCCGAAACCCGTGGGCCCGTGCGGGACGTCGAGTCGACGGGACAGCACCGTGCCTAGAGACCAGCAAGTCGTGGCGAGAAGGATGAGTGCCGTCCCGGGAATACTCCCATGCAGATCGCGGCCCATGAGCATGACGGCGGCGCCGACGGCGCCGACACCGATGGCGAGCCATTCCCCACCGCGCGGCCACTGGCCGAGTGCGCCGCTCCACAGCGCCGTGGCCAGAGGCATGACGCTGATGAGGGCGACGGTGGCGCCAGAGCTCACCCAGCGCTCGGCTACCGTCACTCCGCCGTTGCCCACGACCAGCAGCAAGAGTCCGAGCAGCGCGGCGTTGCGCCACTGCCTCGGGGTCGGCAGCCGTTGCGCTCGGAGCATTTGCGCGATCATCAGGGCGCCGCCCGCGACCATGAAGCGCGTTCCCACCAGGAAGAGAGGCGCGATTCCCCCGACGCCCACTTTGATTGCGAAGTATGTCGTGCCCCAGATGATGTACACCGCCAGGAGGCATGCCCCGATCATCCAAGGCGAGGTCCTCTGCGCGGCTACACTTCCCGACATGGCGGCTCCTCATGCTACCGGGCTTCAATGATAGATCCGCGGTGGTGGATTTGCCTTGCCTTATATAAGATATCGCTGCAATTGGTCTTTATTCTAAAGCTGTAACACCGTCGAAACTTTCATTATGGATGCACTGGATCTCAAGATTCTTGCGCGGCTGGATGCCGATGCACGCCGTCCTTACGCCGAGATCGCCCGCGAGCTCGGCGTGTCGCAGCCGACGGTCGCCGATCGGATCCGGCGGCTCGAGACCCGCGGTATCGTCCGCGGCGCGATGCTCTGCGTGGATCATGCGCGCCTGGGTTTCAACATCAGCGCCTTCGTACGGCTGCGCGCGAAGCCGACGCAGAAGCGCGCTCTCGGCGAGATCGCGCGCGCGATGCCGCAGGTCATCGAGATGCACAGTGTGACCGGCGATGACTGCATGGTCGCTCGAGTGGTCGCCCGTTCGGTGACGGAGCTCGCCGAGATTCTGCAGCGGCTGACGGTGGCTGCCGATTCGAGCACCTCGGTGCTGCTCGAAACCATCATTCCGTTGCGCAATCCTCTCCCGCCTCAACCTCTCGCCGGCGCCGTCGTTCCGCCCGTAAGGCGCACGAAGCGCAAGACGCGGCCGCGCGCGTGAGCGCAGAGCCTGCCACAGCGCAGCGCGGCTCTCAGCGCGAGGACGGGCTCGACGCCGCGACCGGCCGCAAGATCACGACCGGAATTTGCCGCTCGGTCTTGGTCTGGTATTGCGCGTAGGGCGCATAGATTTCCACCATTTTGGGCCATAGTGCGAGGCGCTCCTCGGGGTTGGCCGTGCGCGCCAGCGCCGCGAACTTCTGCGCCTTTACTTGAACGCGAACTTGCGGATTGGCGTCCAGGTTCAAGTACCAGGCCGGATGCGCCGGTGCGCCCCCTTTCGAGGCGACCACCACGTAATCCGGTCCGGATCGGCCGAAGATGAGCGGCATGGTCATGGGTTTGCCGGATTTTCGTCCGATGGTCGTCAGCAGCAACGTGGGTACCAGACCCGTTCCGCCGCCGAGGCTCGCGTCCCACAGATAGCCGTCCTCGCCGTCGGTCGCGATATAGCGGGCGAGATGATCCTTGATCCAATCGGGAAGGCCGACGGGTTTTTTCGCCTCGTTCATGGGTATTTCCTCGGCACCGGACTCGCGCCGCGGCGCGGCGCCATGTGAATATAAGGGGTGATCGTACATCTCATCGACGGCACCTACGAGTTGTTTCGCCATTTCTACGGGCTGCGGCGTTTCACGCAGGGCGTCGACCGGCCGTTCGGCGCCGTGGTCGGGGTGCTCAATGGTGTTCTGCAAATGATCGAGCAGGGTGCGACGCACCTGGGCGTGGCCACCGACCACGTGATCGAATCCTTCCGCAACGAGCTGTGGAGCGGCTACAAGACGGGCGAGGGGATCGAGCCGACGCTGCGCGCGCAGTTTCAGCCTCTCGAGGATGCACTCGCCGCGATGGGTGTCGCGGTGTGGCCGATGATCGAGCTCGAGGCCGACGATGCGCTCGCCTCGGCGGCGGCGCTCGCCGCGGCCGATGCTCGGGTGCAGAAGGTCTCGATCTGGACGCCGGACAAGGATCTCGCGCAGTGCGTGCGCGCCGAGCGCGTCGTGCAGGTGGATCGCAGGGCGAACAGCATTCGCGACGCGGCGGGCGTGCGCGCCAAATTCGGCGTCGGGCCCGAATGGATTCCGGATTATCTGGCGCTGGTGGGCGACAGTGCGGACGGTTACCCGGGGCTTGCGGGTATCGGCCCCAAGGGGGCAGCGCGGCTCATCGATCGTTACGGGACCATCGAGGAGTTTCCGGCTGAAGTGTTGGGCGAGCGCCGGGAGCTTGCGCTTCTGTTCAAGCGGCTTGCGACGCTGCGGAGCGATGCGCCCCTGTTCGCACGCGTCGAGGAGCTCGAGTGGCAAGGTCCTACGGAGTGCTTCGCGCAGCTCTCGGCACAGTTCGGCGATGCGCGCCTGCTCGGACGCGTCCACAAGGCGCGCATGTCTGCCGAGAATAAAGACAAGTAAGTTAATATACTAGGAATCATATCTCGAAAAGACATTGCTTCATATTGTGCGTCTCGCCGGGACCGTGCGAGCTTATGCTGTGCATCCGCATTTCTGATGATGGGTGCGCGATCGCGTTGTTATGATCGCGGGGGAGACGCATGGATATTCACGAGTATCAGGCCAAGGAGTTGCTGTCCGCGTTCGGGGTGAACGTGCCGCGCGGCAGCGTTGCCTATAGCCCCGAACAGGCGGTCTACGTCGCGACGGAGCTGGGCGGCTGGCACTGGGCCATCAAGGCGCAGATCCACGCCGGCGGCCGCGGCAAGGCAGGCGGCGTCAAGCTCTGCCGCACCTACCAGGAGGTGGCCGCCGCCGCGAAGGGCATGCTCGGCTCGGTGCTGGTCACTGCGCAGACCGGACCTGCAGGCAAGGCCGTGCACCGCCTGTATGTGGAGAAGGCGGAGCCCTACGTGCGCGCGCTCTACCTCGGGTTCGTGCTCGATCGCAAGATCGAGCGCATTCGCGTCATTGCCTCCGCCGAGGGCGGCGTGGAGATCGAGGAGATCGCAGCGAGCCGGCCCGAGACCATTCTGCAGCAGCAGGTCGATCCCGCCGTCGGACTGCAGTCCTTCCAGGCGCGCGAACTCGCCTTCGGGCTCGGCCTCAACATCAAGCAGGTGAGTCAGGCGGTGACCACGATCATGGGCTGCTATCGCGCGTTTCGCGATCTCGATGCGACCATGGTCGAGATCAACCCGCTGGTGGTCACCAAGGATGACCGCGTGCTCGCGCTCGATGCCAAGATGTCGTTCGATGACAATGCGATGTTCCGGCGGCCGCGGGTGACCGAGATGCGCGATGCCGCCGAGGAAGACCCGCGCGAGACGCAGGCCGCCGAGCTCGGCCTCAACTACGTCGGGCTCGCGGGCGATATCGGCTGCATCATCAACGGAGCGGGCCTCGCGATGGCGACCATGGACGTCATCAAGCACGCGGGCGGCGAGCCTGCCAATTTCCTCGATATCGGCGGGGGCGCCTCGCCCGAGCGCGTGGCGGCGGCGTTCAATCTCGTGCTCTCCGATCGGAACGTCAAAGCGATCCTCGTCAACATCTTTGCCGGCATCAACCGCTGCGATTGGGTCGCGCAAGGGGTCGTGCAGGCTGCGAAGGGCTTGCGCGTGCCGCTGGTCGTGCGCCTTGCCGGTACCAATGTGGAGGAGGGCAGGCGCATCATCGAGGGCTGTGGGCTGCCCATCATCTCGGCCGATACGCTGGCGGATGCAGCCGACAAGGCCGTGGCTGCCTCGCGTGGAGAAAGGTTGCGATGAGCATCTTGATCGACGAGACCACGCGCGTGATCGTGCAGGGATTCACCGGCGACAAGGCCACGTTCCACGCCAAGGAAATGATCGCCTACGGCACCCAAGTGGTGGGCGGCGTGACGCCGGGCAAGGGCGGGCAGACGCACCTCGATAGGCCGGTCTTCAACACGGTGAAGGATGCGGTCAAGGCTTGCGGTGCGGAAGCGAGTCTCGCCTTCGTGCCGCCGCCCTTTGCGGCGGATGCGCTGATGGAGGCGGCCGATGCCGGATTGCGGCTCGTGTGCATCATCACCGACGGCATACCGGCGCAGGACATGATGCGCGTCAAGCGTTACCTGCGGCGTTATCCGAAAGCCCAACGCACCATGATCGTCGGGCCGAATTGCGCCGGCATCGTCAGCGCCGGCAGGGCCATGCTCGGCATCATGCCCGGCCATATCTACATTCGCGGCAACGTCGGCATCGTCTCGCGCTCGGGAACGCTTGGATACGAGGCGGCCGCGCAGATGAAGGGCCTCGGCATCGGCGTCACCACGAGCGTGGGCATCGGCGGAGACCCCATCAACGGCAGCTCCTTTCTGGACCATCTGATGCTGTTCGAGCAGGACGCCGAGACGCACGCGGTGGTCATCATCGGCGAGATCGGTGGACCGCAGGAAGCGGAGGCGGCCAAATGGGTCAAGGAGAACATGACCAAGCCGGTGGTCGGCTATGTGGCGGGGCTCACTGCGCCCAAGGGCCGACGCATGGGACACGCGGGCGCGATCATTTCGGCCGAGGGCGACAGCGCCGCCGAGAAGACCGAGCTCATGAAGGGCTACGGGCTGCTCGTGGCGCCGAGCGCGGCCCAGCTAGGCGCCACCGCTGCTCTGGCCTTGCGCAGGGCGCGGCTCTAGCGCATTCATGATCGCGCCCCAGGTCCACTCGGGCGGAAATTTCTCGCGCGCAGAGCTGCTGTTCGATTTGCTGGTGGACGTGGTGCGGCGCTACGAGCCGGAAGTCGCCGCAGTGCTGAGCGAGCAGCGCCACACCGCGGGAATGCCGGCGGTGCTGCTCGCCAGGACGCTGCAGGCTCAAGGCATCTGGTTCCAGCTGCTCGCGATCGCGGAGCAGAACCGCGACATGCGCAATCGCCGCGAGATCGAGCGCGAGCGCGGCTATGGGCAATTGCGCGGCACCTTTGCCGGCGTGTTCGCGGCGGCGGCGCGCGAGGGCATAACTGCCGCCGAGATCCGCGAGGTCTTGGGCTCGTTGCGCGTACGGCCGGTGATCACGGCCCATCCGACAGAGGCCAAGCGCGTGACCGTCATGGAACGTCAACGGCGCATCTATCTCAAGCTCCTCGAGCTCGAGTCGCCCCGCTGGACCGATCGAGAGCGCGACGAGCTCATCCAGGCGCTGCGCGAGGAGATCGAGCTGCTCTGGCTGACGGGCGAGCTCAAGCTCGAGAAGCCCACGGTCGCGCAGGAGGTGGCGTGGGGGCTGTATTTCTTCAACGAGAATCTGTTCGACGTCGTTCCGCAGATGCTCGCCAAAGTGCAGAGCGCCTTCGTCAAGCAGTTCCCGGGCGAGGCGCTCGACGTGCCGATCTTGTTCCAGTTCGGCTCCTGGATTGGAGGCGACCGGGACGGAAATCCCTACGTGACCAGCGAGGTCACGCGGCGCACTCTGTGGCAGACGCGCCTCGCGAGCCTCGAGCGCTACCGGACGCGGCTGTCGGATCTGATCCGTGCGCTCAGCATCGAGGATCACGCACTGCCGCTGCCTGACGCCTTTCGTGCGGCGGTGGGCGAGGCCCTGCGCACGCTGCCCGATGGCGAGGCGCGCGCGGCGCGCAATCGCGGCGAAATCTTTCGCCAATTCATCGGTTGCATGCTGTCGCGCATCGAGACCACCATCGAGCACGCCTTGCAGGAGCGGCCGGCCCCGCCGCAGACCGGCTATCGCCATGCCGACGCTTTGATCGAGGACGTCGATCTCATGCGCGACGCGTTGCAAGCCTCGGGCGCCGACGGTATCGCCGACGCGCTGCTTCTGCCGCTGCGGCGCGAAGTCGGTACGTTCCGCTTCTGCACCGTGCGCCTCGACGTGCGTGAGAACAGCATGCGGGTGAATCAGACTCTCGCGGCTCTGTATCGGGCGAGAAATGACGGGGCCGAGGCTCCCGTACCCAGCTCCCAGGAGTGGAAGCGCTGGCTCAAGTCCGAGCTTGCCACGCCGCGCCGCGATCCGCGCAGCTGCGAGGGTCTGCCCGCGGAGGCCGCTGAAACGCTCGAGACCTTCCGCACCATCGCGCGCCTGCGCGAGGACGTCGACCGCGAGGCGTTCGGCGCGCTCATCCTCAGCATGACTCGCAGCGCCGCCGATATTCTCGGTGTGTACCTCCTCGCCAAGGAGGCCGGATTGTTCGCCGACGCCGCCGCCATCGAGCGCTGCACGCTGCCGATCGTGCCGCTGCTCGAAACCATTCCGGACCTGCGTCGAGCGCCGGCCATATTGAAGGAATTGCTCGAGGTGCCTCTGGTGCAGCGCAGCCTCTATGTGCAGAGAAAGATCCAAGAGGTCATGATCGGCTATTCCGACTCGAACAAGGACGGTGGGTATCTGACCGCGCACTGGGAACTGGCGAAGGCGCAAGGCGATCTGACTCGGGTGGGACGCGAACACGGCGTCACGATAGCTTTCTTTCACGGCCGAGGCGGATCGTTGAGCCGCGGCGGCGCCCCGACCGGCCGCGCCATTGCCGCAGCGCCGGCGGGGTCGATCAAAGGGCAGTTCCGCGTCACCGAGCAGGGCGAGGTGGTGTCCTTCAAATATGCCAATCGGGGCACGGCCGCCTATCAGGTCGAGCTCCTGGGATCCTCGGTGGTCGAGCACGTGCTGCGTTCGCAGCGCGAGGCGGCCCTCGCGCCGGTCCACGAGTTCCACGAGGCCATGGAAGCGCTCGCCGGTACGGCCTGGTCGGCCTATCGCAAGCTCATGGAGACGCCGGGCATGCTCGCCTATCTACAGCAATCGAGTCCGCTCGAGGAGCTGTCGCTTCTCAACATCGGATCACGCCCCGCACGGCGCACCCAGGCTGCAACCCTCGAGGACCTGCGTGCGATTCCGTGGGTGTTCGCCTGGACCCAGAACCGCCACATGCTGTCGGGTTGGTACGGCGTGGGCAGCGGCATGAAGGCATTTCTCGACGTGCGCAAGGAGCGCGGACTCGAACTGCTGCGGCGCATGTTCCACGAAGCGCGACTGTTCCGCCTCATTCTCGACGATGTGGAGCGCACGCTCCTGCAGGTCGACATGTCGATCGCAGGCGAGTACGCCGAGCTCGTGCAAGACGAGCGCGTGCGTCGCGAAATATTCTCGCAGGTAAGCGCCGAATTCGAGCTCACCTCCCGCATGATCCTGGCAGTCTCCGGCGGCGCTTGCATCGGTGAGCGCTTTCCGCAACTTCGCCGCCGTCTCGCACGCCGCTTGAAGACCATCAATCAGGTCAGCCGGGAACAGGTGCATTTGTTGCGCGCGCACCGCAGCGACGGCAACGACGAGGTGCGCACGGCCCTGCTGCGATCCATCAATTGCGCAGCGGCGGGCCTCGGCGCGACCGGTTAGCTAAAGTCCCGACCATGAGGAGGCTTCCATGAGTTTCACCAGCGTAGATCCGGCCACGCCGCGGCTGCAGCGGTCCGAGCTGGCCGTGCCCGGCTCCAATGCCGCCCTTTTCGAGAAGGCGTCGAAGTCGTCCGCGGACATCGTGTTCCTGGACCTCGAGGACGCCGTGGCTCCCGACGACAAAGCGCAGGCGCGCAAGAACATCGTCCAGGCGCTCAACGAAATCGACTGGGGCGGCAAGACCATGATGGTGCGCATCAACGGGCTCGATACGCATTACATGTACCGCGACGTCATCGACATCGTCGAGGCATGTGCGCGCCTCGACATGATTCTCATTCCCAAGGTGGGTGTCGCGGCGGACGTGTATGCCGTCGATATGCTGGTCACCCAGGTCGAGACGGCCGCGCGGCGCACCAAGCACATCGGGTTCGAAGTGCTCATCGAGACCGCGCTCGGCATGGCGAACGTCGAGACCATCGCGCAATCGAGCAAGCGCCTCGAGGCCATGTCCTTCGGTGTCGCGGACTATGCGGCCTCCACGCGGGCGCGCACCACCGTGATCGGCGGAGTGAACAAGGACTCCGGCGTTCTCACCGACAAGGACGAGGAGGGCAAGCGGCAATTCCACTGGACGGATCCCTGGCATGCCGCACAAACCCGCATGCTGATCGCCTGCCGCGCTTACGGGTTGCGGCCGATCGACGGCCCATTCGGGGACTTCAATGATCCCGAGGGTTTTCGCGCCGCCGCCCACCGTGCCGCCGTGCTCGGGTACGAGGGCAAATGGGCGATCCACCCCTCGCAGATCGCGCTGTGCAACGAAGTGTTCACCCCATCCGCGGCCGAAATCACCAAGGCGCGGCGCATCCTCGAGGCGATGGAGCAGGCCGCGAGGGACGGGCGCGGAGCCGTATCGCTCGACGGACGGCTGATCGACTACGCCAGCATCCGGATGGCGGAGGCGCTGTTGCAGAAGGCCAACTCCATGGAGACTCGCGCGACGTGAGGCCGCACGAGGTGGACGGCGCGAGGTCAGCTCGGGGCGGTCACGGCCGGCGCAGCGGCGCCGCGAGGTAACAGCCGAACTCCTTCACGAAATCGACCGACACCCGCGCGTGCACGCGGCCCTGGCGGTCGAGAAATTCGGCGTGGTCGGCCAAGGGCACGAAGGCGCCGTGCCAGACGTTCGGCCGGACATAGAGGCCGCGGGTCCCGTCGCACCAGAACGTCGTGAATCGATCCGGGGACACGTCGTCGCCCGGCAGAGCGAGCGGCACGACGAAGGGCTCGCCGTGCATGGGATAGATGAGCTGGCCGCCATCCGGATGATAGTTGGCTCGCCAGATGTAGGCGTGCTCCCGCGTGCCGGTCGCCTCCGCTTTCGCCTCTTCCGGCCAGGTGCTCCAGCCGAACAGATAACTGTCGCCTACGGCGTTGTTGCGGGCGAATAGGATTTCGCCTTTCCACCAGAATTCGAAAATTCCCTCGGTGATTCCGCCCTGGTTTCCCGAGTTCTCATCGATGGGTCGCCAGCCTTGAGCCGGCCAGCGCACGATCTCGATGGGGAACGAGCGCGGATCCGCAACGAGCGCCCCGTAGCCCTCGAGGGCTTTGTCGGTAGCCTCGATGATGGGTGTCACGTGCAGGCGCCGTGCACCCGTGGTCGGTAGGTAGGAAATGTCGTTCGGGAGAACATCCATGGCCGGGCTCCATGATAGCGGATCCAAGCGCCGCGCGCCGGACGCGTCGGCAGTTACTCACACGAACTCGGGGTGAACGCCGATCGCAGGCTGCACGCGTTGCGCTACCCTGTGAGTCAACGGGGGAGAAGCCGATCAAGTCTTGGGGCGACATCGAGCAAACACTCATGGCCTGAATCGAACTTACGGCTTCTCCCTCGGACCTCGCTTGAAGACTCGATCGAGCACGATCGCGAGAATCACGATCGCGAGGCCCGATTCGAACCCCATCGCGATGTTGACGGAGTTCAGAGCCCGTACCACGGGCTTGCCGAGGCCGTCCGCTCCGACGAGCGCCGCAATCACCACCATGGAGAGACTCAGCATGATGGCCTGGGTGACGCCCGCCATGATGGTCGGCAGGGCGTGCGGCAGCTCGATTTTGAACAAAAGCTGGCGCGGTGTCGCGCCGAATGCCTGTCCGACCTCGCGCAATTGCAGCGGCACCGAGGAGATGCCGAGATAGGTGAGACGGATGGGCGCGGGAATGGCAAAAATGACGGTGGATATCAACCCCGGCACGACTCCGAGCCCGAACAGCACCAGCGTCGGAATCAGATAGACGAAAGTCGGAATGGTTTGCATCAAGTCGAGCAGCGGATGCAACATGCGGTAGAGCCAGGGGCGATGCGCTGCAGCGATTCCGACCGGCACGCCGATCAGCATGCACACCGCCGTCGAGAACAGCACCAGCGCGAGGGTTTGAGTCGTCGCCTGCCACAATCCCAGATTATCGATGAGCAGCAATGAAGCCGCGATGAAGACCGCGAGCGAAATGCTCCGCTGCAAAAGGTAGGCGCCGGCCGCCACGGCCGCAATCAACGCCAACGCCGGTACCTGCATCAGCGCGCCTGTGAGCACGGTGATGGTGCCGCCCAGGGACTGCGATACCGCATCGAAGAATCCTTGCGCATGATCCGTCGCGTATTCGACGCCGGCGCGCAGCCACTGCCCGAGCGGCAGCTTGTGGCCGGTCACCCAATCGTCCGCGGCGTCCAGTCCGTCCTTCAGCTTGTTCAACCCGGATGCGTGCAGGCTGCGGCGCACCGCCGCGTCCCCGGGCTTGCCGTCGATCGTGGTGACGCCCGAAAGCCAGGCTGCGACGAGCTCCGGATGAGCGCCGAGAAACCGCGTTGCGGCGGCCCGCCCTTCCAGGTGCTCGTCGAGGATGAGTGCCATCACGCGGCTTTCGATGTCGGGGGTGAACTGGAGATTCGCGAGCAATGCCGCGACATTCGGACATTCGGCGAGGTAGCCGGCCCGTACGTCGGTGTAGATCGTGGCTCCGCCGTAGTTGGCTCCAAACGTATCATCGCCACCTGCGAGATACTGCATGCGGTACTTGAGGTTCATGGGATGGGGTGACCAGCCTAGAAACACGATCCAATCGGACTTGCGAATGGCCCGATCCACCTCGCTCAACATGCCCTGTTCGCTCGACTCCACCAGCGTCCAGTCGCCGAGTCCGAACCGGTCCTGCGCGATCATGGTGCCGATCATGCGATTGCCGTTGTTGCCGGGCTCGATGCCGAAGATCTTGTGTTGGAAGCGATCGGCGAAGCGGCGCAGATCATCGAAGGAGCGCACCCCGGCCGCAGCGACATACAAGGGCACTGCGAGCGTGTATTTGGCGCCCTCGAGGTTGGCCCGGATCACCTCGATCGAGCCGTCGGCCAGGAAGGGCTTGCGATCCTCCTGCATGCTCGGCTGCCAATCGCCGAGATACACATCGATCTGGCGATTCTTCATGGACGCGTAGGTGACGGGAATGGCCAGAATATGGGTCACCGGCTTGTAGCCCAACCCCTCGAGAAGACGTGCGCTCAAGGCGGTGGTGGCCGTGATGTCCGTCCATCCGACATCCGAAAAGCGTACGGTTCCGCAGCCCGGCCCGTCGAGCGCGCGAGCGGGCAGCGTCCCCGCGGCGAGAAGCAGTCCGAGCGCGGCGCAGCGCCACCTCCGAGGCGATCCCATCGGGCGGCTGCCACGCGCGCTATCAGTGCCTATAGGAGGGATCCTCCGCGTCGAGGATGGCCTTGATGTTATCGAAATGGTCGAGCGCGAGCTGACCGTAGCCACGCCACTGCTGCTCTGTGAGCGCCGCGATCTCGTCGGCAACGATGCGCAGCGGCTTGCCGGTCGCGTAGCAGGTGAGGAGCGTTTCGGCGGCCCGCTCGAAATAATAAAACTCGTCGAAGGCTTGCGCGACGCTCGCCCCGATCACGAGCGCGCCGTGATTCGCCATCAAGAGCACGCTCCGTCCTCCTTGAAGGAGCGATGCGACCCGCTCACCCTCGTCGTCCGACAGGGCCATGCCGGAGAAGTCGCGGTCGAGCGCGACGCGGCCGAAAAAGCGCATGGTGTTCATGTCGATGGGATAGAGGGTGCTGTCCCCGAGGCAGGCGAGTGCCGTCGCGTATTTGGAATGCAGGTGCATGACGCAGCGAGCCTCGGGCAGGCGCTCATGCAGCCGCGCGTGCAGGTACCAGGCGGTCGGATCGGGTGCATCGGGCCGCTCAAGCGTCGCCGTGTCCGTCGCATCGAGGAGCAGCAGATCGCTCGCGCAGATGCGCGCAAAGTGCCGTCCGCGCGGGTTGATGAGGAACTTCGATCCGTCCGCGGAAACCGCGAGACTCAGGTGGTTGGCGACCGACTCGTGCATGTCGAGGCGCGCGAACCAGCGGAACGCAGCGGCCAGGTCGATGCGCTCCCGGTCCAGGGCACGTGCGGCAGGGAGCTTGGTGGGTGCAGTCATGATTCGTCTTGGCAGCGTCAGCGCTGCGCGGTGGCCCAGTGGGGATGCAGCCACACGGGGGCGGCGTCGAGCGGTAAAGGGGCGCGGCCTCGAATGAGGTCGCTCAGTTTTTCCGCGATCATGATGGTCGGTGCATTGGTGTTGCCGCTGACTATCGCCGGCATGACGGAGGCATCCACCACGCGCACGCCATCGACCCCGTGCACCCGGCACTCATCGTCGACCACCGATTCCTTCGGATCCGTCCCCATGCGGCAGGTTCCGATCGGGTGGTAGCAGGTCTCGACGTTACGCCGCACCCAGGCGTCCAACTCCTCGTCTGTTTGCACGGCCGCCCCCGGATTGAGCTCCTCGCCCCGATAGCGGGCGAGGGCGGGTTGCGCGAGGATCTCGCGGGTGAGGTGCACGGCGGACCGCAAGTCGGCGCGATCTTGGGGGTCGCGGAGGTAGTTGAAGCATATCGACGGCGCTGCAGCGGGATCGGCCGAGCGAAGGCTCACGCGGCCGAGACTCTTGGGGCGCATGAGATCGATGTGCACCTGATAGGAATGCATGCCCACATCCTCCACCGTCCCCGGCTTGATGGCGAGCGGCATGAAAGTGAGCTGCAGGTCGGGGTGCTCGACGCCGGGGCGGCTGCGGATGAAGCCGCCGGCCTCGAAATGGTTCGAGCTTGCGAGCCCCGGAAGGCCCGCGAACCAGCGCAAACCGGCCGCTATCTTGCCCACGCCGCGATTCGCGCCATAGATCGACGCGGGCTGCGAGCAGCGGTGCTGGATGACGATGTCGGGGTGGTCGTTGAGATAGGCGCCGACCGCCGGCAAGTCGGCACGCACCGGGAGTCGCAAGGCCTCGAGATCGGCGGCTTTGCCGAGACCCGAGAGCTGCAGCAGCTGCGGCGAGTTGATCGCCCCCGCCGACACGATGACCTCGGCGTCGGCATGCGCGCGCTCGAGGTGCGCTCCGCGCGAGTACTCGACGCCGATGGCGCGTCCGCGGTCGATGAGGAGACGGCGTACCAATGCGCCGGTGGCGACGCTGAGGTTCGCACGCCGCAGCGCCGGAGCAAGATAGGTCCGTGCCGCGCTCGCCCGCCGCCCGTTGCGCGTCGTCGTGCGATCGATCCGTCCGAATCCCTCCTGACGCTCGCCGTTCACGTCGGGCGAAAAGCCGTAGCCGGATTCGATCGCCGCCTCCACGAACGCCGTGGCAAGAGGGGAGGCCTCGAGGTCGGGGGCGGAAACGGTCAAGGGGCCTGCGTCGCCATGATAGGCGTCTTGGCCCTCGAGATGTCCCTCGGCGCGCTTGAAGTAGGGCAGCACGTGCGCGTAGCCCCAGCCGCGAAGTCCCGCCGCGGCCCAGCCGTCGTAGTCGCGCGCGTGGCCGCGGATATAGACCATGCCGTTGATCGAGGAGGATCCGCCGAGCACGCGCCCGCGGGGATGCGTGAGGCGGCGTCCATCGAGGCCGGGCTCGGGATCGGAGACGTAGTTCCAGTTGAACCGGTCGGACGAGAGGAGGCTCCCGACCGCGGAGGGCATGGCGATGCGCCAGCTCAGATCCTTCGGACCCGCCTCGATCAACAGGACCCGCACGCCGGGCTCCTCCGTCAGCCGCGCCGCCAGAACGCAGCCGGCGGAGCCCGCTCCCACGATGATGTAGTCGAAACGGCGCGGCGGGAAGGACGCCATGGCGGAGCGATCAGCTCCGCAACGCTTGATAGCAGAGCTCGTGGAAATGACGCACCAGGTGCTCGCTGCGATTGCCGATGCCCTCGCCGATCAGGTAGCGCCCGCGCTCGAATCCGAGGGAGCGAAGTCCCTTCTGGTTGGAGGTGTTCAGGCGGATATCCTCGGGACCGAGCTCCTGGTTCATCCACCGAATGCACGCCTGGGTCACTTTCGACAGCTCGCGTCCCGCCACCCCGTAGTAGCCGAAGCGCAGCACCGAGGTCTCGGGTCCGGTGGGATTCATGATGAACGTGCCGACCATGTCCGCATAGGGAAACACATAGAGTGTGGCGTTCGGCCACAGACCGAAATTGAAGAACCAGTCGGTCTGCCACTTCGCTCCGGCGAGCGGCACGCCGTAGGCTTCGGTCGCATCTCGTTTGGGCGGACCGATGTAGCTCCACCACTCCCCGTGCGCCGCGAGCGTGTATCCCGCAAAGTCGATCAGCTGCACGAGCTGCTTGTGAGCGGGACCCGAATAGTCAAAGTGATAGCCCTCGATGGAGTTTTCTTGGATCACCTTCCAATTGGCGGCCACCGGGACGTCGACTTCCTCGAGCAGGGTGAGCCGGTCGAGATCGGGAATGTAGCGGCGGATCTGTGCCTCCGCGCCGGCGGCCATCTGCGCAATCGGCGTGGCCTCTCGGTCGAGATTCACGAACACGAACGAGGCGAACGTCTCCACGCGCACCGGCTTCAAGCCGTGTGCGCTCTTGTTGAAGCCGGCGACCCCTTGGGTATTCGGCGCGCCGCGCAGGCACCCGTCGAGCGTATAGCTCCAGGCGTGATAAGCGCAGGTGAACGTGGGGGTCCTGCCGCGGCGAGACTCGACCAAGCGGTTGCCGCGGTGCTGGCACACGTTATGGAAGGCCCGCAGCTCGCCGTCGCGGCCGGCGACGACCAGCACGCTTTGCTCGAAGATGTCGTGGGTCACGTAAGAGCCCGGCTCTCTCAGCTCGCTGACATGCGCGACCAGATGCCAGGACTTGAAAAAAATGGCCGTCCGCTCTCTGCGGAAAATTTCCTCGTCGTAGAAAAAGCGTGCGGGCAGCGAGTAACCCGCCGCCTGGTCCTCGAGGCTCCACTCCGCCGTGTCGCTTTGCATGCTGCTCCTCGGGCGCCGCCGATCGCCGTTAAGTCAAGCTACGGTGCAATCACTGGACCTGCCTGCTTGAAAGCGTCATTATCATGTCGAATTTCATCCGCGGAGGGTCTTTGCGGAAACTGGCCTTCTTGCTGCTGCCCGAGTTCTCACACTTGGGGCTGGCCGCGGCGATCGAGCCTCTGTTCATCGCCAACTGGCTCGCCCAAGATCGGGTGTTCGACTGGACCATCCTCTCGGTGGACGGAAAGGCGGTGCGCGCGAGCAATGGCATGATGACATCCGTGGACGGCGATCTCGCGGCAGCTCCCGCGGCGAAGACGGTATTCGTGCTCGCAAGCTTCGAGCCGGCTCATGCGGCGCGCGAACGCAGCGTGCGGCGCTGGCTCAAGCGCCTCGCACGCTTCGGTGTGGAGCTTTGTGGGATCGAGAACGGCAGCGTGGTGCTCGCCGAGGCCGGGCTGCTCAACGGCCATCCCGTGGCGGTGCACTGGGATAACCTGCTGGGCTTTCAAGAGCACTATGCACAAACGCGCGCGATCTCCCAGCTCTACTGCCGGTCGGGTGCGCGCGTCAGCTGTGCGGGCGCCTCGGCGATTCTCGACTTGATGGTGGCGTGGATGGGGTGGCACGGACAGGGGGAGCTCGCAGCGGAAGTCGCAGAGCATCTCTTGCTTGGGCGGGTGCGCGCACCGGAGATGGAACAGCGGGCGGCGGACGGTGCCCCCTCCGCCGTGGACGCTGCAGTTGCCGAGGCGCAAGCGTTGATGCGCGAGCACGTCGACGAGCCGCTGTCCTGCCGCGAGATTGCGCGCCGGGTCGGTTTGTCGCTGCGGCAGATGGAGCGGCGCTTTCGCGATGTTCTGCAGTGCTCGGTGCTCGAGCGATACCGGTTGATCCGCATGACCAAGGCCCATCAGCTGCTGCAGCAGACCGAGCTGTCCGTGACCGAAATCGCGTTCGCGTGCGGCTTCTCATCGCCGGAATATTTTTGCAGGCTCTATCGCGCGATGTTCGCTTGCTCGCCCAGCAAGGACCGACGACAGTCCACCACGGCGCCCGTCCTCCGGCATCGGACGCCGGCGGGGCGGGAGCGCCAGCCTCTACGCGCGCGCGTCTCCGACGGAGCGCAGAAACGCGCTCATGTGAAAGCGTGTCTGTTCCGCTCGGTATCGGGTTTGCGGGCCGACCGGACAGGCGCGCCGCGCGAGGCAGCCCGTGTCGCGGCAGTCGGTCCCGGCCGCGCTCAGCACGTGGCTCACGCAGGCATCGATATCGAACGAGCCGTCGCGAAACGCCCGCACCGGACACGCTGAGAGGCAGGGCCGAGCTGCGCAGCTCTCACAGGGAGAGGCGCGCGGCGAGCAGGGCGGCAATACGATCCACTCGCGCAACGACAGGCCGCCCCGGTAGGCGTGCCAGAGACCATACGTCTCGTGAATCAGCAATCCGATGGGGCTTGGATGAACCGGCTCGCAGCGGCGTGCGAGGCGTTGGAAGGGCAGCGGCGATGCGGGCGATCCGCTCGGATAAAAGTCGGCCGCGCCGAACTCGCTCGCGAGCGCTCCGATCACCCGCCGCGACCATCGATCGAGAGGATGCGGCAGTCCATCCTGCGCTTCGCTCGAATGCTGAAAGGCGCTCCACTGCGCTCCGCCCGTGAACCCGAGCAACACCATTGTTCCCGGATTCTCCGCGCCGGGGGCCGCGTCGAGCTCGCCAGGCTCTGGATGAAAGGCACCGCGTACCGCGAGACCGCTCGCGGCGCTGCGCCGACACAGTTGATCGAATTCGAGCACGGTGAGGCATCATACGGGAGTGTCGGCTCGCGAAATCAAGAATCCCGCAACCCTCAAGACGCTCGACGCGGTACCGGAGTGCGGCGCAGAGGAGGTGGAGCGCGCGGTGGCCGCGGCGAGTGCCGCGCTGCCTGTCTGGAGTCGAATGCCGCCGCTCGAGCGCGCCGCGCTGCTTCGCGAGATCTCGGTCCGCGTTCGCGCGCAGCGCGCGGCGCTCGCGCTCTCCTTGACTCGAGAGACCGGCAAGCCGCTGTGCGAATCGCGAGATTGCATCGGGGCGGTCGCGGCCATGTTCGAGCGCTGCGGCCCGCAACCCGCGTCAGCGAACGATGCGGCGCTCGCGGCCGACGCCGTGCCTAGCAACGACGCCGCGTCCGCCAGGCACCCGGGCGTGGTAGCGGTGATCGCGCCGTATAGCTTTCCGCTCCTGACCCTGGCCGCATCGGCCGTGCCGGCGCTCGCGGGCGGCGCGACTCTCGTGTGCAAGCCGCCGCCGCAGAACCCACTCACGGCCCTCGAGTTCGCGCGTCTCTGTGATTTCTTGCCCGCGGGGGTGATCAACGTGGTTACCGGCGGCGCCGACACCGCCGAGCGGCTCATCGCGCATCCGCACGTGAGCCGAGTGAGCTTCACGGGCTCCTCGGGGGTCGCCTGCCGCCTGCAAGCGCTCGCCCGAGGTAAGCAATTCGACCTCGAGACCGGTTCGCTCGACGCCTTCATCGTCTGCAAGGACGCTGACCTGGAGCGCGCCGTGCCGGCCATTGCGTGGACCCGTCTCGTGAACGCGGGGCAGACCTGCGCCGCGCCACGCCACATTTATGTCGAGCGCGCGATCGCGAGTGAGTTCGCCGAGCGAATGCATCAGTACGTGGGTTTTCTCGATGTCGACGATCCGGCGAAGCCGCCGACCGACCTGGGTCCTCTCATTTCTCTCGAGGCCGCGCAGCGGGTGGAGGATCAAGTGGGGCGCGCGCTGCGCGCGGGTGCCAAGCTGATTCTCGGGGGCCGCCGCTTTCGCCCGTCGGGGCTGCCCGGTCATTTCTTTCAGCCGACGATTCTCGCCGGCGTGCCCCCGCGCAGTGCGCCGGCGACGGAGGAAATCCTGGGTCCGGTGATCACGCTCACGCCGGTGAGCGGTCTTGCCGAGGCGCTGGAGCTTTCGAGCCCGCCGGCAGCGCCCGCGCGTGCGTGGATCTATACGGGCGACCCCGAGGCGGCGAGCCGCGGCGTGCGGGCTCGAGGCGGCGGCGCCTGCTTCATCAACGATCCGGGAGACTCGAGTGGGGGAGCCTTCGGGGGTCTGCGGCCGGGCCGCATTCTCGCAGCGCTCAACGCCGAGACCGCGCAAATCTGCGTGGCGGGCGTGCAGCGAATGAGCGCCGTGGTGGTGCCGAAACCCTGGTGGTTTCCTTATCTGCAGCGCAAGAGCTGAGGCGACTTCGAGCCGGGCGGGCGGCGCCTGGTCGAGCTGGCGCCGCCCGCTGGAACTTCAGGTGGCGGGACTGCCTTCGACCTGGATCTCGAGCTTCACCCACATCTGGAACCCGTACGCCTGACCGAAGGTGACGCCGTAGTCGGAGCGATCGAAGGTGGCGCTGGCGTCGGCACCGCAGACTTCTTTCTTGGTCATGGGGTTCGGCTTGCACAGGAATGAGTCGATCTTGAGCGTGAGCGGCTTGCTCACGCCGTGCAGCGTGAACGTGCCTTCGGCCTCCGCGGGCTTGTCGCCGTTCCACTTGGTGAACTTGCCCACGTAGGTGGCGGTCGGGTACTTTGCGGCATCGAACAGCTCGGCCGATTTGGCGTGCTCGTCGAGCTTCGCGTTGCCGAAATCCACCGAGCTCATGTTAACCGTGACGTCGATCGATCCGGTCTTCGCGTCTTTGTCGTAGACGACTTTGCCGGAGGTCTCGGTGAACTTGCCGCGCCAAACGGACAGTCCGTTAAAATGATCCGCGGCGAAGCTCGGATAGGTGTGCTTGGGATCGAGCACGTAAGTCACCGGTGCGGCGAAGGCGCTCGCGTACCCGAGCGCGGCGATGGACGCCAAAACGATACGGTTCATGAAGGCTCCTTGAACTACTGTGGGTATAATTTACGAATGATAGCCGATTGCACGGCGCTATCCCGCTTTTATCGCCACGCTCAAGGAAAAGATGGATCTACTTACTACTATCGAGACGCGCGCTTCGGCTGCTCGCGTGACCGCGCCCGGTCCTTCACCCGCGGATCTCGCGCGCATCCTCGCGGCCGCCGGACGGGCGCCCGATCACGGGCGCATGAAACCTTGGCACCTGGTGGTGCTCGAGGGTTCCGCGCGCGAGGAATTCGCCGCCGCGGCGGCGCAAGCCAAGCGTCGCCGTGCGGCCTCGATGAGCGACGAGCAGCTCGCCGCCGAGCGCGCGAAACTGCTGCGCTCTCCGACTCTCGTCGTGGTGGGCTGCACGGTGCGCGAGAATCCCAAGGTGCCGGAGATAGAGCAGGTGATCGCGGCGGGCGCCGCCGCCGAGAATCTGTTCCTGGCGGCGCACGCCTTGGGCTATGGCGTGATGTGGAAGACGGGAGCCGCGGCCTACGATCCGGACGTCAAGGCGGTGGTGGGCCTGCGCGCGACCGATCACATCGTCGGCATCATGCATATCGGCACCCGGGTCAAGTAGCGGGAAAGGTATGCCCGCGCAATGACACGGCCTTGACCAGCGCCCAGGCAGGCACTCCTTTCGCAAGCGCGAGCTCGCGTGTGGCCGCACGGGTGACGCGGGCGAGAATCGAGGCGCCCGCACCGATATCGATGGACACCAGGTCGGAGCCGCCACCCTCGCCGCTGCCGTCCTCATCGACGGCCGTGACGATGCCCTGCAAGCTGTTGCGCACGCTCAAGTACTGCGGCACGCGGGTCGATACGATGACATCGCGGGCGAGGAGCTGCACGCGCAGCCGCGTTCCCGGCGCGAGCCGTGTGGCCTCGACCCTGATCTCGCCGCCGCCCACCCGGACCCGAGTGAGGCCGCTCCCGGCGTCCTCGCCGATCACGGTGCCGTCCAGGATCGCCCCGACGGCATCGGGACCGATCAAGGCGCGCAGCTTCGGGTCGTGGCTCATCTGCGTGATGCTGCCTTCGGCCGCGACCGTGCCGGACTGCATGAGCACGATGTGGGTCGCGAGCCTCAGTACCTCGTCGAATCGATGACTCACGTAAATCATCGGAATCGACAGCTCATCCCGCAAGGTCTCGAGATAGGGCAGCACTTCCTCGCGCCGCTCGCGGTCGAGGGAGGCGAGTGGCTCATCCAGCAAGAGCAGCCGCGGCTGCGAGAGGAGCGCGCGGCCGATCGCGACGCGCTGCCGCTCTCCGCCCGACAGCTGATGCGCGCGGCGCGACATCAGAGGCTCGAGATCGAGCAGGGAGAGCACGCGCTCGAAGCTCACATAGGGCGCCTGCCGGGCGCGGCGTTCGGCGTATTTCAAGTTCGAGGCGACGTTCAGGTGCGGAAACAGACGGGCGTCCTGGAACACGTAGCCGATGCCGCGCCGTTCCGCCGCGACCGCGACCTGCCGGCGGGTGTCGAGCAGTACCTCGTCATCGAGACTGACCTTGCCGCGATCGGGCACGAGGAGCCCCGCGATGATATTGATGGTCGTGCTCTTGCCGCAGCCGGAGGGTCCGAACAGCGCGACCACTCCGGGCGTGGGCGCATCGAACGCGACGTCGAGGACGAACGACTCGAGCCGCTTTTCGACCGCGACCTCGAGGCTCATCGGCCGAGCATCCGGCGCACGCGCCGTGCGAACCATTCGGACAGCAGCAAGCCGCCGAGTCCCAGCACCACGGACATGATGGCAAGCCGCGCCGCCGCGTGCTCCCCGCCCGGCTCCTGCAGAGCGGAGTACAGCGCGAGCGGCAGTGTCTGCGTTTCTCCGGGGATGTTCGATACGAACGTGATGACCGCGCCGAACTCGCCCAAAGCGGCCGAGAAGGCCGTGATTGCCCCCGCCAAGAGGCCCGGCAGCATCAAAGGCAAGGTCACGCTCGCGAACCGGTCGAGCGGCCCTGCGCCCAAGGTGCGCGCGGCATCCTCGAGCCCGCGGTCGACGTTCTCGAGGGAAATACGGATGGCGCGCACCATGAGCGGAAAGGACATCACCGCGGTGGCGAGCGCGGCTCCGTTGCGCGTGAAAATGAGCACGATCCCGAACGAGCGATCGAGCCAGCCGCCGATGGGGCCGCGGGTGCCGAACAGGAGCAAGAGGACGTAGCCCACGGCCACCGGAGGGAGCACCAGGGGCAGGTGCACGACGGCATCGAGCAGCGTCTTGCCGACGAATCGGCGGCGCGTGAGAACCCACGCGACGAGGATCGCGGGCGGCAGACTGAACAAGACGCTGCGCAGAGCGACGCCGAGGCTCAACTCGAGCGCAGTGACTTCCTGGTGAGTCGGCGCGATCATTCTTCGGGCGCGGATGGAACAATCCGGGGCTGCATGCGCCACGCAGTATACTGGTGTGCTTGAGATTCGCCCGGAACCGACGAGGCTACCCGGGCACCGACGAGGATCCTTACATGGCTTATTACCGCGCCGTAGCGCAGGCAGCGGCGTCGATACCGGAACGCATCGGTGTCTTGCTGGCCAATCTTGGCACACCGGACTCGCCCACTTATTTCGCCGTCCAGCGCTACCTGCGGGAATTTCTGAGCGACCGGCGCGTGATCAATACGGCACCCGCGCTGTGGCTGCCCATTCTGTACGGCGTCGTGCTGCCGTTCCGGCCGCTGAAAAGCGCCAAGAACTACCGCAAGATCTGGATGCAGGACGGATCGCCCCTGGCGGTGTACTCGCGTCGCTTGACCAACAAGCTGGGCGATCGGCTGCATGGGGCGCTCGGCGATCGGGTGCGCGTCGCGCTCGGCATGACCTACGGGAATCCGAGCATCGACAGCGCCCTGAGCATTCTCGCGGAACAAAACGTGCGCAGGCTCCTGGTGCTGCCCCTGTATCCCCAGTATTGCTCATCGACCACCGGGTCGGTGTTCGATCGCACGGCCGCGGCGCTCGGCCGCTGGCGCTGGCTGCCCGAGACTCGTTTCGTCAACGATTATTGTGCCGATGCCGGCTATATCGACGCGTTGTGCGCGCGCATTCGGGAGCATTGGGAGCGTGCCGGCGAGCGTGCGCACCTGGTGTTCTCCTATCACGGCGTGCCCGCCTCCTACGTGAGCGAGGGAGACCCTTATCAAGCCCAGGCCGAGGCGACGACCCGCGCGGTTGTGTCGCGCTTGCAGCTCGCCTCCGAGGATTGGTCGCATTGCTACCAATCGCGTTTCGGCCGTGTGCGCTGGCTGCAGCCCTACACCGAGGACACCCTGGATGAGCTCGCCAAACGCGGCAAGCGCAAGCTCACCGTCGTGTCGCCCTCGTTCGCGGTGGACTGCCTGGAGACCTTGCAGGAGGTGGCTCTCGAATACCGCGACAAGTTTCGCGAGCTGGGCGGGGAGTCGCTGGAGCTGGTGCCGGCGCTGAACGATGACGATCGTCATGTCGATGCACTCATCGGGATTGTGATAAATCACCTGCAAGGATGGATGTAATAAATTGATTATATTAATAATATGTCGGTCATTATTGCCGCGCTAGCGCTTACAGCGGTCGCCGTCTGGGCTTACCTCGTCGCCGCGCACGGCAAGTTCTGGCTGTCGCTGCCGGAGCTTGCGCCGGTGTCTTCCTTGCGCGGACCGCGCGTCGACATCGTGGTTCCCGCGCGCGACGAGGCGCACAGCATCGAGCCGGTGATCGCATCGCTCCTCGCACAGGACTACGGCGCGGGAATCCCGGGGTCATTTGCAGTGACGCTCGTCGACGATAACTCGACCGATGGAACCGCTGAGCGAGCCGGCCGCGCAGCCAATCTCAACATTGTGCGCGGCGCGCCCAAGCCGGCCGGATGGGTTGGCAAGATGTGGGCGCTCGAGCAGGGCATTGCCGCGGGCGATGCACCGCTCATCCTGTTGACCGATGCGGACATCCTGCATGAGCCCCGGCATCTGTCGACGCTCGTCGCCTGCCTGGAGCGTTCCAGGCTGGACATGGTGAGCGAGATGGTGCACCTCAATTGCTCGAGCCTCGCCGAGCGCGCACTCGTCCCGGCGTTCGTGTACTTCTTTCAGATGCTGTACCCCTTCGCCAAGGTGAATGACGCGCGCTCGCGCGTGGCGGCGGCAGCTGGGGGCACCGTGTTGATCCGCCGCGAGGTCCTGGAGCGCATCGGGGGGATCGGGGCCATCAAGGGTGCGCTCATCGACGACGTCTCGCTTGCCAAGGCGGTGAAGGGACGCAATGGCGCGATTTTCCTCGGGCATTCCGCGCTGGCCTTTTCCATCCGTCCTTATCCCGCATTCGTCGATATCTGGCGCATGATCGCGCGGACGGCGTTCACGCAGCTGCGTCGTTCGGCCTGGCTCTTGCTCGGTACACTCGTCGGGTTGAGTCTCGTCTGGCTGGCGCCGCTCGCCGCGGCGCTCCTCGGCCACGGCTGGGTGCGCGCGTGCGGGCTCGCCGCGTGCACGCTCGCGGTCGTGAGCTATCTGCCGACGCTTGCCCGCTACCGCCGCAGCTTCGCGTGGGCGATCGCCCTGCCGCTCATCGCGCTCTTCTATATGGCGGCGACGCTGGGCTCGGCGGTCGATGCGTGGAGCGGGGTGGGTGCGCGCTGGAAGAGCCGCACGTATTGAGGCGCTCCTTGTCGAGCATTACTCCTTGAATGCGCGGTCGAGCAGCAGCCGCGCATCCGATCGCGCATCGCCCGCGCCGAAGACGGCACCCCAGCCCGCCTCGGGATTCAGGCGCGTCGCGCAGAATGCCTCGGCGACGGCGTGCGCGCCGGCGGAGCCTGCCGCGGCGCCGAGCAGCAGCTGGGCCTGCGTGAGCGTGACGAAGCCTTGCGCGAAGCGCCGTGCGAGCGACTCGCTGAAGCCCTCGGAGGGGAAGGCGGCGAAGCGCTCGAACGCGGCATCGAAATGCCGGTTATTTCCGCGCGCGGTGGAGAGCTCGTGCAGCACGACCTCCGCAGTCGCGGGCGACTTGCCGAAGGCACGCAGCACGTCGAGGCACATGATGTTGCCCGAGCCCTCCCAGATCGAGTTCACCGGCATTTCGCGCGCGATCCGCGCGAGCGAGAGCTCCTCCGTGTAGCCGTTGCCGCCGAGAATCTCCATCGCCTCGGCGGCGAGCTCGCAGCCGCGCTTGCAGACCCAGAACTTTGCGGCCGAGGTGAGCGCGCGACGCAGCGTCGCCTCGCTCGGCGCATCGCTCTCGAAGCCCCTGGCGAGGCGCATCGAAAGGGCAGTGGCAGCTTCCGATTCGAGGATCAGATCGGCGAGCACGCTTTGCATGAGCGGTTGCTCGCGCAGCGCGGCTCCGAAGGCCTTGCGAAATCGCGTGTGGTGCAAGGCCTGCACCACGGCCTGGCGCATCATGCCGGCGCTGCCGAGCACACAATCGAGACGCGTGTAGGTGCCCATTTCGAGAATGGTCGGTACGCCGCGCCCTTCCTCGCCCAACAGCTGCGCCCAAGCGTCCACGAACTCGACCTCGGAGGAGGCATTGGAGCGGTTGCCGAGCTTGTCCTTCAGCCGCTGAATGAGGATGCCGTTGCGCGTGCCGTCCGGCAGACGGCGCGGCATGAAAAAGCATGACAGGCCTGCCGCGGTCTGAGCGAGCACCAGATGCGCGTCGCATTGGGGCGCGGAGAAGAACCACTTGTGGCCGTTGAGGCGATAGGATCCGTCCGCGCTGCGCTCGGCCCGTGTCGTATTGGCGCGCACGTCGGAGCCGCCTTGCTTCTCGGTCATGCCCATGCCGACCAGGCCGCCGCGTTTCTGATCGATGGGAATGTCGCGGCTGTCGTAGCGGCGTGTGAGCAGCCGCGGCACCCAATCGTGCGCGAGGTCGGGATCGCGGCGCAGCGCCGCGATCGCGCCGTAGGTCATGGTGGTCGGACACAGCGTGCCGCACTCCACCTGCGCTTGCATCAAGTAACCCGCCGCGCGTGCCACGTGCGCGCCGGCGACGGGCCGGCCGCCCTCCCGCGCCCACGGGCCGCTGTGATAGCCGCGCGCCGCGATGCCCTCCATGAGTGCGTGCCAGGAGGGATGGAATTCGAGGGCATCGATGCGCTCGCCGCGGACGTTGAAGCTCTGCAGCACGGGCGGGTAGCGATTGGCCAGCCGTCCGTGCTCGAAGCTCGCAGCGCATCCGATGGCGGCACCGTCGCGTCCGAGTTGAGCGGCGTGCGCGGCGGCCCCCTCGCGCTTCACAGCCTCGGAAAGCGCCTCGTCGGTCGTGAACAGGTTGTAATCGCAGAGCGGCGGGGTCTGATTGGGAACCGCCTGTGGTGCCGGGGTGGCGGGATCGGGCATGAGAGCTCCTGAGACGCCTCGAGAGTCCGGATATTAAGGCTAAAAGTGGGCGCGTGAAGCCCGCTTGCTTGCCGGGCCGGCCCGCGAGGTGCTAGATTTGGGGGTATATGTTCTCGGCAGCCCCAAGTCTCGGCGATGCGCTCGGCACCTCGTGCCGCGGCTCGCTTGCGCTACTTCTGCTGCTGCGCCGCTAGGCGCCACTCACACACGCGCCATCGGTCGGCGCCCACAAGACCGAAAACCAATTCCTCGCTGACAAATCGGACACGCGGTTTGTAGAGAGAGGCATGGCAGTGACCCAACGAGCAGAGAACATCATGTTGCGACATCCATCCACCAAGTATCGGGCCTTCGCGCCCATCGACATCAAAGACCGGCTCTGGCCCAGCACCGTCATCGAGACCCCGCCGACGTGGTGCAGCGTCGACCTTCGAGATGGCAATCAGGCGCTGATCGAGCCCATGGATGCCGCCCGCAAGCGCCGCATGTTCGATATGCTGATCCGCATCGGCTTCAAGGAGATCGAGGTCGGATTCCCGGCGGCGTCTCAGACGGACTTCGATTTCGTACGCGAAATCATCGAGCAGGGACTCATCCCCGACGATGTGACCATTCAAGTGCTCACGCAGGCACGCCCCGAGCTGATCGCCCGCACCTATGAATCGGTCCGGGGTGCACGCCGGGCGATCGTGCATGTGTACAACTCCACCTCCATCGCACAGCGCCGCGTCGTGTTTCGTACCGACCGCGCCGGCATCGTCGATATCGCGGTACGCGGTGCTGCGTGCGTGCGCGAGCACGCCGAGCGGGACAGGGATACCGAATGGATATTTCAATACAGCCCGGAAAGCTTCACGGGAACCGAGCTCGATTTCGCGGTGGAGATCTGCGATGCGGTGAATGCGGTCTGGGAGCCTACTCCGCAGCGCCGCTCCATCTTGAATCTTCCGGCCACCGTCGAGATGGCCACCCCGAACGTGTATGCGGATCAGATCGAGTGGTTCCTGCGGCACATCGGCAAGCGCGACAGCATCGTTCTGAGCGTGCATCCACATAACGACCGCGGCACCGCCGTGGCCGCGGCCGAGCTCGCGGTGATGGCGGGAGCCGAGCGGATCGAGGGCACGCTGTTCGGCAATGGCGAGCGCACCGGCAACGTGGATATCGTCACGTTGGCTCTTAACTTATACACACAAGGCGTTGATCCAAAGATAGATTTCTCCAATATCAACGAGGCCGCCCGGTGTGCGGAGGGCTGCAATCAGTTGCCCATCCATCCGCGTCATCCCTACGTGGGGGACCTCGTGTTCACCGCTTTTTCCGGCTCCCATCAGGACGCCATCAAAAAGGGCCTCGCGGCGCGCGCCGATTCCGATCTGTGGGACGTGCCCTACCTGCCGATCGATCCTTCCGACCTGGGCCGCTCCTACGATTCCATCATCCGGGTGAACAGCCAGTCGGGTAAGGGCGGTGTCGCGTATCTCCTGGAGCGCGATTACCAGCTCGTCATGCCGCGGCGGCTGCAGATCGAGTTCAGCCAGGTCGTACAGGCTGCCGCAGATATTACTGGTAAGGAACTGACATCCAAGGAATTGTGGGATCTGTTTCAGCAGGAATACCTCGCTCCTCGCACGCCTTTCCTGTACCGCGGGCATCAGCTGGCAGCCTCGACCGACGGCGAGGACACCGAGAAGCTGTCTCTGCAGGTCGAGCGGGACGGGCGACTCGAGACGCGGCTCGGGCAAGGTTCCGGACCGATCGACGCCATGGTGGCGGCGATCGGCCTGCCTTTCGACGTGCTTTCTTATGAGGAGCATTCCCGGGGTCAGGGGAGCGGCGCCGTGGCGGTGTCTTACATCGAGATTACGACGCGCTCGCGCCGCACGTTGTTCGGGGCGGGAATGCATTCGAACATCATCACGGCCTCCCTCCTGGCGGTAATCTCGGCCGTGAACCGGGCCATAGCCTCGGGCGTACTCGCGCCGAGCGCCCCAAGCGCGCGAACCGGTACCTGAGCCGTCACGGGAGGCCCCAGGCGGCTTGAAATCCCACCTCCGCGCCCCGAAAAGGAGGGTTGCGGGATCCCTTGCGTGGGCGAGGGGACCGGGTGCGGACGGGGCGAGCCTCCGGCCGTAACGGCGCGGCCGGGAACTAGTTGAATGACATGCAAAATCCGCTATAGTGCGCAACTTCATGTGTCGGCCTGTTCGATCCCATTGATTTCAAGGGCTTTTCTCGAAAAATGAGTGAACGCGAAGACGAACATTTTGACATCGACGACGAGTTCCTCGGCGAAGCCGAAGAATCCCACGAATTCGATCCCCTGCTGGAGCGCGCCGAGCGGCGCCCCAAAGCGTCGGCGCCGGCGGCCAAGCGCGGCAAAGCCGCCTGGAGCCGCGTGGAAGACGTCTTGGCCGAGCGGCAGTTGGAGAGAGAGCTTCGCGAAATTTTCGAAGACGAGTGACCTTGAACGCGCGATTGGGTTTACCGTCCGCTTCGCGCGCTGCCATCCATGTCTGATCTCTCTGATGAACGACCTTGGGTCGTGCTCAAGTTCGGCGGCACGAGCGTGTCGTCCGCCTCGAATTGGCACAACATTGCGCGAGTTCTGCGCGAGCGCATCGCCGAAGGGCTGCGCCCCGCGGTCGTGCATTCTGCGCTCTCCGGCATCACCGATCGCCTCGAATCGCTTCTCGCTGCCGCCGTGGCGGGCGCGCACGGCGCGGGACTCGAGCGCATCGAGGGCGTGCACCGCGATCTGGCGCGGCAACTCGCGGTTGAGCCGGGCCCCTTGTTCGAAACATTCCTCGCCGAGCTGAAGGGCTGCGCTGCCGCGATTGCCGAGAGCCGCGAGGTCGACGACCGCAGCCGGGCGCAGGTGATGGCCATGGGCGAGCTGCTCGCGACCGCGCTCGGCTGCGCGTTCCTCGGCGCGCAAGGCATCCCCATTCGCTGGATCGATGCGCGCAGCGTGCTGCGAGCCGAGCAACGTGCCGGCTCCAACCTGAAGGCGAGCTTTCTTTCGGCGACCTGCGATTTCGCGCCCGATCGGGCGCTGCTCGCGGCGTGGCGGGGGATCGAGGGCGTCATCATCACTCAGGGCTTCATTGCATCCAATGATGCCGGCGACACGGTGCTCCTCGGGCGTGGCGGCTCCGACACGTCCGGCTCGTATTTCGCTGCCAAGCTCGCGGCCGCACGCCTGGAAATCTGGACGGACGTGCCGGGCCTTTTCAGCGCCAACCCGCGCGCCATTCCGACCGCGCGGTTGCTGCGTGCCTTGCATTACGACGAGGCTCAGGAAATCGCGAGCAACGGCGCGAAGGTGCTGCACCCGCGCTGCGTGCTGCCGGTGCGTCAATACAAAATTCCTCTGCATGTCTACGCGACGCAAGCGCCGGGCCTCGAAGGGACGATCATCGGCGCCGACGTCGCGGACTCGGCGGCCCAGGTGAAGGCAATCGCCATCAAGAAGGGCATCACGCTCGTCTCGATGGACAGCCCCGGTATGTGGCACCAGGCGGGCTTCCTCGCCGACGCCTTCCAGGTTTTCAAGGAGCAGGGCATCTCGGTGGATCTCATATCGACCTCGGAGACGAACGTCACCGTGTCGCTGGATCCGACGGCCAATACGCTCGATCCCGCGGCGCTCGCGCGACTCTCGGCGGCGCTCGGCGAGCTGTGCCGGGTGGAGATACTGGGCCCGTGCGCCTCCTTGAGTCTGCTCGGGCGCAACATCCGCGGCATCTTGCACGAGCTCGGCTCGGCCTTCGAGCTATTCCAGGACCACAAGGTGTACCTCGTGAGCCAGGCGGCGAACGACTTGAACTTCACGTTCGTGATCGACGAGTCGCAAGGCGAGCGCCTGGCGCAGCAGCTGCACGAGCGGCTCATCCAGAGTATCGGCTCCGACAAGGTGCTCGGCCCGACGTGGCTGCAGCTGTTTGCACCGCCGGCGAGCGCGGCGCCCGGCGCGCTCAACTGGTGGGAAGAGTCCGCCAAGCGGCGGCAGCTTCTCGATATCGCCGCGCGGGAATCGGCGGCGTTCGTGTACGACCTCGCGAGCATCGACGCGGCGGCGGCCGCCTTGCGGAACGTGCAGGCCATCGCGCGCTGGGCCTACGCCATGAAGGCGAACTGGCACCCCGAAATCCTGCGTCGCGTCTACGCGGCGGGCCTCTCGCTCGAATGCGTATCGCGCGGCGAGATCGAGCACGCCTTCGCCCAGGTTCCCGGCCTGGTGCCCGAGCGCGTCCTGTTCACGCCCAATTTTGCGCCGCGTACCGAGTACGAATTCGGGTTTCATCAGGGCGTGCGTGTGACCTTGGACAACCTCTATCCGCTCAAGGCGTGGCCGGCGGTGTTCGCAGGCCGCGACATTTTCGTGCGGGTCGATCCTGGGACCGGCCGCGGCCACCATCACCATGTGCGCACCGCCGGCGAGCACTCGAAGTTCGGCGTGCCGCTCTCGGAGATGGGGGAGCTCGCGAGCCTGGCACGCGCCGGCGGTGTGCGCGTCGTGGGCCTGCATGCGCACACCGGCAGCGGCATTCTGGACGTCGCCAACTGGACCGAGACGGGCGCCTTGCTCGCGCAGCTGGCAAGTCACTTCCCCGATGTCCACGTGGTCGATCTGGGCGGCGGCATCGGGGTTCCCGAGCAGCTGGGTCAGAGCGGCATCGATCTCGGCGCTCTGGATGCCGGCGTCGCGCAACTCGCGCAGCGCTTCGCGCACATCGAGTTCTGGATGGAGCCGGGACGGTTCTTGGTTGCCAAGTCGGGCGTGCTGGTTGCGCAGGTCACGCAGCTGAAGGGCAAGGGCGAAACGCGCTACGTGGGCATCGCGACCGGCATGAATTCACTCATCCGGCCCGCCTTGTATGGAGCGCATCACGATATCAGGAACCTCACGCGCCTCGGGCAGCCCTTGACTGATAAAGTGACCATCGTCGGGCCGATTTGCGAGACGGCGGACCAGCTGGGAAGCGACCGCTGGCTGCCGCCGAGCGAAGAGGGCGACGTACTGCTCATCGCCAACTGCGGCGCGTATGGGTACGCGATGGCTTCTCAATATAATCTGCGGCCCCCGGCGGCGGAGTTCGTGATCGCATGTTGAAGGAAGTAGGCATCATCGGTTGGCGCGGCATGGTCGGCTCGGTATTGCTCGAGCGCATGCGCGCGGAGCGCGATTTCGATCTGGTCGAGCCGGTGTTCTTCAGCACCTCGCAAGCCGGTGCCGCATCGCCCGACATCGGCCGCGAGACCCGCCGCGTTCAGGACGCGCATGATCTCGCCGCGTTGAAGCGCCTGCCGATGCTGATCAGCGCCCAGGGCGGGGACTACACTCAAGAAGTGCATGGCCGGCTGCGCGAGGCAGGCTGGCGAGGCTATTGGATCGACGCGGCCTCGACGCTGCGCATGGCGGATTCGGCGGTGATCGTTCTCGATCCCGTGAACTTGCCCGTGATGCGTCTGGCGCGCGAGCGCGGGGTCAAGGACTTCATCGGCGGCAACTGCACCGTCTCGCTCATGCTCATGGCCGTCTGCGGCCTGATGCGCGCGGGGCTCGTGGAATGGATCACGGCCATGACGTATCAGTCCGCCTCGGGGGCGGGCGCGCAGAACATGCGCGAGATGCTCGAGCAGATGGGCGCCCTGCACCGGTCCGCGGCCGGTTTGCTCGCGGATCCGGCGAGCGCCATCCTCGACATCGACCGCGCGGTGTCGCAGGCTCAGAAGCGTGCGGACTTCCCGAAGGCGCAGTTCGGCGCGCCGCTCGCCGCCAGCTTGATTCCGTGGATCGACAAGGACCTCGGCGCGGGTCAGAGCCGCGAGGAGTGGAAGGCGGGCGCGGAGTCGAACAAGATCATGGGCACAGAGGCGAACCCGGTGCCGGTGGAGGGAATCTGCGTACGGGTGAGCGCGATGCGCTGCCATTCGCAGGCGCTCACCATCAAGTTGAAGTGCGACGTGCCCCTGGCGGAGGTCGAGCACCTGATTGCGGGAGGCAACGATTGGGTCAAGGTCGTGCCGAACGAGCGCGAGGCGTCCATCGCGGCACTTTCGCCCGCGGCCGTGAGCGGCACCATGACCATTCCAGTCGGCAGATTGCGCAAGCTCGCCATGGGCGCAGAGTATCTTTCCGCCTTCACGGTCGGCGATCAGCTGCTCTGGGGAGCTGCCGAGCCGCTGCGACGCACTATGCGTATTCTACTCGAGTGAGTGATTGGCCCTGCGGCAGGAGCGTGATCGGCACGGGCTGCACGCGCCAGATATCCCGGCTGTATTCCCGAATGGAGCGATCCGACGAGAACTTGCCGCTGCGTGCCGTGTTGAGAATCGCCATGCGTGTCCAGCGCTCCGGGTCGCGATACGCCGCCGAGACCTTGTCCTGACACTCGATGTACGAGGCGAAATCCGCGAACAGCATGTATGGATCGTAGTGCAGCAGGTTGTCCATGAGAGGCTGCAACAGTGCCGTATCCCCGCGCGTGAAGAAGCCGCTGCGGATGAGGTCGATGGCCTCGCGCAGGTGCTGGTTCGCGGCGTAATAGTCCATGGGCCGATAGCCGCGCGACTTCAACGCGACCACCTCCTCGACGGATAGCCCGAACAGGAAGAAATTCTCTGCGCCGATTTCCTCGCGCAGCTCGATGTTCGCACCGTCGAGCGTGCCGATGGTGAGCGCCCCGTTCATGCAGAATTTCATGTTGCCCGTTCCCGACGCTTCTTTGCCGGCCGTCGAGATCTGTTCCGACAGGTCGGCCGCCGGATAGACGTGCTGGCCGTTGGTGACATTGAAATTCGGCAGGAACACGAGCTTCAGCCGGTCGCGCATGTCCGGATCGCGGTTGATCACCTCTCCCACGGAGGTGATCAGCTTGATCATGAGCTTCGCAAGGTGGTATCCGGGTGCCGCCTTGCCGCCGAAGATGAACGTCCGCGGCACGACCGGCAGGCCGGGATTCGACTTCAATCCGTGATAGAGCGAGACGATGTGCAGGATCTTGAGGTGCTGCCGCTTGTACTCGTGAATGCGCTTGACGAGCACGTCGTACATCGAATCGGGATCGATCCGTATGCCGGTGCGCTCCAGGGCGAGCGCGGCGAGGCTGCGCTTGTTATTCAGCTTGATGTCGCGCCAGCGGGCGCGAAACGCGGCATCCTCGGCGAGGGGCTCGAGCTTCTTGAGCTCGGCCAGATCCTTGACCCAGCCGTCGCCGATGTGCTCGGTGATGAGCGCGGAGAGCGAAGGATTGGACAGCACCATCCAGCGGCGCGGCGTGACGCCGTTCGTCTTGTTGCTGAATTTCTGCGGCCAGAGCTCGTAGAAGTCCCTGAGCACGTCGCGCTCCAGCAGCTCGGTGTGCAGGGCCGCCACGCCGTTGATCGCATGGCTGCCGATGCAGGCCAGGTGCGCCATGCGCACGTAGCGCTGATCGTTCTCGTCGATGATCGACATGCGGCGGATGCGATCCTCATCACCCAGGAAGCGCATGCGCACCTCGTCGAGGAAATGCGCGTTGATGTCGTAGATGATCTGCAGATGACGCGGCAGGACGCGGCCGAACACCTCGAGCGGCCAGCGCTCGAGCGCCTCGGGCAGCAGGGTGTGGTTGGTGTAGGCGAAGGTGCGGCGAGTGACGCTCCAGGCCTCGGCCCAAGGCAGGGCGTACTCGTCGATGAGCAGGCGCATGAGCTCGGCGATGGCGATGGCTGGGTGCGTATCGTTGAGCTGCACCGCGAATTTCTCGTGAAATTTCTCGAGCGGTACCCCTTGCGTGCGCACGACGCGGAACATGTCCTGTATGGAGCACGAAACGAAGAAGTATTGCTGCTCGAGGCGCAGCTCCTTGCCGCGCAGCTGCTCGTCGTTCGGATAGAGCACCTTGCTCAGGTTTTCCGACGTGACCTTCTGGTTCACCGCTCCGTAGTAGTCCCCGCTGTTGAACGCGGCGAAATCGAACGACTCCGGCGCCTCCGCGCTCCACAGGCGCAAGGTGTTCGCGGTGTTGGTGCGATAGCCCAGAATCAGCGTGTCGTAGGGGACTCCGTGCACGACCTTGTGCGGCATCCAGCGCACGCGCGGGCGTTCCTGGTCGTCGATGTAGTGTTCGGTGGTGCCTCCGAACTTCACGCTCACCGCCCACTCTGGACGCGCGAGCTCCCAGGGATTGCCGAAGCGCAGCCATTTGTCGGTCTTTTCGATCTGCCAGCCGTCGACGATCTGCTGCTGGAAGATTCCGAACTCGTAGCGAATGCCATAGCCGAGCGAGGGAATTTCGAGTGTGGCGAGCGAATCGATGAAGCATGCCGCCAGGCGGCCGAGGCCGCCGCTTCCCAATCCCGGCTCCTCCTCTTGCCGCAGCAGCTCCTCGAGATCGAGGCCGAGCTCGGACATGCCTTTGCGGACGGTCTCGGAGATGCCCAGACTCAAGAGGTTGTTGCCGAGCTGCGGACCCATGAGGAATTCGGCGGACAGATAGGCGACCGTGCGCGAGGCGTCCCGAGTGTAAGTCGCCGCGGTGCTGATCCAGCGCTGCAGCATCCGGTCGCGGACGGCATAGGCGAGGGCCATGTAGTAATCGTTGCGAGTGGCCAGGGCCGCGAATTTGCCCTGCATGTAGAACAGATCGTCGAGAAAGGAGCTCTTTATGGCTTCCTTATCGAGTGCGGTGCGCTCATCCGCGGGCTCCCTCATGCTGCCCACACCACCTCGACGGGGGTGCGGTCTTGGCGCAGGACGGCGCGCACCGGCATGTCCTCGACAGGACCGGAGCCGTTGGCCGCCGTGAACGTGCGCCACTTGGCGTCGCCAAGAATGAGGATGTACAGCTGCCGCGAACCGAGCAGGGCCGACAGATTCAGGCTGAGCCGCGCGTGCGGCGCAGTGGGCGCATGCATCGCGACGCAGGCCGCTGTCGCACTCGGATCGAGTGCATTGGGCAAGTTCGGGGAGTGCGGAAAGAGCGAAGCGGTGTGGCCGTCATCGCCCATGCCGAGCACCGTCACGTCGAATGGTCGCGGCACACGGGCAAACGTTTCCCAGGCCGCCGCTGCGCCCAAGTCGGGCGAGGGCGCGGCGTTCTTGAGGCCCGTGAAGCGCGCCGCGGCGGCGGCCTCGCGCAGCAGGTTGTCACGAACCAGCTTCTCGTTGCTGCCGGCAGCGGTCGGATCCACCCAGCGCTCGTCGGCAAGCGCCACGCAGACACGGCTCCAGTCGAGCGGCCGGGCGGAGAGCGCCCGGAACAGCTCGACCGGTGAATTGCCGCCGGACACTACCAGGCTCGCGAGGCCGCGTTGCGCGATCGCCTGAGAGAGACTCGCGGCGATGGTACCGGCCAGCCCATCGGCCAGCGCCCGGGCGTCGGGGTAACGCTTCACTTCGGCGGGGGAGATCGTCATGAGAGCGAATCCGTGGCTGCGACGCGGGAAAGCGTAGCACGCGCGCGTCCTCAAGTAAGCCGGCCGATGTGCTATAAGCCGCCGGCGTGAGCGCGGCCGGCAGCGTGATATTCATCATTTTCGCCGCCGCGCAGGATGTAATCCTGGCGCCGGTGCTGATCGCACGCCGTTTTCACGATGTGCTTACCGATGGACCGGTGTTCATGCCGCCGCCTTCCCCGCTCCCGGTCCCTGCCTCGCGCAGGCGTGATGCCTGGCTCGGCGGCGCGGATGAAGGCGATGGATTGTTCCCGCTGATGGGCGGCGAGCACCTCGCCGCGGGGTGGATCTTTCCTCCGGCATCGAACGACGTTAATCTCGACACCGCCGATTCTCAATTCACATATCTCACCAAGACAACCAAAAACAGGAGTTCAGGTTGATACATGTCGATTGCGAGCATGACGCCGCGGCGGCGCCTGAGGCGGCCTGAAGTTGCAGCTGAAAACATTCGTCGACATCGCCGGCTGGTCCGGTACGGTGTTGGTGCTCGGCTCCTATGCGCTGATCTCCTCCGGCAAGCTGCAGCCGCGCTCGGCGCTCTATCAGGGGATGAACGTCGTCGGGGCGGTCGGCTTGGCCATCAACAGCGGCTGGAACAGCGCGTGGCCCTCGGCTGGTCTCAACATCGTATGGCTCGGCATCGCCATTGTGGCCATGAGGCGCAATCGCCGCCGCGCCACGCCATGAGCCCCGCTCAGTCGCGGATGAGAACCGGCGTTCCCAGGGCGATTCGCTCGTAGAGATGCTGCATCGCGCCGTTGTCGAGCGCGATGCAGCCGCGCGTCCAGTCCTTGGGCCCGCGCAGGCGAGGCGTGGGATCCTGTCCATGGATATAGATCTCTCCGCCGAGCCGCGTATGTTGTGGCGGCAGGCGCTTCTCGCGCAAGGCCGCAAGAATATTGCCGTGCTCCTCGGGGCTGATGAGTCCGGCGGCCAGCCCGCGCTCGGCATCCTCCGCGTTCGGATAACTCAGGCACATGGACAAGAAAAATTTGCTGCGCGGATTCTTGCTGCAGATGTAGAACTCGCCGATGGGAGTCGCTTCGTCGCCCTCCACCGCTTTGTCGGCCGCCCAGTTCCTGCCGAGGGCCACCGGGTAGCTCCGATCGAGGCAGGTCCCGACATACAGATGCAGCGTACGCGCCGCCTTCTCGATGACGAGCCGCTGCTCGCGCTCGGCGTTTTCCGCTTGCGGGACCATCAGCGGCCGCCGCGCGCGGCGAGCTCGTCCACGACGCGCGCAAGCGACAATCCCTTCGCCTCGAGCATCAGCACTACGTGGTAAAGAAGGTCCGCGGCCTCGGCGATCACCTCCTCATCGCCCTGTGCGAGGCTCGCGAGCGCCAGCTCGAGTCCTTCCTCGCCCACCTTCTGCGCGATGCGCCGGGGACCCTCGTCGAGGAGCTTTGCCGTGTAGCTGCCCGGCGGCCGTGCGTCGATGCGCTGGCGGATGGTCTGCGTCAACACGCCGAGATAGCCGTAGGGTTGCGCGGCGGTCTGCGGGGCGCCTTCGCCGAAACAGGTGGGCGTGCCGCGGTGGCAGGTTGGACCCAAGGGGTGGGCGAGGATCAATAGAGCATCGCCGTCGCAGTCTGCGGCGATGGCGCGCACCTCGAGAAAATGCCCCGAGGTTTCGCCCTTGGTCCATAGGCGCTGCTTGCTGCGGCTGAAAAAGGTCACTCGACCGCTGGCCTGCGTCGCCGCGAGCGCCTCGCGATTCATGTAGCCGAGCATGAGCACCGAGCCGTCCACGTGATCCTGCACGATGGCGGGCAAGAGTCCCTGCTCCTTGTCCCAGTCGAGTGCGTCCAGGCCGCTCACGTTCTCACCTCGATGCCGTCCGCGCGCAGCGCCCGCTTGAGATCGGGGATGGCGATGTCCCCGGAATGGAAGACGCCCGCAGCCAGCGCCGCGTCCGCGGCCGAATCGCGGAACACCCGGGCGAAATGCTCGATGCAGCCCGCGCCCCCGGAGGCCACCAGCGGTACGCGGCAAACGCGGCGCACTGCACGCAACTGCTCGATGTCGTATCCCTGGCGCACGCCGTCGCTCGCCATGCAATTCAGAACGATCTCGCCGGCGCCGCGCCGTTGCGCCTCGACCACCCAATCCAAGGTGGCGCGTCCGGCATCGCAAGTGCGCTTGGCGTCGCCGGTGAATTGCTGGACGCGATACTCGCCGTCGACCGTTTGACTGTCGATGCCGACCACGACACATTGGGTGCCGAAGCGCTGGCTGAGCGCCTCGAGGAGCTCGGGATCGGCGAGCGCCGGTGAGTTGACGGAAATTTTTTCCGCTCCGGACGCCAGCACCTCCTCGGCATCGGCGACGCTGCGGATGCCTCCGGCGACGCAGAAGGGAATATCCAGAATCCGCGCAACGCGCTCGATCCAGCGGCGGTCCACCGTGCGTGCATCCGGGCTCGCCGTGATGTCGTAGAACACGAGCTCATCGGCGCCCGCGTCACGATAGCGCAGCGCGAGATCCATGATCTCGCCGACGATGCGGTGCTCTCGAAAGCGCACCCCCTTGACCACCCGGCCCTCGCGCACATCGAGGCAGGGGATTATGCGTTTGGCAAGAATGGCCGCAGCTCCTCGATCGGAATGAGGTCCTCGAGCAGCGCCTTGCCGCTGATGGCCGCGGCCGCGCCGCTCGAGGCGAGCGCCAGCAAATCCGCCGCATCGCGTATGCCCCCGGATGCCTGCCAGGCGATGCCGGGAAAGCGCCGTGCGGCCTCCGCATAGAGCGCGACATTCGGCCCCGACAGTGCACCGTCGCGCGCGACGTCGGTGCAGAGCACGTGCGTGGGGACGGCTGCGGGAAATTCCGCGAGAGCTTCCCACAGCGGGCGCATCGTTTGCCGTTGCCACCCATGGGTGACGATGCAGGGCGTGCCATCCGCATCCAGGCGCACGTCCAAGGCGAGGACAATGCGATCGTGGCCGAAGTCCTTGATCCATTCGCGCACCGCCGTCGGATCCGACGAAGCCGCGCTGCCGATCACCGCGCGCGCGGCGCCCGCTTCGAGTACGCGCTCGACATCGGGCCGGGTGCGCAGACCCCCGCCCACTTGCAGCTTGAGCCTCGATCCGCGGGCGAGCTCGGCGATGAGGGCGCGGTTGCCCGAGTCTGTGCGCCCTTCCCGGGCGCCGTCGAGATCGACGACATGCAGCCAATCCGCGCCCATCGCGCGGTACCTGCGCGCGAGAGCGAGGGGGGGCGTGGGGTACGCCGTCTCGCGGGCGAAGTCGCCCCGCAGCAAGCGCACGCAGCGGCCGTCCTTCAAGTCGATGGCGGGAATGAGGCGCATGCGACGGCGAGCGGACCTGGCCTTGAGTCAATGAAGGCCGATGAAATTGCGCAGCAGACGCGCACCGGCGGCGGCGGAGCGCTCCGGGTGAAATTGCACGCCGTAGAAATTGCGCCAGGCTACGCAGGCGCTGAATGCCGCGCCGTAGCGGCAGCTCGCGATGGTCGCAGGGCCCTGGGGCACCGCGTAGCTGTGCACGAAGTAAGCATGGTCGCGTGCGCCGAGCCCCTCCAGCAGGGGTGACGGGCGCTCCATGTCGAGCGTGTTCCAGCCCATGTGTGGTACGGGACGACCGGGCGCGTCGGCGAGCCGCACGCTTCCCCCGGGAATCACGGCCAGGCATCGGGCGGGCCCCTCCGCGGAAGACTCGTGCAGCAGCTGCATGCCGAGACAGATGCCGAGCACGGGCTGAGTGAGCGAGGGAATGAGGCCATCGAGGCCGCTCGAGCGCAGGCGTGCCATGGCGTCCGGCGCAGCGCCCACTCCCGGCAGAATCACATGGCTTGCGCGCCGGATGCGTTGCGGATCCGAGGACACTTCGGCCGGGGCGCCGAGCCGCTCGAAGGCGAACTCGAGCGATGCGATGTTCGCTCCGCCGCAGGCGACGATGACGATGTCGGGGCTCACAAAGTGCCCTTGGTGGATGGCAGCTCGCTGCCCTCGCGGCGGACCGCTTGCCGTAACGCTCGGCCCACCCCCTTGAAACAGGACTCGACCATGTGGTGCGTGTTTTCGCCGCTGACCCGAAGATGCAGGGTAGCTCCGAGCGTGTCGCACAGGGAACGAAAGAAATGCGCCACCAGCTCGGTCGGCAGTTCCCCGATCCGCTCCCGATTGAAGCGCCCGTCCCAGACGAAGAATGGGCGGCCCGACAGGTCGATCGCCACCTGCGCCTCTGCCTCGTCCATCGCAAGCACGAAGCCATAGCGGCCGATGCCGCTTTTGTCGCCCAGCGCCTCGCGCAGCGCTGCACCGAGCGCGAGCGCGCTGTCCTCGACCGTGTGGTGCTCATCGATGTGCAAGTCCCCTTGGCACTCGAGCGTGAGCGCGAAGCCGCCGTGTTTCGCGATTTGCTCGAGCATGTGATCGAAGAATCCGAGCCCCGTGGCGATACGGCTGGGACCTTCGCGCGACAGGTCCACATCGACCACGACGTGCGTCTCCCGCGTCTTGCGTTCGGTGCGGGCTCGCCGCGCCGCGCCCAGGATTCGCTCCGCGATCGCGGGCCAGCGCTCCGCGGCGGCGCCGTCCACGCGGACGCGCAGTCCTTCGACACCGATGTTGCGTGCGAACTCGAGATCCGTGTCGCGATCGCCGACCATGAAGCTGCGTGCGGCATCGATCGGATGATGCTTCAGGTATTGCTCGATCAGACCGAGCTTCGGCTTGCGGCAACCGCAGGCTTCGTGCAGGAAGTGCGGGCAGATGAACACCGCCTCGAAGTCGATACCCTGCGAGGCGAAGAGGTCGAGCGTGAAGCGGTGGGCGCGATCGAAGTCATCTTGAGGCAGGGCCGGCGTGCCCAGCCCGTCCTGATTCGTGACCATCACCAAACTGAAGCCTGCGCGCTTCAGGGCGAGGAGGGCGGGTACGACGTCCGGCAGCAAGCGGATTTTCTCGAGACGGTCCACGCGCTCATCCGGCGGCTCCTCGATCAGCGTGCCGTCGCGGTCGACGAAGAGCACGCGACGGGCCGCGTCCGGCCGCGCCGCGCCAGTCCGCGCCGCATTAGGCTCGCCCGGCGTGTCGTTCATGCCGCCTGCTTCGCTCACGCGGCCTCCAGACTTTCGATCAGCGCGTCGTTCTCGGCACGGGTGCCCACCGAGACCCGGAGCGCACTCGGCAGCGCCGGATTCGCCCGCAGGTCGCGCACCAGCGTCCCGCCCGCCATGCTCGAGCGCAGGAAGCGATCTGCGTCCTCGCTGTCGACCAGAAGAAAGTTCGTATCGCTCGGCCACACTTTGGCAACCAGCGCGGTGCGCTCCAGGCGCGCGCGCAAATAGTCGCGCTCCGCGAGCAGCGTCTCGATGCGCGCGTGGGCGGCGGTGAGCGCATCGGGCTCGAGGGCGCGCAGCGCCGCTTCGATGGTGGGCTGAGCGAGCGAGTAGGGTGGGATGACGCGTCGCGCCAGTTCGATGAGATCCGGATGGGCGAGGAGGGCGCCGATGCGCGCGCCTGCGAGCGCGTGCGCCTTGGAGAGCGTGCGCAGCACGGCGAGGGTTGGGAAACGCTCGAGCCAGGCCGCGAGGCTGCGACGGCCGGACCATTCGACGTAGGCCTCATCGACGGCGACGATGGCCTTACCGTCGAGCGCGGCGCACACCGCCTCGATGGCATCGAGGTCGAATGCGTTGGCCGTGGGATTGTTGGGCGAGCAAAGGTACACGATCTTCATCGCGGGGCGCCACGCTGCGAGCAGGCGGCTCGGATCGAGGCTCCAGCCCCGGTCTCGCTCCAAGGGCACGTCCACGACGCCGGCGCCCTGAATGTGAGCGGCCACCCGATACATGCCGAAGGTCGGCGGACATTGCAGGATCGCATCCATTCCGGCGCGCAGGTAAATGCGCGACAAGAGATCGATGGCCTCATCGCTCCCCCGTCCGACCAACAGCATGTCGGCCGGCACCCCGTAGAGCGCGGCCAAGCGGGCGACGAGCGCCTTGGGCTGCGGCTCGGGATAGCGATTGAGGCCGGCTGCCGTGGCGTCGCCCGCCGGGCGCCAGGGCGCTTCGTTGGCGTGCAGCCGCGTGAGCGAGGGCAACCATGCGGCGTGCGAGTACGGCTTCAAGTGCAGGATTTCCGGCCGCGCGAGCGCGAGCACGGGATTCATGGCGCTTGCTCCGCAAGCGCCGCCAAGCGGATGTTCACCGCTGCGGCATGCGCATCGAGTCCTTCGAGTCCGGCCAGGGTGCACGCGACTGCGCCGAGGACCTCGAGGCCTGCGGGTGTGAGTTCCTGCACGGTCATGCGCTTTTGAAAATCCTCGAGCGACAGCCCGCTGTACGCGCGCGCGTAGCCGTAGGTCGGGAGCGTGTGATTGGGTCCGCTGCAATAATCCCCGATCGGCTCGGGCGACCAGGGGCCGAGGAACACGGCTCCGGCGGCCTCGACTCGCGCGAGCCAGCGCCGCGGTTCACGCACCTGCAGAATCAAGTGCTCGGGTGCGTATTCGTTCGCGATGCCGACGGCCGTCTCGAGTGAATCGACCGTGACGAGCCGCATCTCGCGCATGGAGCTTGCGAGGATGTCACGCCGGGACAGGGTCTCTGCCTGCCTGCGAACCTCGCGCTCCACGCCCGCCGCGAGGGCCCGAGACGGCGTGACCAGCAGCGCCTGCGCCTCGGCGCCGTGCTCGGCCTGGGCGAGCAGGTCCGCGGCCACGAAGTCGGCGCGCGCGCTCTCGTCGGCGATGACCATCACTTCGGTGACGCCCGCCGGAAGGTCCAGGGCGGCGCCGGCGGGATCGCTCGCGACGCACAGCTTCGCCGCCGTGACCCAGGCATTGCCCGGCCCGTATAGCTTGTCGCACTTGGGTATCGAGGCCGTGCCATAGGCCATGGCGGCGATGGCCTGCGCACCGCCCACTTTGAAGACGCGCTGCACGCCGGCCTTGCGCGCCGCAACCAGAACCGCCGCATCGGCCGCGCCGCTGCGCTTGGGTGCGCTGCACATGATGCGCTTCCCGCAGCCCGCGATGGCGGCGGGTACCGCCAGCATGACGGCGGTGGACGGCAAGGGAGCGGAGCCCGCGGGCACGTACAGACCCACGGCGCGCACGGGCACGCTCAGCCGCTCGCAGCGCACGCCCGGGGCCGTCTCGATCGACAGCGGCGCGGGAGATTGAGCTGCGTGAAAGGTGCGCACCGTGCCGATCGCGACCTCGAGCGCTCGATGCTGTGCGGCGCTCAAGGAGCGCTCGGCCGCCTCGAACTCGGCCTCCGAAACTTCGAGCGAGCCGAGGCGCACGCCATCGAACCGCTCGGTGAGCTCGAGTAGCGCCGCATCGCCGCCGCGGCGCACGGCCTCGACGATGTCGGCGGCCTCGCGTGCGACACGCTCGGCGTGGCGCTGCGCCGGCCGCTCGAGGGCGGCGTGGCGTTCATCGGTCGACAGCGTCGTCCAGTCGAGCACGCGCAACTCAGGGTCCTACGCGAGCATCTTCTCGACGGGCAGCACCAGCACGGAGCTTGCGCCCGCGCTCTTCAGCTGCTCGAGAGTTTCCCAGAACACATTCTCGCGGCACACGGCGTGGACGGCCACACGATCGCCCAAACCCTCGAGAGGAATCACCGTCGGCGCTTCGCTTCCCGGCAGCAGCTTGGCGATCGCCGGCAACGCCTGACGCGGAGCGTGCAACATGATGTACTTGCTGCCCTTCACTTGCTGCACGCCGTCGATGCGCATCAGTAAGCGGCGCGTCCAATCGCGTTTCTCGGCGGCGATGGGGACGGGCGTGCGAATGAGCACCGCATGGCTCTCGAGCACGATCTCAGCCTCGCGCAGATGGTTGGCCGCGAGAGTGGAGCCGGTCGACACCAGGTCGCAGATCACGTCCGCACGGCCGAGCCGCGGCGCGATCTCGACGGATCCCGACAGCACCACGACCTCGGCGCGGATGCCGCGCTCCGCGAGGAAGCGCCCGAGGATGTAGGGATAGGTGGTCGCGATGCGCTTGCCGGTGAGCGACTCCGCACCGCGATACACGAACCCGTCCGGAACCGCGACGCACAGCTTGCAGCGGCCGAAATCGAGCGTCTGTACGGTCTCGAACAGGGGGGCGAGACTGCGTGCCCGGAAAGCGAGGCGCTTTTCCTCGACCACGTTGAGACCGACGATGCCGAGGTCGCACACGTCCTCCTGCACCAGATCGGGAATGTCGTCGTCGCGCACGAACAGCACGTCGAGCGGCATGTTTTCCCCGTAGCACATGAGCTGGTCCTTGCCGCGCGTGTACCTGAGTCCGCATCGCGACAGGAGCTCGAGCGAGGCGTCGGTGAGCCGGCCGCTCTTCTGCACGGCGACCTTCAGGCGCATGGGGGCCGAGGCGCTCATGCGTGCAACTTCAGCCGATCCGTGACCGCGCGGTATCCGCCGTTGCCGGACACCAAGTAGCGCGCCACACGGCCGATGGTGGTGACGCTCACCCCGGTCTGCCTATGGATGTCGCGATACGGCAGCCCGCGCTCGAGGAGCTCCACGACGGCCCAGCGATCCGCCATCGCCTGCAGCTCGTTCGGCGTGCACAGGTCGCGGAAGAAGCTGCGGCATTCCTCGACGCTGCGCAGCGCAAGGATCGCCGTGAACAGCGCGCGCTCGTGCTGCTGCTCCTGCCGCTGCGTCACCGGGCGGTTGGTCTTCATGGGTGCTTCCACGCTGCTCCAATGTATTAACGCGCTAATACACTAATACATCGCGGCGGACGCTGCAAGAGGCGAAGACGCTTGACGGGCGCGCCCTGCCTGATACCATTTGTAGGCCTATCTAGACCGGCTGAGGGAAAGGCCCTTAGAAGCCGGGGCAACCACCCGAAGATCCCAAAGATCCGAGGAACGGTGCCAACTCCTGCGAAGCGGCCGGCCGAATGGGGCACTTCGATAGATGGGCGGCGGGTTGCAGGGCGCTGGGCGTCCCAACGGCCGAGCGAGCGGTGCCGCTCCTCAGGGGTTTATGTCAACCTCCGGAGGAACCGTCGGTGCCGAGTCGAATACCCGAAAACCCCCAAGCCGCATCGGCGCAGCCGAAGAGCGCGGCCAAGGTCGCGCCCATTCGCGGGGGCGAGCCGCTCGATCAGGAGGAGATTCTCGCGCTGCCGGCTCCGTGGGGGCTGCACTACGGCGACGAGCTGCCGGATGCCCATATCGCGTTTCGCCTGGTCGGTCCCGCGCAGGCGCCCCTGGTCGCAGTGCTGGGTGGCATCTCGGCGCATCGCATCGTGAGCGGCGCGGAGGGGTGGTGGCCGGAACTCGTGGGTCCCGGGCACGGCATCGATACGACGCAATACCGCGTGCTCGGCATCGATTACCTCGGCGGCCGCGGCGGCAGCTCCGCCCCGGAAACCGGGAAAAAATTTCCGCCGCTGAGCTCGTACGATCAGGCGCGCGCCTTGTGTCGCATCGTGGAGCATCTCGGAGCCGGCCCGCTGCATGCCATCGTCGGCGCATCCTATGGCGGCATGGTCGCGCTGTGCTTTGCCGAAGTGTATCCGGAGCGCGTGGGCCGCATCGTGGTGCTGAGCGCTGCCGACAAGTCTCAGGTGCTATCGACGGCATGGCGGAGCGTCCAGCGGCAAATCGTGCGCGAGGCCATTGCCCGCGGGGATGGGCCATCGGGTCTGAAGCTCGCGCGCGCGCTCGCCATGGCCACCTACAGGAGCTCCGTGGAGTTCGAGCTGCGCTTCGGTACGGCGCCGGTGCGCGAGACGCACGGTTTCAGATTTCCCATCGAGGATTATCTATTCGCCCGCGGCGACGACTACGTGCAGAAGTACCGTGCCGAGACCTTTCTCGCGCTGAGCGAGTCGATCGACTTGCATCGGATGGACGCGACGCGCGTGCGCACGCCGGCGACGCTGATCGCCGTGCGCGAGGATCAGCTGGTCCCGTTCCACGACATGCAGGGCCTGGCGGCGCGGCTCAACGGTCCGCGCCAGCTCATCGAGATCAATTCCATCTTCGGCCACG